>Ga0207874_1002610_pt1 | contig 16526 bp, 13 predicted proteins | sample HigsolmetaAR201D_FD_184833 | JGI IMG/M metagenome (GOLD analysis project Ga0207874, IMG submission 184833) | Ionic liquid and high solid enriched microbial communities from the Joint BioEnergy Institute, USA - AR20-1-D (SPAdes) (version 2) ...
TGGGTATACGCGGGATTTCCCGGTGGAGCGGATGATGCGGGATGCGAAGATCACGCAGATTTATGAGGGGACGAATCAGATTCAGCGGATGGTGATGGCCCGCCAACTGCTGAAGAAGTAGCCGACCGCTGAAACGGGCGTCCACCCGGGGCCCCGGCCGGCACCACCGGCCGGGGCCGCCGTCGTGATCGTCACTTGCACAGCTTCTGCGAGGCCGTGCTCACCTGAGGGCCGGTGTCCTCATCGGACGGCGCGCCGGGCAGTGAGGCGATCTTGACCTTCTTGGCGCCCTTCCAGTCGGAACCCACGATGACCTGGATGGTGTCGCCGAGGGACGGAACCTTCTTGAGACGGGCGCCGGGGATGGCGGCGGCCAGCGTCTTGGCGGCGTCCACATTGGCCGACCCGTAGTGGATCTGGGTGGTGCGCAGGCCGGTGCGGGCCACCCCGGGCGGCACCGAGGTGCCGAAACCCACCCGGCGCAGGTCGCCGGCGGCCCTGGCGGCCAGACCGGGGGTGCCCACGCCGTTGCGGACCACCACGTTGATGTCACGGGGCTGCACGGTGGGAGCGTCGGGGTCCACGGTGGGCGAGGGAGAGGCCGGCTTGGGCGAGGGAGGATCGAACGGCTGATCCCGCCGGATCTTGGCGAACACCTCTTCGGCCTTCTCCCGGTCCCACAGCACGGTGGACTGGGGCGCCGACCCGTTGATCGGCGTCATGTAATTCTCGCTCTTGAGCGGGATCTTGACGAAGGTGACGTTGTCGGTGGACAGGTCCTTCATCTGATCGGCCAGGGCGGGCAGGTTCTTGGCCAGCTTCTCGTCCACCCGCAGCGTCTTCAATGCGGCATTGAGGAACCGGGTGGACTTGACCGGGTCGCTGAGGGTCTTGGTGTTGAGCGCCTGCTTGAGCAGGGAGGCCATGAACTGCTGCTGGCGCTCGATGCGGCCCAGGTCGCTGCCGTTGCCGATGCTGTAGCGGGCCCGGGCGAAGGCCAGCGCCTGCAGCCCGTTGACGTGGGTGGTGCCGGCGGGCAGCTTCAGCCCGCTCTTTTTGTCGTAAACGGCCTTCTCCACGCACACGTCCACGCCGCCGATGGCGTCCACCATGTTCACGAAGCCGTAGAAATTGACCTCGATGTAGTGGTCGATGGGCACGCCGGTGGCCCGTTTGACGGTGGCCACCGTCAGATCCGGCCCGCCGTACTGGTAGGCCCAGGTCAGCTTGCCGTAGCGGGCGGGGATCGGCGTCCCCTTGGGGCCCTCGGAGCCGTTGGAGCGGTGCGCCGGGATGATCACCAGCGAGTCGCGCGGCAGGCTCACCACCGAGATCCGGTCGTGGTCGCGCGAGATGTGCACCAGCATCATCGTGTCGGAGCGCTCGCCCTCGGCCCGGCCCAGCCGGGCCGCCTTCTGCTGCTCGGGCGTCAGCCCGTCCCGGCGGTCCACGCCCGCCACCAGGATCGTCATCGCCCCCTTGGGGCCGCCGCCGTCGCCGAGCCCGCCGACCCGCACCTTGTCCAGGGCGCCGGTCACATAGTTCTGGAACCCCCAGGCCCCCCCGGAGGTCACCAGCACGAGCGCCGACATCGCGCCCACGGTCATCAGGAACCGGCGCTGCCGCCGGGCGCCGGCGGCCGAACGGTGGCTCATCGAGCGGCGGGGCCGGCGCGGGCCGCCGCCGGCGGCCTCCACGGTCACCCTGGGCGCCGGCACCCCGTCCACCGTGACCCCCTCGCCGGGCCGTTCGGGGACGGTGCCCTCCTCCGGGCCGGTCGGGCTTTCCGGACGGGGGCGGAAGTAGCGCTCGATCGGATCGGAGTCGCCTACGTCCGGCATGGCCAGTGCCCCCTCGTCCGTGCGTTTCCTGCCGCGGATGTCCCCACCCTAAAGTGGTGGACACCGCTGCGTTCGCTACCTCCACTCCGTGTCGTTGGAGTAACGTGGCGCCGAATTGACCTCTCCCGGCGAGGGGCCGGATGATCGGACGCATCGCCCGACCCTTCGGCCCGACCGCCGGCCGGCCCCGCAGGAGGACTCCGATCGAGGTCTTACACCGGATCTGTCCGGCCGTGTCGGCCACCAGGCCGCCACAGGTCCGTCTCGGCGGCCCACTGAGCCCTTTCGGCACGCGGGCTCAGCGGTTCGGGGAACGGGGGGCCCGGCGGTGCCCGGTGCCATGCCGCCCGGGGCGCCGCACCGCGCTCGCCGTGGTGCGCCCGTCCTGAATCGTGCAAACGGCGTGTCGTAAAAGGCTCACCAAGGCGCAGGTTGGCTCAATAGAGAGGTAGCGGCTTTGACCCGGTCGGCAGTGCCGGGTTCGTCCCCGAGAGTGCAGATGAATCCGTCACCCCACGCGCAGAGCGCCGAAGCAGCACATCGCACCTGGCCGGCGGTGTCGGTGGTGATGCCGGTGCTCAACGAAGAGCGGCACCTGGCCGATGCGGTCCGGGCGATCCTCAACCAGGACTACCCGGGCGAGATGGAACTGGTGCTGGCCGTCGGCCCGTCCCGGGACCGCACCGAGGAGATCGCCCAGAAGCTGGCCGCCGAGGACCCCCGGATCATCGTGGTGCCCAACCCCAGCGGACGCACCCCGCAGGGGCTCAACATCGCCATCAAGGCGTCGCAGTACTCCATCGTGGTCCGGGTGGACGGGCACTCCCTGCTGCCCCCCGACTACGTGCGGGCCGCGGTGGAGACCATGGAGGAGACCGGCGCCGACAACGTCGGCGGGCTGATGGCCGCCGAGGGCGTCACCCCGTTCGAAAAGGCCGTGGCCCGCGCCATGACCTCCAAGATCGGCGTCGGGTCGGCCCGGTTCCACACCGGCGGCGAGGCCGGCGAGGTCGAGACCGTCTACCTGGGCACCTTCCGGCGCAGCGCGCTGGAGCGGGTGGGCGGCTACGACGAGACGTTCGTGCGCGCCCAGGACTGGGAGATGAACCACCGCATCCGCAAGACCGGCGGGATCGTGTGGTTCACCCCCCGGATGCGGGTCACCTACCGGCCCCGGCCCGACCTGAAGTCGCTGGCCAAGCAGTACTTCCACACCGGACGCTGGCGCCGGGTGGTCGGCCGCGAGCACCAGGGCACGCTCAACATGCGCTACCTGGCGCCGCCGCTGGCGGTGCTGGGGATGGCCGCCGGGACGGTGCTGGGGCTGCTGGGCTTTTGGCCGGGCTGGCTGCTGCCCGGCGGCTACGTCGCGGTGATCATGGTCGGGGGCAGCCTGGTCACCGGCCGCGGCCTGCCGCTGAAGTCCTGGCTGTGGCTGCCGCTGGTGTATGCGACCATGCACATCTCCTGGGGAGTGGGCTTTTTGACCAGTCCGCGGGGACTCGGCCAGAACCGGCCGGCCAAGGACTGACTCCGCGGCAGAGCCGGGCGCGCAGGGGCGTTCTGCGCTGACCCCAGGGCCGGGAGGCGGCCGATCCGGTGCCGGCACCGGGATCGGCCGCGGTCGTCCACGGCGTGCACCGCATGGGCTTCACCGGCTTTCTCGCAGGAATGACTTCGGCCTGCTGAAGAGAACCGGTCGCGCCGGTGCCGGCCCGCCGGTGGGCTCGCCGCCGCGGCGTGGCCTTCGCGCCGGCGAATCGGCCGCACCCCTGCGTCGCACGGCCCCTGCGCTCCGCCGGGCCAGGGGATCGTGCCCGGCGTGATCGGCGCGGGTCGGCCCGCGCCGCAACCTTCGCCCGCCCCTTCCCGAGAGCGGGACCAGGACGAGGAAGCCGGGGAGTGGACGCGGCCCCTTTCCCCGAACGTTCTCAAGGTTCCTCAGGCGCTCTCAGCGGCCTGCGAGGCCTCTTCCGCGGGCTCGTCCCCCGTGCCGGACAGCGCCGCGATGACCCCCGGCACGTCGTTGACGACCAGCGCGTCCACCCCGGCGGCGGCGTAGTCGGGCGCCTCCTCGGCCGAGGGGCACCAGGCCAGCACCTCCAGCCCCGCCTTGTGCGCCACGTCCACGCTGTGCTCCAGCGGGCGCAGCCGGGGGTCGGGAGCGGCCAGCCCGCACGAGCCGGTGTGCACCCCCACCGCCTCCAGCCCGAGCCCCGCGGCGGCCGCGATGGCGTGCCACAGCGGGAACCGCAGCCAGGTCAGCAGCCCCATCGGCACCCCGGCCACCTCCTCGCGCAGCCCCAGCAGCAGGGACGGGTCGAAGGAGGTCACCATCAACGGCCGCCGCCGCGCCTCCGCCCGCAGCAGCGGCGCCAGCAGCGCCCCGGTGCGCCGGGCCGGGGGATCGACGGCGTCCTCCAGCACGGTCTTGACGTCGATGTCCAGCGCCACCTCCGGCGGCAGCGCGTCGAACACCTCCACCAGGCGCGGCAGCCCCGACTCCGCGGCGGTGCGCTCCACCAGGAACGCCCCGTCGGTGCCGGTCGGGTCGTGCCGCAGCACCAGCTCGTCATCGGCGGTGCGGGTCACGTCGATCTCGACCCAGGACGCCCCGGCGCGCACCGCCCCCAGGATCGACTCCAGGGTGTTCTCGGCGACCGCCTCGGCCGAGCCGGGCAGCAGCACCTCACCGGACCCGGCGCCGCGATGGCCGATCACCACCGGCCGGTCGGTATCGAAGATCACTGGTTCTCCTCGGGGGATCGGGGGGATGCGGCCAGGTGCTCGGCGAGCACCAGATCCAGCGGGTGGGTGACCTTCAGGTTGCGCTCATCGCCGTCCACCACCCGGATCGGCACCTGCGGCAGGTAGCGGTGCACCACGCCGCAGTCGTCGGTGGCGGCGAAGTCCGGGTCGGCCGCGGCCGCCTCATAAGCCTTGCGCAGCACGCCCAGCCGGAAGCCCTGGGGGGTCTGGAAGCGGGACAGCGTGTGGCGCGGCGGCATCGACTCCACCAGCCCGTCCCGCACCGCCACGATGGTGTCGGTGGCGGGCACGCCGACCGCCACGGCCTGGTGCTCTTCCAGCGCGGCCAGGCAGCGGTCGATCACCTCGCCGGGCAGGAACGGGCGCGCGGCGTCGTGCAGCAGCACCCGCGTCTCCTCCGGCTCGTCGGCCAGCGCGGCCAGCGCCGCCAGGGTCGACTCGCTGCGGGTGGCGCCGCCCTCGATGATCTGCGACACCTTGCCGCCGGCGCGGCCCGTCCGGTACGGCGCCAGCAGCTCGGCGGCCGCGGCCACATGCCCGCGCGCCATCACCACGAGGATCCGGTCGATGCCCCGGTGACCGGCGAAGGCGGCGACCGCGTGCTCCAGGATCGGCCGGCCGCCCACCTCCAGCAGCTGTTTGGGGGCGGCCGCGCCCAGTCGCCGCCCGGTGCCGCCGGCCAGAACAACCGCAATCGTCGTCACTGTCACCTCATGCCTCGTGTGGCCCTTTGCAGTGGTCGGCAGCCGCTACGCTGACCTATCCGAACCCCCGTCTTCCGACGCTGCTGGAAGGTGCCGATGACCGTGGCGTTGGTGCTCGCGACCGATCCCGTCGCGGACCTGCCATATGAGAGCGGCCCCAACGCTCCGACCCTCCTGCAGCGGCTGCTCGGCCAGTTCGCTTCGCTCAACGTACCGGACGTGCGGGTGCTGGCCCGTCCGGAGGCGGCGGCACTGCTGCGCAAGGTCCGCGACACCGGCGGCCTGCCGGCCTCGGAGATCATCGACTCCGACTCCCCGGCGGCGGACCTGCGCGTCATCGCCGAGCTGGCGCGCGGCGCGGTGGAGCCGCTGCTGGTGCTGCCGGCCGGCACGGTGGCCAGCGGGGAACTGCTGGCCAGGCTGATCGCCACGCGGACGGGCGTGGCCGCGGCGGTGACCGCGCCGCCGGATGAGGCCGGCCCGGATGCGCCCCCGCTGCGGGTCGGCGGCGGCCGGATCGTCTCGGCCGGGACGGCCTTCCACCAGGTCACCGCCCCCAACCGGGTCTTTTGCGGGGCGTTGTGGGTCGCGCCGGCCCGCCGCATCACGCTGGCCCGCGTCGCCGACCGGCTGGCCGCCCTGCTGGAGACCCCCGACGCCCTGCCCGGCGCGGCCGCCTCCCCGCTGCCGGCGCTGCTGCTGGTGGGGCTGGTCCGCGAGGGGGTGACGGTGACGCCGCTGCAGGCCCCGCCGCTGGTGTGCGCCCAGGTGCGCGACGCCGAGCAGGTGCGGGCCGCCCGCGCCGCGGTGGAGGCGATCGACGAGGACCGGGTGCGGCTGGACGCCGCGGTCAAAAGCAACGACGGCTTCTTCACCACCTTCGCCGTCAGCACCTACTCGCGTCACATCGCCCGCCTGGCGGCCCGGATCGGGGCGACCCCCAACATGGTGACCTCGCTGTCCATGGCGATCGCGGTGGGCGCGGCGGTGTGCTTTGCGACGGGCACCCGCGTGGGGATGGTCGCCGGGGCGGTGCTGTACTACTTCGCGTTCGTCTTCGACTGCGTGGACGGGCAGCTGGCCCGCTACACCCGCAAGTTCAGCACCTTCGGCGCCTGGCTGGACGCCACCTTCGACCGTGCCAAGGAGTACACCGTCTTCGTCGGGCTGGCGGTCGGCTCCACCGCCGCCGCGGCCGGCAGCTCGGTGCACGGCGGGGACGTGTGGGCGCTGGCGGTGGCCGCGATGGTCGTGCAGACCTGCCGCCACATGATCGACTTTTCTTTCGGCGCCGCCCGGGCGGCCCGCCGGCAGGCCGCCCCCGCGCCGCCGGTGATCCCGCTCACCTCGCCCGGCGACGGCCTGACCCCGCCCGCCGCGGCCCCCCGGCCCACCGGCCCGCTGGGACTGGCGCGGCGGGTGATGGCGCGGACCCGTTCCGGCCCGGCCTACTGGGCCAAGAAGATGATCGTTTTCCCGATCGGCGAGCGTTTCGCGGTGGTGTCGGTCACCGCCGCGCTGTGGAACGCCCGGGTGACCTTCATCGCGCTCCTGGCCTGGGGCGCGGTGGCGGCCGCCTACACCCTGACCGGACGGATGCTGAGGTCGCTGACCCGATGACGATCCCCTTCACCGAGGCCCGGCCCGCCGCGCCCGTGGCCGCCCCTCCCGGACGCCTGCAGGCCTACCGGGACGACGGCCCCCTCTGCACGGCCATCGGGCAGCTGACGCTGGGCCGGATGGTCCCGCTGCCGGGCACCGTGCTGGCCGCGATCACCACGGCGGCGCTGCTGGCGGTCACCGGGGCCGAGGAGCGCGCCATCCCGCTGCTGTACGCACCGGTGGTGGCGCTGCTGCTGATCGGCCCCTCGGCGGCCCACCGGCATAACGGGCGGATTGACTGGATCGTCCCGACCATCATCCGTGGTATCGAGTATGGTTACCTGGCCGTCTTGGGATTCGCGCAGGACGTCTCGGCACCGCTGATCTACGCTCTGCTGGCCGTCCTCGCCTATCACCACTACGACACCGTCTACCGCACCCGTCAGCGGCTGTGGCCGCACCGCCGGGTCTTCCAGGCCGGGCTCGGCTGGGAGGGCCGGATGCTCGTGGCGGCGTTCGCGGGCCTGTACGGGCAGCTGGCGGCCGCTTACGCGGTGCTGACCGGCTACCTGGGCCTGCTGTTCGTCGTGGAGAGCGTGGTCGCCTGGGCACGGGCGAGCCGGGGCGGCGGTGGCGTGCAGGTGGACTTGGAGGAAGAGGCGGAAGCCGCCCCCCAGGACCGGGCGGAGGAGTCCAAAGTGAACGCTGATGGAGGCACGGCATGATCGGGATGGTGCTCGCGGCGGGCGCGGGCCGGAGGCTGCGGCCTTACACGGACACTCTGCCCAAGGCCCTGGTACCGGTGGACGGCCAGACCACCATCCTCGACATCGCCCTGGGCAACCTGGCCGAGGTCGGGCTGACCGACGTGGTCATCGTGGTCGGCTACTGCGCCGAGGCCGTGGCCGCGCGCAAGGCGGCGCTGGAGGAGCGGTACGGCGTGTCCATCACCCTCGTCCACAACGACAAGGCCGAGGAGTGGAACAACGCCTACTCCATGTGGCTGGCCCGGGAGCACTTCTCCAAGGGCGTCCTCATGGTCAACGGCGACACCGTCCACCCGGTGAGCGTCGAGAAGACCCTGCTGGCCGCCCGGGGGCCGGAGATCGTCCTGGCCGTGGACAACGTGAAGAAGCTCGCCGACGAGGAGATGAAGGTCACCCTCGACGCCGACGGCAACCTGGCGCGCATCACCAAGCAGATGGACCCGGCCCAGGCCTACGGCGAGTACATCGGCGCCACGCTGATCGAGCCGTCGGCGGCCGAGAAGCTGGCCGACGCGCTCAAGGCCACCTGGGAGGCCAACCCCGACCTGTACTACGAGGACGGCTACCAGGAGCTGGTCAACCGGGGCGGCAAGATCGCCGTCGCCCCGATCGGCGCGGTGGAGTGGGTCGAGGTCGACGACCACAACGACCTGGAGAAGGCTCGCCGGATCGCCAAGGGGTACTGAATCCATGCCACAGCTGATGCGGTCGCTGCCGGCGCCGCTGTCGGTGGAGGTGCGCCGGGGCGCGGTGGCGGCGTTGGGAGAACTGCTGGCCGACCGGCGGATCGCCACCGAGGGACGGGTGGCCATCGCGGTGGGGCCCGGCCAGGGCGATGCGATCGCCGAGCAGGTCCGGCCGTCGCTGAAGTCCTGCGAGGTCTTCCACGTGGCGGGCGGCACCGTGGAGGCGGCGGTGGAGCTGTCGGCCAAGCTGCGCTCGGGCTGGTACGAGGCGGTGGTGGGCATCGGCGGCGGGCAGACCATCGACGCCACCAAGTACGCCGCCACGCTGACCGGCATCCCGATGGTGTCGGTCGCCACCAATTTGGCCCACGACGGCATCTGCTCGCCGGTGGCCTCGCTGCGGCACGACAAGGGCAAGGGCTCCTTCGGCGTGGCGATGCCGCTGGCCATGATCGTGGACCTGGACTACGTGCGGGCCGCGCCCGAACGCATGGTGCGCGCCGGGATCGGCGATGTGATCGCCAACTTCTCGGCGGTGGACGACTGGCTGCTGGCGGCCGAGGACTGCGGCGAGCCGGTGGACCGGCTGGCGCTCACGCTGGCCCGCACCGCCGCCGAGGCGCTGCTGTTCCAGCGGGAGTCGATCGAGTCCGACCGGTTCTTGACGGTGCTGGCCGAAGGGCTGGTGCTGTCGGGCATGGCGATGGCCTTCGCCGGCTCCTCCCGCCCGGCCAGCGGCGGCGACCATGAGATCCTGCACGCCATCGACCAGCTCTTCCCCGGCACCGCCAACCACGGGGAGCTGGCCGGGATCGGCGCGGCCTTCTGCTACTTCCTGCGCGAGCGTTTCCTGGGCGAACGCAACGGGCGGCTGGCGGAGATCATCGAGTGCCTGGACCGGCACGGCCTGCCCAAGCTGCCCGGCGACATCGGGCTGACCGAAGAGCAGTTCGCCGAGGCCGTGGTGTACGCCCCGCAGACCCGCCCCGGCCGCTACACGATCCTGGAACGGCTCAACCTGGACCACGACGCGGCGTTGAAGTCGGTAGGCGAGTATGTCCGCTCCTACGGAGGCTGAAGTACGGTCCCGGCGCACCGCCACGGTCGCCGACGTTCGCGCGCACGGGCAGCCGCCGGGGCTCAAGGAGCGCCGCAACGAGGAGCACTGGGCGGGGCGGCTGTACATGCGGTCGCTGTCGCCGTACGTGTCGTGGGCGGCGCTGCGGATGGGGTTCAGCCCCAACCACCTGACCTACCTGATGATGCTGGTCGGCGTCGCGGCCGGCGTGGTGGTCTCGCTGCCGGGCCACCCGCTGTGGGCGGCGCTGGCCGGGGCGCTGCTGGTGCAGGTCTACCTGCTGCTGGACTGCGTGGACGGGGAGGTCGCCCGCTATCTGCAGCGGACCTCGGCGACCGGCGTCTACCTGGACCGCATCGGCCACTACCTGGCGGAGGCGGCGCTGCTGGTGGGGCTGGGCGCCCGCGCCCAGGGCGAGTGGGCCTCCGGCGGCTACCTGGAGCTGGGGCTGGTCGCCGCGCTGGGCGCCGTGCTGATCAAGGCCGAGACCGACAATGTGGTGGTGGCCCGCGCCAAGAGCGGGCTGCCGGTCGTCCCGGCACTGGGGGAGCGGGCGCTGCGGCCCCGCTCCACCGGGCTGGCGCTGGCCCGCCAGGCGGCCTCGGCGGCGGGCGTGCACCGCATCATCGGCGCGGTGGAGCTGTCGCTGCTGATCGCGCTGACCGGGGTGCTGGATGTGCTGATCGGCGGGCACACCCCGGTGACCACCCGGGTGCTGACCGGGCTGGTCGCGGCGGTGGCCGTGGTGCAGACCCTGCTGCACCTGATCAGCGTGGTCGCCTCCCGGCGGCTGCGCTGAGGCGGTGCGGGAGGCCGGTGAGCGGCGAGTTGCGGCAAGCCGCCCGCGACGCGGCGGGCAAGTGAAAGACTGCAGCCGGACGCAGATGCGGGAGGGGCGGTTGAGCGAGCTGAGAACGCACGGCGGCGCGGGGACCGGGCTGCGGCCGGAGGAGACGATGCGCTTTTCGGTCGTGGTGCTGACGATGGGCAACCGGCCCGCCGAACTGGCGCGGGCGCTGCGCAGCGCCCTGGACCAAAAAGACGTCGACGTCGAGGTCGTCTTGGTCGGCAACGGCGTGCCCGCCGACTGGACGCCCGGCGACGATGCGGTCTTCGCCGACCCGCGCGTCACGATCGTCCGGCTGCCGGAGAACGTCGGCATCCCGGCCGGCCGCAACCGGGGGGTGGCCGAGGCCACCGGGGACATCGTGCTGTTCTTGGACGACGACGGCTGGTACGCCTCCGACCGGCTCGGCCTGCACCTGCGGGACCGCTTCGCCGCCGACCCGTCGCTGGGCATCGTCTCCTTCCGCATCCGCGACCCCGAGGGCGGCCCGGGCGAGCGCCGGCACGTGCCGCGGCTGCGCGCCGGGGACCCCGAACGCTCCTCGGAGGTCACCACGTTCCTGGGCGGGGCGTGCGCGGTGCGCCGCTCGGCCTTCGAGGCGGCCGGCGGGCTGCCGGAGGAGTTCTTCTACGCCCACGAGGAGACCGACCTGGCCTGGCGGGCCCTGGACGCCGGGTACCGGATCTTCTACGACGCCGAGGCGGTGATGTTCCACCCGGCGGTGCAGCCGACCCGGCACGCGATGTTCTACCGCTACAACGCCCGCAACCGGGTGTGGCTGGCCCGCCGCAACCTGCCGTGGCCGCTGGCGCTGGCCTACTGCGCGGTGTGGGTGGCCATGACGGTGCTGCGCGAGCGCCGCCCGGCCGCCCTCAAGCCCTGGTTCAAGGGCTTCCTGGAGGGCTGGCGCACGCCCGCCGGGCCGCGCCGTCCCATCTCCTGGCGCACCGCCTGGCGGATGACCCGCACCGGGCGGCCGCCCATCATCTAACGGGCGCTCTCCCCGCCGGCGAGCCGGCGCCGCCAGACGGGGTCGGCGGTCAGCACGGTCAGGCGCTGGGTGGCGCGGGAGACCGCCACGTACAGCACCCGCAGGCCGCGCGGGGACTGGGCGGCGATGGTCTCCGGGGCGCAGATGACCGCGGCGTCGAACTCCAGGCCCTTGGCCTCCAGCACGTCCAGGACCTGAACCCGCTCGGGGAAGCCGGCGCTCAGGGCGCGGCGGTCCGATTCGCCCCAGGCGTCGCCGGGCAGCGGGACGATGACGCCGATGGTGCCCTCCACCTGCTCCAGCAGGGTCCGCACGGCCCGCCGGGCGGCGGCCTGCAGCTCCTCTTCGGGGACCAGGTCGATGACGGGCCGGTGCCCGGAGGAGCGGACCGCGCGGGCCGGGCGCGCCTCCGGCAGCGCCAGCCGCAGCACCCGGGCGGACACCGCGGCGATCTCGGTGGTGTTGCGGTAGTTGGTGGTCAGCTCGTACTCGTGGCGGGGGCGGCGCCGCGGCCTGCGGCTCCGGCCGCGGCGGGCGGCCGGGCCGTCCAGGGCGGCCTCCATCGCCTTGCGGGCCTCTTCCAGGTCCTCCCAGGCGCTCTGGGCGGGGTCCTCGACGATCGTCCAGGTGGCCTGGCGGCCCCGGCGGCCGAGCATGCGCCACTGCATGGGGGACAGGTCCTGGGCCTCGTCCACCACGATGTGGGCGTACTCGGGGCGGACGTCGGCGACCTCGTCGTCCACGCGGCGGGCGCGCTCCAGCCGCTCGATGGTGGTGGTCAGCTCCTGCAGCCCCGGCTCCCAGTCCTCGTCGGCGACCACTTCGCCGGTGAGGATGTCGATCCCGTCCACCACGTAGGGGTCCTCTTCGCGGGCCGTGGCGCGCGAGGGCTGCGGCGGCGGGCCGAGCAGCGCGTCGATCTCGTCCAGCAGCGCGATGTCCTGGTAGCTGAGGGTGGGGGGATCGCCCGCCAGGGCCCGCCGCCAGGAGGCGGCCAGCAGCTCCACCTGCGCGCGGTCCAGGTCGCGTCCGGCGGCGCGGCGCAGCCGGGCGGCATCGCCCAGGGAGCGCAGCACGTCCAGGGGTCGGCGGATCGGCCACCAGGCGGTCAGGAAGTCGGTGAAGGCCCGCTGCTCGCGCACGTTCTTGACGAACGCCTCCCGGGAGGTGCGGTCGGCGGGGGAGGAGGGCCGGTCCTGCTCATCCAGCGGGGCCAGCCCGCCTTCGGCCAGGATGCCCTCCCACAGCGCCAGCTCGCCCTGCACGGGCTCGTCCGGTTCGGGTTCGGTGCCGCCGGTGTGGACGTAGCGTTCCCACAGGGCGTCCAGCAGCGCCTCGGCGACGCGGCGGCGGGAGGCGTTGACGCTGCCCGTGCTGCGCCGGTGCAGCGAGGTGCGGAGCTTGTCGAGCTGGGGACGGCCCAGTTCGACCACCACGCCGCCGTGCACGACGCGCAGCTTGTCGGGGGCGCCGGGGGGATGGTCGGTGACCGCGCGCCGCAGCACCGGCGCCATCGCCGCCGAGCCCTTCAGCGCGGCCAGCTCGGGCGGGTCGTGGACGGTGGCCGACACCCCCTCCACCAGGTCGCCCAGGGAGCGCAGCGTCGCCGAGCCCTCGCCCAGGGACGGCAGCACCCGTTCGATGTAGGCGGTGAAGCGCCGGTTGGGGCCGACCACCAGCACCCCTCGCGAGCCGAACCGGCGGCGGTGCCGAAACAGCAGGTAGGCCACCCGGTGCAGGGCGACGGCGGTCTTGCCGGTGCCGGGGGCGCCGCGCACCAGCACGGTGCCGTCGGCGGGGGCGCGGATCACCTCGTCCTGCTCGCGCTGGATGGTGGCGACGATGTCGCGCATCGTCCCTTCGCGGGTGCGGGCCAGGGAGGCGATGAACGCGCCGTCGCCGACGATGGTGAGCGAGTCGGCGGCCGACGGGTCGAGCAGGTCGTCCTCCAGGTCCACCACGGTGCGCCCGCGGGTGTGCAGCACTCGCCGCCGCACCACGCCCTGGGGGTCTTCGGGGGTGGCGCGGTAGAACGCCTCGGCGGCCGGGGCGCGCCAGTCGATGACCATCGGCTCGTGGTCGCGGGTGCGCACCCCGATCCGGCCGATGTAGCGGGTCTGGCCGTCGGCCAGGTCGAGCCGGCCGAACACCAGCCCGTCGTCGGCGACGTTGAGGGCCTGGACGCGCAGCGCCGCCTGGTACACCATGGCGTCCCGGTCCACCAGGGAGCCCTTGGTGCCGGCCAGCGCCTGCCGGTAGCCCTCCTCGATCATGGCCTGGGCCTCGGCGCGCATCTCCTCCAGCCGGGCGTGCGCCTGGTCGACGCGGCGCTGCTCGACGGCGATCTCGGCGTCCTTGACCGTGGTCGGCCGTCCGGTGACCTGGGACGACGACATGCGGGCTGCTTCCTTTCGCGAAGGCACGAAAGACAAAGCTTACGCGGGTCGCAGCCGGTAGCGGTCATGCCCGGGCGAGCGGGCCGGGCGATCCGGCCCGCTCGCCGGGAAGCGAGGTCTCAGCCGAGCGGCTGGGCGTCGTGGAAGGTCATGCGCACCTGCGCGGCGGTGGTGCTGCTGAGCGCGCGGGCCCGGTGCAGGCCCAGGCGGTGCAGCTCGTCGGCGACCGGGTGGCCAGCGGGGTCGCCGACCCGTACCACGGCCCCGCCCGGCCGGAAGCGGACCCCTTCGGGCCGCACCGACCAGGGCACGCGGCGGGTGACGCCGTCCAGGCAGGAGAACGCCACGACCTCGGGCGCGGCGCCGCGGGTGGGCACCGGCAGCCCGGGGCGGATCGCCACCGCGGCCACCAGCTGCCCGTCCACCCGGACCGCGCAGCGCCTGACCGCGCCGTCCAGGTCCAGCGGCAGCTCGGCCATGAGCTTGGGGAAGCCCCAGATGGAGCGGCCGGCCTCCAAGGTGAAGCCCTGATCGACCGGCAGCCAGTGGATGAACACGCCCACGTTCCGCCCCGGGCCGGACCCGCCCAGGGGGTCGCGGACCAGGAAGGCCACCGCGAACTCGTGGTAGGGGCCCAGGTCGCCGTCGACGTAGCGGACGAACGCCAGCGAGCAGATCGCCCGCCCGGGCAGCGGACGCAGCACCTGCAGGCCCGAGTAGTCGATGATCTGCTGCGCGGTGCCGGCCGGCACCGCGAACATCGCCGAGGCCACGGCGGCCCGGCGGATCTGCACCGGCATGGCGACCTTGCGGCCCTGGATGAGATGGGTGCTCACACCACAAGTAGAACAGGTTCTTGTTTTTCTGTCACGGCCCTTCGCAGGCGGCCTTGATCCGCTCCAGGGTGGTGCGCATGCCCCGCCGGTTGAGTGCGGCCCTATCGCCCGCCGCCACCCCGGTGAAGATGCGGCCCAGCAGCGAGACCAGCGCGGCGCCGCGGTGGTTGCGCCGCAGGTCCTCCCAGTACTCGGTGAGCCGGGTGGCGCCGCCGCCGACGTCCTCCAGCCGGTAGCCCCACAGCGCCACCGGGATGCCGAAGCTGCTGACCCGGAAGGCGAACACCTGGCCGGGCACCGCCGCCGTGACGCGCCCGGTGGTGAACCAGACCCGCCAGCCGATCCGGTTGAAGCCGACGAACCTGGTGCCCTCCTCGGCGAGGCCGCGGCGCGTCCACACGGCGAAGCACTCCGGGCTCCAGCGTCCCATCCGCCGCAGCTCCGCCACCGCCGCGTAGACGCGGGCGGGCTCGGCCTCGATCCGGATGCTCTCTTCGGCCACCCACTCCCGTTCCATGCGCAAGATCATCCCAGATGGGCGAAATGCCGCCGCCAGGACTCGTACCAGCCGGTGAACCACCGCCCGCGCGCATCCGGCAGGCTCTGGGCCAGCGGCAGGATGTAGGTGACCGTCTCGGCGTAGTAGCGGCGCTGGAAGTCCGGCGGCATCCGGTCGAGGGTCTGCACGTTGCTGATCCGGTCGGCCAGTTTCACCGTGATCGCCTCCGGCGGGGCCTCGCGCAGCCGCCGCAGGTAGGCGGCCTTGGCGGCGCGTTTGGCCTGCCGTCCCCGCCCAGTGGCCGGCGGGGCGGTCACCCAGTCGACCAGCTCGGCCACCACCGGCCCGAACTCGGCCTCCACGGCGGAGACGGTGGCCTCGGTGTCCTCCACCACATCGTGCAGCACCGCCGCGGCCAGGATCTCCACGTCGGTGACCTGGGCGCCACGCACCAGCACCTCCAGGGTCTCCAGCAGGTGCTCCAGGTAGGGGGCGCCGGAGGGGCGCTGCTGCGAACCGTGCCAGCGGCGCGCCGCCGCCACGGCCCGCTCCAGCACCTCCAGATCGCCGGCCGCCAGGGGACGGGCCTGCAGCTCGGCGCGCGCCCGCTCCCAGGTGCGCCAGTCGGTGAACATCTCCATGCGACGATCCTCCTCCCGGCGGAGGCCTCCGTGCCACCGGGACGGTGGACCCTTCGCCGCGCCCGCTCTGCCCGCTCGTGGACACGTGGGGCGATTCCTGGTGCGGTGCGCCATTTCTGCAGGTGTTTGCGGTGGGTGCCGCCTGCCGGAATGATCTAGATCCTGATCTGACGATCTTGAAAAAACGCCCCGGCGTGCCGTGGGTTCTGGGAACCTTCGTGCGAACCCGTCGCAGGGAGGCACGCGTCAACTGATTGGGGCCGGGCGCCGCCGTCCTGAGCGGGCGGCGGGGCGGTGGTGGGCTGGAGAGGGCGGCGTGAAAGACGTGGAGAACGCGGCACGGCCGATCGTCCGGGGCGTCCGCGCGGTCATGGCGGGGCTGGGCGGGCTCGTCGCGGCGCATGGGCCGTTCGCGGTCGTCCTGGCGGTGGCGGTGGGAGTGCGCTGGCTCGCCGTGCTGGGCTACCCGTCGGTGCTGTGGTTCGGCGACTCCTACGCCTACCTGGAGGCGGCGCTGCTGTTTCGGCCCTCCACCCTGCGGCCCAGCGGGTATTCGGTGTTCTTGTGGCTGCTGAGCCCCGCCCACAGCCTGCTGGTGGTCGTCATCGTGCAGCACGCGCTGGGCGTGGCCATCGGGGTGCTGGTCTATGCGCTGGTGCGGCGGGCGGCGCGGGCGGCCTGGCCGCACCGCAGGCTGCTGCCCGGCCTGCTGGGGGCCGTCTTCGCCGCGCCGGTGCTGCTGGACGCCTTCCAGATCCAGCTGGAGCACCTGCTGATGGCCGACCTGCTGTTCACCTTCCTGCTGACGGCGGCGGTGACGGTGACCCTGTGGCGGGTGCGGATGCGCTGGTGGACCGGGGCGCTGGTCG
>Ga0207874_1002611_pt1 | contig 16523 bp, 10 predicted proteins | sample HigsolmetaAR201D_FD_184833 | JGI IMG/M metagenome (GOLD analysis project Ga0207874, IMG submission 184833) | Ionic liquid and high solid enriched microbial communities from the Joint BioEnergy Institute, USA - AR20-1-D (SPAdes) (version 2) ...
TGCGATACGGCGGTAGATCGTGCGGCAAGGCCCGCCACGGGCAGCCATTGCGCGTCACGTAGAAGATCGCATTGAGGATTTCGCGGCGACTGTACTCGGCCGGACGCCCGCCGGGCTTGGGCTTGGGCACCCAAGGCTCGATGCGTCGCCACTGTTCGTCCGTGAGGTCGGTTGGGTATGGCATCCTTTCCATACCACGCAGTTTAACCACTCAACCGGCATTCATCCAAGACCGCTTTTTGGACAGCCTCTAACTGGACGGCCGGAGCCCCCATGCATCGACCTCCTTCGCTCGGCGGCGTGAATGTCGGTGTAGATGAAGCTCGGCGGTACGCGTGTGCCGTCGCTTCACCCGCGTGCAGCACGGTCGGTATTGATTTCTCCGCGTTTCAAATGATGCGTGTAGACGAAAAAAACCTTTTCCATCTCTTGGATCATTCACCACGCGAACGCGCGTCGTAAGCCACGAGGCGTTCATTACAACGCCTCTGCTGTCTGGATTAATCACAATATTTATTGATTCGGGTGGCAGCACAGGACTATCGCCCAGCGAGTCCCAAGTATAGGCGTTATCCACACGGGGAAGGGTTGGAACATCGTGGAAAGCCGTTCGAGGTCGGCAGATGCACGGGAACAACGACGGCGTAGAGAAACGCGTTTCGCACTTGTTGCAGATCGGCAGCGGTGGCATCGCCGGACGTGTGACCATGATGGATCGAGAGGCCTCGCTGCTGGAGCCAATCGCGCAACCATTGAATTGCCGGGGCGTTCAGGTAGCAGGGCCACACGGAACACACCAGCGATGCGCCGTCGAGGCAGCCGGCTTCCTCCAAGTCCGCGATCATGCTGGGCCGGAGCAGCATCACCGATTGCGGCGCCGCGCCGGCTAATTGCTCTGGATAGATACGATGGGTTTGCAGGGGTTCACAATCTCAAGCGCTTTCTCCCCGACGATGCGGCGGTTCTTACTTTTGGACGGAAAGACACGCGCTCCGTCCCAAGTTCCTTGAGGCGATCGCTGGTTGCCAGTGGCCCGCAGAATCTCCGCCGTCTAGACGTCAAGGATCAACTCTCGGTTCGACTGGTTACAGGCCTTGAGCAACGTCACAATGCGGTCGATGTTCTGACCGGAACACCAAACCGGTGGGCATCTCATCCGATTGCCGGCGGCCTCAACCAGGACGGAATAGCTGTCATAGGCCGAGTGGTCGATTAAGAACGGCGTAATCGTGAACGGCTTCAATGTAATCGACTTGCGGCGCTGCAGATGGCTGACCGTGTGGAGCTTCAAGCCGGCCGGTGAAAACAGGCTGGCGGCCGAGAGAATCGCTTCCGCCGCCCGGCCGATCAGAAAATGCGTTTCGCCAGCAAACCGGTGCGCGAGACCGCGCCCTACTTCTTTGAGGACGATCAGCGAGATGGCATCCGTTCCGCGGCGGGCAACTACGCCAACTTCCTGCGGATCGGCGACCTGGTAATTGTGCCAGCCTATGGATCGGCCAGTGATGACGTGGCTATCCGGCGGCTGGAGCAAGCCCTGCCGGGCGCGACCATCGCCTCGGTTCTCTGTTTGGAACTGGCCAGGGAGGGCGGCGTACTGAACTGCGTGTGGTGGAATGTAATGCAGTGAATGGCCGCACGCGGCGCACTTACCGCGAACTCCGCAAAGCCTGGTCCAAGTCGTCGCGCAGGTCTTCAAACGCTTCCAGGCCCACGCTCAGCCGGATCAGGCTGTCGGTGATGCCGTGGGCCAGCCGGTCCTGGCGGTCGTAGCTGGCGTGCGACATGGCAGCCGGCTGCTCGATGAGCGATTCCACCGCGCCCAGGCTCACCGCCAGTTGGAAAAGTTTGGTCGACTCGACCAGCCGCTTGGCCCGCTGGAAATCGCCGTGCGGTTCAAAGCTGATGATGGCGCCAAAGGCTCCGTCCATCTGCCGCGCGGCAAGGTCGTGGCCGGGGTGGTCGGGCAGCCCGGGGTAATAGACCTTGGCGACCTCGGGATGTTCCTTAAGGTACTGCGCCAACGCGGCCGCCGTGGCCGATTGTGCCCGCACGCGCAGCTCCAGCGTCTTGATCGCCCGCGAGGTGAGGAACGATTCCCAGGGCCCCATCACGGCCCCGGTGGCGTTCTGGATGAAGTACAGCTTCTTGAATAGTTCTTCGTCGCGAACCACCAGGGCGCCGCCCAGCAGATCGCTATGCCCGCCCAGGTACTTGGTGACGCTGTGCATCACGATGTCGGCCCCCAGTTCCAGCGGCCGCGTGAGCACCGGCGAGGCCAGCGTGTTGTCCACGGCCAGCAAGGCACCGTGCTTGTGGGCCAGTTCGGCGCAGGCCGCGATATCGGTGATCGAGAGCAGTGGATTGCCGGGGCTTTCGATCCAGGCGAGCTTCGTCTGCGGCGTAAACGCGGCGGCGAACTGACCGAGATCGCTGCTGGGCGCGAGCGTAACCGTGATGCCCGCCCGATTGAGAATCTTGTGCAGCAGCCGGTAGGTACCGCCGTAGATGTCGGAGCCGGCCACCACGTGGTCGCCGGCCGAAAGCAGCATCGCCGCGCCGTGGATGGCCGCCATGCCCGACGAGTACGCCAAGGCTCCCACACCGCCTTCGAGGTTGGCCAGCGTCTGTTCCAGAGCCTTGCGGGTAGGATTGCCGCTGCGGGTGTAGTCGAACTCGCCCCACTCGCCAGCGCCGGGCTGGACAAAGGTGCTCGCCACATGGATCGGCGGGACGACGGCTCCCGTGGCGGGATCACGGTGCTGCCCAACATGGATGGCACGGGTGCGGAAGTGCATGGCAGATTGTTCGTCGGCAGGAAGAACCAAGGGAGCGCCGGCGCGGACGTTCAGCCGGCGCTCGCGACCAAGACGGCCGATGCCTCCCGGCAGGTTATTGCCGGGCCTTCTGCATCAGTTCGAGGAACTCGTCGAACAGATAGTGGCTATCGTGCGGGCCGGCCGAAGCCTCGGGGTGGAACTGCACGCTGAACGCCGGCAGCTCGCGGTGCCGCACGCCGGCGATCGTGTTGTCGTTCAGGTGAACGTGCGTGACTTCCAGCACCTCGGGCAGGCTGTCGGGGCTGACGGCAAAGCCGTGGTTCTGCGTGGTGATCTCGACCTTGCCGGTCCGGCGATCCAGCACCGGCTGGTTGGCGCCGCGGTGGCCGAACTTGAGCTTGAAGGTCTTGGCACCGCAGGCCAGCGACAACAGTTGATGGCCCAGGCAGATGCCAAAGATGGGCTTCTTGCCGAGCAGTTGGCGGATCGTTTCGATCGCGTAGGTCAGCGGCTCAGGGTCGCCAGGCCCGTTGGAGAGGAAGATGCCATCGGGCTGGTACGCCATCACCTCATCGGCCGTCGAGGTGCCGGGCAGCACCGTCACACGGCAACCGCGGTCGGCCAGGTGCCGGGCGATGTTGTACTTCATGCCAAAGTCGAGGGCGACCACGTGCAGCGGCTCGGCCGGGGTGCCGTTGGCCCGCGGCTTGAGCTGATCGTATGGGCTGAGCCGTTCTTCCCACACGCGGGGTTCCGACGGCACCACCTCGCGCACCAAGTCGCGGCCCACCAGGCCGGGGCTGGCTTTGGCTTTGGCAACCAGACTCTCGTCGTCCAGGTCCACGGTGCTGAGGATGCCCTTCATCGCGCCGGCGTTGCGCAGGCGGCGTACCAGGGCGCGGGTATCGATCCCCCAAAGGCCGACGATGTTGTTCTGCCGCAGGTACGATGCGAGATCGTCGCTCGACCGGAAATTGCTCCGGCGGCGGCTCAGTTCGCGAATCACGAAGCCCGACAGGTGCGGCTTCTGGCTTTCGACGTCCTCATTGTTGACGCCGTAGTTACCGATTTCCGGGTAGGTCATCGTGACGATCTGCCCGCGATAGCTGGGATCGGTCAGGATCTCCTGATACCCGGTCATCGAGGTATTGAAGCAGACTTCGCCGTCGACCTCGCCTTCTGCTCCGAACGCAAAGCCGGTGTAAACGGTGCCGTCTTCGAGGGCCAGTTTGGCCGTTTTCGGCGAGTTTTCCGTCATCGTCGTAGTGGTCACCTTGGTGGGGTGCGGGAAAGTGTTCGGGATCTATCGAAGTTGCCGGAGTGAGCGGCGACTTGCCGCCGGGGCGAACCGGGAGCCGGGCTGGTTTCGCGGTCTGGGGGGCGAGCCTCTGCGTGAAAGTATGCCAGGTGTGCCGATGATGCCGTGATGCTTGCAGCCGCTCATGCGGCCGGCACCGGGCATCCGATACCTAACACCACGGCTGTGGGTCTCCGAGCGAGGCACTGCGACAACGCCTCGCCTCGGGCAGCCGAAACGATCCGGGAGGGTCCTTGTACCGGCGAGCAAGGGCCCTCCTTTTTTTCATTTGCTCCCCAGCAATGGCTCCATCAGTGGCCGGGGACCGCGTAGCTGGGCGCAAGCTGTTGCGGGCAATCTCTTTACCTCGGGCTCGCCGCGAGGAAGTGGCGGTCGTTTCGCGCGACCTCCTCGGCACCGCCCCCGTTGGGGGCGTTCGCAGCCAGCACGGCGCAGCAGCACCCGCAACTGCACATCCGTTAGCGCCCGATGCGATTGTAGCGACAAGTCGCCAGAAGGGAACGGGCCCCGGCAGCAGGAAACGATGAAACGACCGGGCTTTTGGCCGATTTGGCGCGGTAAGGTACCCCGCCAGCATGCGCAAGCTGCACACTCTTTCCAGGCCGCCCGCGCCGCCGACTGATCTTGCCCCGGAAAACGTGGCGGCATACGTTGATGCCGCGAATATCCTCGATTCTGGTGAGTCGTCCGGGCGGTTTGACTTTGCGCCGGTGCCAGGAGTGCATCGGCCCCTAAAGCGGAGGGCAGCCGGCAGGGAGGCCAACGGATGCTTAACCCAAAGCTCATCCTGGCATTAGGAACGCTGTGCTGGTGCTTGGGCTGTAGCGCCGAACCCAGCTACGAGGGCAAATCGTTCAGCCAATGGCTGGCCGACATGGACCTGCGGTACCCCAAGCGGCACGAGCGAGCCATCGCCTCGCTGGTGGCCATGGGCGACGACGCCCGCAGCTACCTCCGTGCAGCGCTGACCGATAGCCAACGCGACAAGCGCTGCGGGGCCGCGATGGCGCTGCTGCGGCTGGATCCGGCTGAAATCGATGCCGTGTTGAACGTCCTTCGCTCCGGCGAACCAGAGCACCAGACCAACATGGCCATGGTGCTGATCCAGGCCAATCGCGAACTGCCTGCTGCCCTGGAAGCCTTGCGGCGCAACCTGAACCACAAGCAATGGAAGGTGAGCTACGGCGTGGTGCTGGCGCTGGGCGAGTTGACGCCCGACTCGGTCGACGCCGTCGAACCGCTCAAAGCTTGGCTGGCCTCCGGTGATGCCACCACAAGGTGGCGGGCAACCTATGCGCTGGTGCGGCTGGGCCCCACGGCGGCCGGCGCGGTCGATGCCCTGACCGCGGCTCTGAAAGACGAAGACGCCCGGGTGCGCGAAGGCGCCGCTTACGCGTTGGGGGCGATTGGCCCGGCGGCCAAACCTGCGGTGCCGGCCTTGCAGGTGGCCCTGGAAGACGACGACGCCAAGGTGCGTTTCCGCGCCCAGCAGGCGCTCGACCAGGTACGGCTATAACCCTCACCACGTCGCCCGGCTGCCCCTTCCCGCACCGCGGCAACGTGCCTTTCCAAAAAAACTCGGCAAGGATGCCATGAACCGCGAGCCAGTATCGTCGGCCGTGCTGTCAGCGGCCGACGAATCGATCCCGTCCGGGGGCAACCCGCACCATGCGCGTACGGCGGCAAGCCCAGAACGTTGGTCTGTCCCCTGTCAGGCGTCACTGGCCGCCATGCGCGGCGAACTGGTTGCGTTGGCGCTTGGCCTGGGCGTCATTCTGATCGGCGTGAAGGCCGCGCTGCTGCCGTTTGAAACGGTCCAAAGCGTCAGTGACTTCTTCCGCTGGATCCTGCGACTGGGCATTGTGGTCGCCGCCGATATCGCCTACTTGGCCGCACTGTTTGTGGTGTGCTACCTGGCGGCCCCGCTGGCCGTCCGGCATGTCTGGTCGCGCCGTGCCTGGCGGGCTGCCGTGTATGGCGTGTTCTACCTGAGCGGGCTGTTCGCCATCTTCAGTCTGGGCTTTTTCTATGTGACGATGCAGCCCTTCAGCGTGCGTGTCCTGTCAATGGTCGGCGGGGCCGGGCCAATGGTTTCTTCGGTCACGCCGTACCTCACCGCACCGATGGTTACGGCGCTGTGCCTGGCTCCCCTGGCGATGATCCTGCTGCCGCGGCTGATGCGCCGTGTGCCCTGGTTCCGCGGCGGCGCACGCTTAGGCTTCAAAACGCTGACCGCCGGCGTGATATTGGTAACGGCCTATGCGTCGGTCGCCCAGGCCTACATCGGCGCCGCCTGGAACCAGCCGTACCGCTGGGAACGCCGCATCTCGGCCAATCCGCAGTGGGAGTTCCTGGCAAGCTGCCTGGAGGAGGTCTGCAAGGAACAGCCGTTTACCGTGTATTTCAACACGGGCTACAGCAATACTGACGACTTCATCCGCCGCGAGCAGGAAACCGCCGGCAAACAACACCTGGAATTCGCTCCACTGCCGCTGGAAGGCAAGCGTCCCAAGAATGTGCTGATCATTCTGCTGGAATCGACGGCGGCCGAATACTTGAGCCTGTACGGTTCACCGCACCCGACCACCCCGAACCTCGACCGGCTGGTCGCCGAGCGTACTTCGGTCGTGTGCGACCACTACTACGTGTCGGCACCGTACAGCTGCAAAAGCGTGGTTTCGATTTCGGCCAGCGTCTATCCGCGGCTCGACTGGAATCTGATCGTCAACGCCCCCCAGGGCTTTGATGTTCCCACCTTGACCGAAGTCCTGCGGGAGCGTGGCTACCGTACCTGCTATGCCCACTCCGGCTTCTGGAGCTGGATGCACCGACACCGGTTCCTGCAAAGTCGGGTGGGAACGCTGATCGATGCCGAAACCATTCCGGTCGAACGCCTCAACTCCTGGGGTGTGACCGACCGCCACATGTTCGAGGCTACGCTCGAATGGATCGACGCCGATCCCGACCAGCCGTTCTGCCTGCTGGCGTACACGATTGAAACCCACCACCCCTACGCCACGCCGCAGGCGCCGATGAAGTTTGACGTCAAGGATCGCAAGTTCCGCGATTATCTGAACGCCCTGCGAGCGGCCGACGAGAACATCGCCTGGTACCTGGGCGAGCTCGATCGCCGAGGACTACTCGACGATACCCTGGTGGTGATCACCGCCGACCACGGCGAAGCATTCGGGCAGCACAATCAGCGGAGCCACAACTTCGGCATCTACGAATGCAACGTACACGTGCCGCTGGTGCTGATGCACTCCAGCCTGAAGAATCTGCCGCGGCACATCACCGAGCCGCGGGAACAGATCGACGTGGCCCCGACCATTCTACAACTGCTCGACGTGCCGGCTCCGGCCGTTTGGCAGGGACGGAGCATCTTCCGGCAAGGTGATGACCGCCCGGCGTACTTCTTCTGCGTGGGCAACAACGTCGTCGTCGGCTTGCGCGACGGCCAGTACAAGTACCTGTACCACGTCGCCAGCGACGAAGAGGAACTGTTCGATATCCACGCCGATCCGGATGAAGCCCACAACCTGGCTGCCACCTATCCGGATCGCTGCCTGGATTACCGCGGCCGCGTCAGCGGCTGGGTGCAATACCACCGCCAGTACTTGCGCCGTCACGGCGTGCGCTAGGCGAGCAACTGACGCTACCCGTCGTGATCGAGGGGCCGCCTACGTCGTGCCACATCGCGCTCGTGTCAAAACGCTGACGAAACGGCACGCGCGATGCGGCGGGGTTTTGCGGTTCACGCCTTGGCAAGCACGATATCAAAGACACCGCGTTCAAACGTCTTGCCGTCGGGCGTTTTGACTTCTTCGACGTCGACAATCAGCGACTCTTTAACGAACCGGTCCGTGGCATTGTGCGGATCGCCGCGAAAATAGAGCTGCGTGATCAATTGCTTGTAGCCGGGGCAGCGCACCAGGTAATGAATGTGGCTCGGCCGCCAACGGCCAGGTCCGGTTTGATATGGCCCCGGGTGAATTGTCTCGTACTCGTAGTACCCTTCTTCGTCGGTGACGAGCCGGGCGCGGTTCAAAAAGACGTTGGGTTTCGGCGGGTTCTTCGGATCGTCGTTGTCGTACCGACCGTTGGCATCGGCCTGCCAGACGTCGAGCACCACGCCTTTCAGCGGACGGCGGGGATCTGCTCCCCAAACGCGGCCGGAGATCACGAGGGTCTTGCCGGGCACCAAGGGTGGCGTGATCTTCGCCCGGAATGGAGCCCCCGGCCGGTGGTACGGCCCCAGGATGTTATCGGCGGTGGGGTCAAAGCCGTGGGCCGGCTGGTCATTCTTGATGATGGCGTAGGCTTCTTCGATGGTGCCGCTGGACTCGGTCGGCGCGGCGTCCGCCCGCAGCGTCCAGACAGCCGCTCCCGCCATGGCGAGCCCTAGGGACGTTTGTCCCAGAAAATTGCGGCGAGATACTCCGTGATCCATGCAAGCCTTCTCCATGCATCTCGTGGGGGAAAGTTACGGCCGCCGCCCAGCCGCGTGCATTTCGGCGGCATCCCAAGCAGCATCAGCCGCTTGAGATCTAACACCGGGCCGCCCCTTCCGGCCCGCTGGTCAGGCCGCATCACATCGGCAGCCTCGACGGATGTCCTCCGCGGTGCCGCACGCTCAACCTGTATGTTAGGGACTTGGGCATATCGCGGTCTAGCAGGTGCCATCGCCATCGGCGGATTTGTTCGGGACGGCGCGGCACCAGGCCGTGGGCCTTCGTCCCCCCTTGTGGATCGGCAGCCGGCGCTTCAAACTCGGGGGCTTGCACCGTCTGCCGCCTGCGACATGCTTCCTTCCGCCGCCTGCCGCCATGAAAGCATTTTTCGTTCGCCGCTGGTTCTTGATCGGTCTGGCGGTGGTGCTGGCCATCGGCTTCCGGTACTCGTTCGAGTTGAAACCGGTCAGCGATGCCATGCCACGCGATGCGCTGGTGGCGTCGGTAATGTTCTTCATGGCCTTTACGCTCGACGCTCATACGATGGGCCGGGCATTGCGGCGGCCTCAGGCGGCAATCGTCGCTTTTGTGGCCAATCTGGCCGTGGCACCGCTGTTAGCCTGGGCCCTCAGCCCACTGCTGCGAACCGACTTGAGCTTTGGCCTGATCATTGCCGGAAGTGTGCCCTGCACGGTGGCCTCCGCGGCGGTGTGGACACGCCGAGCGGACGGCGACGACGCCGTGGCTTTGCTCACCGCAATTGCCACAAACTTCTTATGCTTCTTGATCACGCCCATGTGGTTGGCCTTGGCTGCGGACACGGGCCCCAACGCGACGGTGAGCAGCCATCTCGACTCCATCGAGATGATGACCCGGCTGATCTTCCTGGTCGCCTTGCCGGTGCTCGCCGCCCAGTTGCTGCGGCTGATTGGTCCGATGGGCCGCTGGGCCACACGTTACAAGATTCCCTTAGGCGTGTACTGCCAGCTGGGCATGCTCGCGATGGTCTTTACGGGCGCCGTCCGCAGCGGCATCGAGCTGCGCATGGTTGCGGCCGATCCGGCCGAAACTTCGGCCGTCGCCGCTGAAAATGCGGCCCAAGACGATGCGGCGGCCCAGGACTCCTCGCAGCTAACACCCGCTGAACAAGCCAGCCCCCAGCCCGTCGGAGCTGTCGGCTGGGGCCTGCTGCTCTTTTGCGTGCTCGCCGTGCATCTGCTGACAATGGCCATTGGCCTGGGAGTCGGGCGGATGCTCGGTATCTCCTATCCACAGCAAATCGCCGTGGCGTTCAGCGGCAGCCAGAAGACGCTGCTGATCGGGTTGGATATTGCCGTGGAGTACATCGCCCAGTTTGGAGGCCTTGCCCTGATCCCGATGGTCACCTACCACGTGATGCAGCTTCTGGTGGATACCGTGATTGCCGATCGATTCAAGGCGGCCGGCCAGGCGACGACAGAAGAACCCGCGGTCGAGGACTAGCAGGAATCAAAAAAAAGGCGGCACAACCCATTTGGGATCGCGCCGCCTCTGGGATTCGTAGTTGGTAGTGTAGCCGGAAGTGATTACCGGGGGCCGATCAGCATCGGGCCTTCGGCGGCTTGAGGCCGCCGGCCGACGTGCACCGGCGGGCGCTCACGCTGAGCCGGTAGTTGCCGCCCCAGCTTCGGTTCGCCAAACCGACGCAGCAGCAGAGACGAAGAACCGCCCGCGGCCGGACCGATGCCTTCCACCTGATCATCATCCAACAGGCTGCCCGGCATAGCCTCATTGGGCGAAGCCGGCATCTTGGGCACGGCCTCGTCTGCCCCGGGATGAATCAGCCGGAACAACTCGGCGTCGAGCGATTCATTTGCTGGCGGCAGCGGCTCGTCAACCGGCTGCAATTCGGGCGTGGGCGTGTCGTCGATCAGCTCAGACTGCATGGCCGGCATCGCATCCAGGGCAGGCCCCGCTTCAACCCGAATTCGCAGCCGAGACGAAGCCGGTTCGCTGACAGGCTCATCCACCGGCGTCAGAGCAGGCATGCTGCTCGGACCGAGCGTAGGCTCATTGACCGTCAAGGGACGGTACTCCGGAATCACCTCGTCCGCGGGTTCGCTGTCCGGGGCCGATACCGCAGGGTCGTCAGCCACCGGGGCCGGCTTCGCAGCAAGCGGTTGCCGGGCTCCAACAGCATCCAATGCCGGCAGCTTCGCCGGGCTGGTTACAACCGCCGGGGATTCGTCGGCCGTATCCTTCTCAGGCAACGACTGCACCGCCAGTGCCGAGCTTTCTTCGTCGCTTGCTTCAGGCTGCGACTCGGCTTGCGGCCGCCGCGAGCTTGCTACAGCCGAATCGCTGCGAGGCTGCTCCGCCTGCCGGGCACGCGGTGTGTCCTTGACCTTGGAGGTTGCCACGTCGGCCGAGTCGACCGCTGTGTGTCCATCCTTATCGGACACCTTGCTGCTGGCCACGGCGTCGCTGCCGCTAGCCGCATCGTCCGGCAGACGATCTTCTTTGCCGTCGAACATTCGCTCCTTGTAGATCGCCAGCGCGTGCAATGCGTGTCCCAAGGGCCCGATCTTCCAGTCGCGGTCTCGGCCCTGCTCCAGCGAGGTCGCCAGGAAGTTGACCGCGGCAATCACCTGCGGGTTATGCAGCTCGTGCTTGGGGAGAGCGTAGACCAGCCACTCGGTGATGTGGCCGGTGCATTGAATCTTGCGGTCGATGTCGGGGCGGTTCTCGCGCCGTGCCAACCAGGCCGTGCTGAACGAACCATCGGGGTTCTGCAGCGAGAACGTCCATTCGAAGTACTGCTGCAAATAATCGCGTGCCAGGGAGAAATCGCCGTCGATCGGCTTGCCCTGCTGTTCGCGGCGCCGCACCGCATACGCCAGCCCCATCAGGCGATGCGTGCCGCCGCACGCCGCGCTATGCGTGATGGGCTGGCGGATCTCTTCGCGAATCAGTCGGGGAATGTCCCACTTCTGGCCTCGCTCGCACACCCACTGCGCATCGGTCGGCAGGTAATGCGCCAACGCGATCAGCTTGAACGTCAGTTCCTCGCCGGATGTGCAGGTGCGCTTTTCGGATTCGATCAGATCTTCGATCGTGAACTTCCGGCCGTCGATCAAAAGCGGATAGGTGCGCGAGAGCCGGCTTTGCGCCAGGATGGCCAGGAACTGGCCGTAATGGCCCTGCACGCTCACGCCGCGCACCGCATACGGCAGATCGTTACGGATCGTCAGCATGCGAGGGCCGCGAAGCGGCAGGTTATAGCACAACCAGCCGATGGCGTTGCGTCGTTCGCCCTGCGGTCCGCCCACGGCCACTTCGGACTTTACGCCGTAGGCAATAATGGAGTGCATCACTTCCCACGAATCGTTATCGCGGGTGTTGAGCGGCCGGCTGTAATAGTCATCCAGGACCCGCTCGATGCGGGCCTTGAGTTCGTCCATGTCGGGCAGTTGCGAGGCCGAGACGGCCGGCATCTCCCGCTGATTCGCAGCCTGCTGGTTGGAACCGCGGCTGTGATGGTGGTTGTGGTTGTGACTGCGGTCTGACTCCTCAGCCTGGTTTCGCCCAAACAGAGCGCCAAAGCCTCCGAACTGCGCGCGCAGTTCGGTCGTTTGGGCTCCGACCGAGAGAAGCAAGGTGAAGCCACACAGCAGTTGCCGCAATTTCATAACCCAGCCGCTTTGCCAGAGGAACTTGGCGCAGGTTGCATCAGAGCGAGTTGCTGTCGGCCACCACGGTTTCGCCCGCAGGGAAGAGCAAGCCGGTGGATCCTGCCGAAGGGAACAGCCTCGAAGTGGCTGCGGTCGGTCCTGGTGGTCAACGTGGCAAGTATCGGATGCTGGCGCGGGCAGATTCAGAATCGACAACCTTGCCCGCAAGGCTTACCAGATTGCCCAGCGTGCCAGTCGGGGTAGGCCAGCAAGCAGGTCCCAAAAAGCTAAAGTCGCCGCCCCCAATCACAGCGAACGTGGCCCACTGCCGAAATAGGAGGGGTAGCCCCTAAGGTGCCCCCCGCGCCCGTGGGAGGCCTCCGCCGGGCAATAATCCGGGCGTATTGCGGCGAATCGGATAATCTAGGGGCACCGCGAAGCCCCACCTCTCGCGAGGCAGATTGCGTTCGCAACCCCTGCCTGGCCAGGCTCGCCATGCGCAGGGGGGGGCCCTATGCCTTGCGTACCTCGGCCGAAATTTTCGATTACACTGGTTGTACCGAGGGAAGGCGGACCATAGGCGCGCGGCGAGCGCCATGTCGGCGCTTGCATGGACGCGCAGCCACCAGATCCGGGGGGATGATGCCCCGACGGGGCTACCCGCCGTTTTCGTGGACCGCCGCCCTAACCACTCTCCATAACCCATTGCGACCGCAATGGTTGCGACCCATCGCCCGAGTCGCTGCGTTCCGTTCGCAAATTATTTCTGAGTACTTTTGCAGGCCCTGAGCGCTTTCTCGCTATGAACACGCAGCCTAGCACCACGGGCCGCGACCTCGCCGCGATCATTCGCGATCATCAGGCGATGGTCTGGCGGTACCTGCGCGTGCTGGGATGCAGCGAGCCGCTGGCCGACGACCTCACGCAGGAAACCTTCCTGGCGGTGTTGGAGCGGCCCTTTGAGGATCGCGACCGCAATGCGACGGCCGCGTACCTCCGCAAGGCGGCCCGCAGCCTGTTCATCTCCTGGCAACGCCACAACGCTCGGTATGTGCCAGGAGAACTCGACGAAGCCGACGCGGCCTGGGAGCGCTGGGCCGCTACCGATCAAGGTGAAGGTTTGATGGAAGCTTTGGAACGTTGCCGGCAGAAGCTCACCCCGCGTGCGCAGCACGCGCTGGAGCTGCGCTACCGGCATCGGCAATCCAGGGCTGAAATCGCCCAGGCCTTGCAAGTCACCGAACACGGGGTCAAGAACCTGTTGCAGCGTGCCAAGCAGCAACTGCGCGAATGCATCGAACGGAGGTTGCCATGACCGCCCGTGATGCCAATCGCCACAACGATGATCGCCACGATCCGCTCGATCCGCTGCTGGAAGAGTTGCTGGGCGGTGTGACGCCGCCGGATTTGAGCCAGCAGATTCTGGCTCGCTTGGCCCAGCGTCAGGCCGCCACCGATGGCGCTGCCATGCCGGCCGAGATCAATGCGCCGGTTCCGTCGCGCCCGGTTCTGCGGCCCATTCCCCTTCCGACCGCTGCTGCCACGCCGACCAACGGTGCCGCTCCTGGTGCCGCCCGCAATGGCCGGCACACGCCCGGCATGTATCCCGCCGCTGGCCGCGGCAAGGCGCGCAACCGCAACATCGCCTGGGGCGCGGCGGCCGTGGCCCTACTGCTTGCCGCTGGGCTCTGGTTGGCCACGCGGCACGATCAACCGGTTCAAGTCGCCAACGCGCCTGCCAACAAGGCTTCTGTCGACGTGACGCCGCCGGCCGCTACACCGGCAGAGCCCATGGCCGAGTCGAATGTGCCGGAAGTTCGCGATCTTGCCGCCGCTGGGCAAGACGCTGAGCCCGCGAGGGTTGAACCATCTCAAGCCACGCCGTCGCAGCCGATGCCGCCTCAGGTTGCGGCCTCGACGAGCGAACCGCGGCCGGAATCTTCGCCAGCGGCTCCGGCGGTTAGCTCCATGAGCCAGCCATCATCCAGTTCGGCCGCTGCTCAGGGTGAACCTCAATCAGCGCCAGACCAACGGGAGCGCGTCGCCGCCAGCACGCCTGCCCACGCATCAAGCGGTTCGCAGAACAACCAGCCGCAGGTGGCGTCTGACACGCGGGACGTTGTCTCCACCAGTCCGAGCGAGTCGGTGGCCGCCAGCCGGCCCAACAGCGCTCAGGCCCGTGCCGGTCAGCCGGGGCAGCTTGTGCTGTCGAGCGATGACGGCGCCGTGGTGGGGATGATCAATCACTTCATCCGCGTGCGCTGGGAAGAGGCGGGCGTTACCCCGGCTTCCCAGGCAGCCGACACCGAGTGGTGCCGCCGCGTCTACCTCGACGTGATCGGCCGCATTCCCACGATCTACGAGATCCGGCAGTTCCTGTCCGACCGGTCACCCCAACGCCGGGTGAATCTGGTGAACCGCCTGCTGGATTCCGACGAGTACGCGGAAGAATACGCCCGCAACTGGTCGAACGTGTGGGAAAACCTGCTGATCGGCCGCAGCAATGATAACGAGCTGATCAACCGCGACGGCCTCCGGCAGTACCTGCGGCGAACGTTCGTGACCAACAAGCCGTTCGATCAGTTCGCCATCGAGTTGCTCACCGCCACTGGTTCCAACCGGCCAGGCGATCCCGACTTCAACGGCGCGGTGAACTTCTTGCTGGACAACCTCCAGGAAAAGGCCACGCCGGCCACGGCCAAGGTTTCGCGGCTGTTCCTGGGCGTGCAGGTGCAATGCACGCAGTGCCACAACCACCCGTTCTATGAAGCCAAGCAGAACCAGTTCTGGGAACTGAACGCATTCTTCCGCCAGGCCAAGGCCGTCTCGACCCGCGAGGCCGGTGAACTGGTCACGCGGCTGGTGGACGAAGATTTCGCCGGCGAAGGCAACACGCCCGACGAAGCCGAGATTTATTACGAGCTTCGCAATGGGCTGATGATAACGGCGTATCCAGTGTTCCTGACGGGCGAGCAGATTCGTCCCTCGGGCCGGGTCAGCGAAGTGAACCGTCGCCGCGAACTGGCGGCGCTGGTCACGTCGTCGGACCTGTTCCGCCGCGCGATCGTGAACCGCGTTTGGGCACACTTCCTGGGCTACGGCTTCACCCGGCCCGTCGACGAGATGGGCCCGCACAACGCGGCCAGCCATCCGGAGCTGCTGGAGCAGCTGGCCTCGGCGTTTGCCCAGAGCGGCTTTGATCACAAGCGGCTGGTGCGGTGGATCGTGCTCAGCGAGCCGTACAACCTGTCGAGCCGGGCCCCCAAGAACACGATCGACCAGCCGGAAATCGGCAACGTGCCGCTGTTCAGCCGGTTCTACGTGCGACAGATGCGGCCCGAAGAGCTGTACGAGTCGCTACTGGTGGCAACGCACTCGGCACCCGACGCGGCCACGTACAGCCCCGGCGAGCAAAGCTTGGCCGAACTGGAACGCGAGAAGAACCGGTGGTTGCAGCAGTTCACCATCGCGTTTGACACCGACGAGAACGACGAAGCCACTACGTTCGACGGCACGATCACTCAGACGCTGGCGATGTGGAACGGCGAACTGGTCCGCAAAGCCACCAGCGCGCAGCAGGGCACCTTCTTGCACGAAGTGGCCCAGCATGCCAAACGGGCCGACGCCACCGGCCAGAAAGTGCTGCAAGACCTGTTCTTAGCGGCCCTGGGGCGCAACCCCAAGACGGCCGAGTTAACCCAAGCTCAAGAGTTACTGCGTCGCCGGGGCGGAGATGTCACGGCCGCGCTGCAGGATATCTGGTGGGCGTTGCTGAACTCCAACGAGTTCATCCTCAACCACTAACGTCCACCAAGACGAATAACTTCGGGCCCAGGAGAACCAGCAAAAGCAACCAACCGTCAGGTGGCCGTAGCCCATGGCTCGCGGAAGGAAACCATCCGCAGCGGGCAAATGAAAAAAAGGTTTCGGGAGAGCGTTCTCCTTAACGCCCCCCACGAAACCCGGAGCAGAGTCGTAGGTAATCAATCGCCGATTGTAACCGATGCTCGTCAGGGAAGCGAGTATTTGGCGGTTGAAGTGACGTTTTTTTGCCGGTGGTCCTGGTCGTCGCAGCGGCCTGGTCCAACCGGCAGCACCACGAAACCCAGCAGAGTATCGGCCCCTGACAGGGGGCCAGGGGCGGCCGAGCAACCGCCAGAACCTTTTGCGTAACCCGGTCAGTCCTCCAAACCAGGCGTTCAGGGAGCAGTGCTATGGCGTTCATTTCTCCTCGCGGCATGACCCGCCGGCATTTCATGAAGCATCTGGCGGCCAGCGCCGCCATGGCCGGTCCGGCTCTGGCCTTCGCCCAGTCGCTGCAGGC
>Ga0207874_1002617_pt1 | contig 16495 bp, 9 predicted proteins | sample HigsolmetaAR201D_FD_184833 | JGI IMG/M metagenome (GOLD analysis project Ga0207874, IMG submission 184833) | Ionic liquid and high solid enriched microbial communities from the Joint BioEnergy Institute, USA - AR20-1-D (SPAdes) (version 2) ...
GACGTTCGAGACCGTGGAGGAGCTGCGCCAGGCGCTGCTGGCGTGGCAGAAGGTGTACAACGAGCACTGGATGGTGGGCCGGCACGGCCACCGCAGCCCGGCACAGGTGCGCCGGGATCACCACGCCACGATGCAGCGCATGGCGGCGTGAATTACGCCCTCAGGCGTGTCCAGGAAATCGGGAGCGGTTCAAGCGACTGATACAGCGCCGCAAACAGCAGCGATAGCGTCGTCAGCCGCTGCTGGCCGTCCACCACCTCCAGCCGCTGCACCGCCAAGGTGTCAGTAGTCTGGTTGATGCAGATGATCGAACCCAGGAAGTAGCCAGGATCGTTCTCTTGTACGTCATCAAACAACGACTCCCACTGAGCCTTGTTCCATGTGTACTCCCGCTGGTAGCGCGGAATCGCATAAACCACGCCTGCTTCGATGTCGAAGAGCTGCGAGACCGGGTAGTTATTTACGGACTTAATCATCTAACGCCTCAAAAATGGTATTTCTCACGTCTACGGCGGAATGCCTCTTCCGTCCCCTCCATGATGTCGAGAACAGCCTTGGTGACAGAGGCCTGGTCAAGTCCACCGCAAGCGCGCGCTTCACCTTTTCCGTCCCGGGCTTCGAAGGCGTAGACCAGCTCGGCATCACCATTTACCGGCAAATTAGCATTGTGGGTAGCAATGATGAGTTGACGCTTCGATTTCACTTTGCGCAGCATCGGAATCAGCTCCCGATACAGGAAATTGGAGTCCAATTCGTCCTCAGGTTGATCGATGACTAACGGCCCACCTTCCTGCGCCAGCAATAATGCTAGGGCGGCGGTGTTCCGCTGGCCGTCAGAGAGGGAACCTTCGGCGATACTGCCTGCTGTCGATCCATCCGCCCGAAACAGCTTCATATCGACGGTGTCTTGTACCCGAGAGCAGCGAAGCTTTTCCCACCGCTCAAGATTGTCTTGAATGTGCTGGAATAGCTCTTGGCTGTTCGCTCCGAAATCCGAACCCGCTGAGCCCTGCTCCGCGGACAAACGCTCCTCCAGAACTTGCCAGGGTGACGCAGCATCTTCCTGCTCGGTAAACAGTGTGTAGAGCGTCTCCCCACAGCTTTCCCAATTTCTCCCTAGCCGCGTCCGCCTATCAGAGGGCGCAAAGCTCTCCCAGAGCTCCCGGAAACTTTTATGATCTTGCTGGTACTTTGCAGTGACTTCGATAAAACGCTGTGCCCCTTCCCTCAGCACAGCGAGTTCATTGGCTCGTTCAGCGGCTTCAACGCGCTTCTGAAATTGTTCTCTCCAGATTTGGTGTAACTGCTGCATGAGCCTATCGGTGTCTCCGGCAGCGTCCTTGAATCGCTGAATTTCAGAACCGATTTCATCAATCTCCAGCTGTTTCTTGGCGCGCGCTTGATTGATTTCCTGAAGATGTCCAACATCATCTGGTGTCAGACCTTTAGCCGCACAGGCTTCACTGAACTTGGCGTCGGCCTGATCCAGTTCCTCCCGTATCGCCTTCCACATCGGGTCGCTGGTTTTAAGATCCTCGACAGCGGTTTCGAATTGCTCGACGGCATCACGGATAGTTCGGGCCAACGCATCCTTGGCGGCCTTTACCTTATCGTCGAATTGCCTGAACCAAGTCGCGTGAGTTGAATCTGTGAGCTGAAATGCTACGTGCGATGCGGCGATTGTCTCGGCCAGGGAGGCAACGTCGGTGAACTGCTTGCCTGGTGTTCCTAAAAGCCCTTCGAGGTAGCGCGCCTCGGCCTTGAGGAGTTGGTGTCGGCGGGCATCCTCTTGAATCTCGCTTCGTGCCTTCCATTGCCGGTCCAGTTCTTGCTGCTCTTGTTGGAGCCGCTTGTAATCCTTTTCGAGCGTCTTGGCCTTGCGTAGATTGGAAAATGCGTCCTGGATTTGCAGCTTGAGCTTGTGCTCCCGGCCTGCCAGCTCATCCAGTTCGTTTTTGGCGAATCCGTCAACCAACTCCAGTAACCGCTGAGCCTGACGAACGCTTCCTTCATCGGCTTTCGATTCGGTCAGGCGATTGAGCTGCTGCTGGCTGTAAAAGCGAATAGGCAAGCTATTGAAAAAGGTTTCAGGATCCGCCAGGTCGCGTCCCTGCACTGTGGGGCTGCCGTTTTGCCAAACGATCCGATCCTCGACGCCATCCGCGCTGACCCAGCACACTTCAACTTCTGCGCCGGGTAGGTTCAGCGTCTCGCGTACCCGGTTGATCCGCTCTTTTGTCCCGTCATCAAGATCCTTCGACTTATCCTTGCCGAGGATGATTCTCAGGTATTCAAGCAGAGTGGATTTCCCGCTGCCACGCCCTCCGATGACGCAGTTCAAATTGGGGGAAAAATGCACCACCTGGTCAGCCAGGAACGCCACATTCTTGATAGAGATTGATTTGATGGTTGCCTGACGAACACGCTGCGCGGGATGCGTATCAGTCGTTACATCTTCCGGCAGAATGATGCGGGATTCGTGGTCGAGGAATGCCTGGCGGAGCGACTCTATGGAGGGCTCCGACATTTTCAACCATGAGTACCGGTAACCAATGCTGTTAGGTTTCGGCTTTTGATGCTCATCGAGATCAACCAGCTTCTTGTTGTCCGAGGACATGATCGTGGCAATGGGGCGAATGCGCTTCCAGCCTGGCTGACAATCGTCTCCAGAACGTAAAAGCCGTTGCCATCCAGCGCTCATCCTGTGAACAGGCTTTGGCACTTCTACCGCGAGCAGATCAGGATTCGTGAATTGATCTTGTTGCAACCATTTCGACACCGAATCATCGTCGAAAATTCCGTCATTGCTTGTCGCATGCGGCATGATGACGATTCCGCGATACTTGTCTTGGACAATACGCAAAATCTCTTTCAGATTTTTGTCTGATTTTTCGAGCTGACCGGCCGCGTTCACTCTCGGGTAGCTCACACCGCATTCCGTGAGAATAGAGTCCAATCGGGATAGGTCCGTCCCGGGTTCGAAAAGACAAAGGACATGAACGCCCCTGCCAACGCCAGCCGCTTCGAACTCGAACCCTGGAAACAAGGTGATCTTGTGGCCGAACTCCCGCTCAATTTCATCAAACGCAGCCTGCAGGTATGGAATGAAATTCCTGCTGAGAAAGTTGTGGTCGGTAATACCCACCACATTCAGACGCTGCTGATAACAGGCTTCCGCAAATGCCTTCGCTGCGGCAGCCTCCTGTCCGGCTTCGAGGCGGTCTCCGACCCAATGCTGCGCGTCCGCAGGTGTCTGCATCTGCAGATCGCATTTCAACCAGCGCATTCCTTTGTATGAGGACGTCATTTGGCAGCCTCCCTTGCGGCGCGCTTCTCGGCCAAGGTCAAATGGTGATCATTGATACGGTCGCCCGCCTTGCCCCCGTACTGCAGGCCAAGCTCATACCAGGGCGCGGAGGGTACATCGCTGCCGCGGTCTTTATCCCATTTGATCTTGGGTCTGTCGCGCAATACGCCGGCCCCTTTCTTTCCGATATCAGGGACAGAAAGGAAGGGGCGGATGTTGAGGCGCACACCGTCGTTGAGATCGGGGTTCCAGCCGATGGGCTGCTCCTCGATTGGCTTCCAACGCACGAAGATGTCATAGGGCGCCTCGCCGACAAGGATCAGCTCTAGGCGCTTTTTCAACCCCTCAGCAGCGGCGAGTTTTTCCTGCGCACCGTCCACGCCGTTGTCGGCGTCACGCTTCTGACGGCTGATCCAGTCCCCCAGGTAGGTGTAGATCAGGGCTTCCAGCGTTTTGTAGTCGAGCTTGTGATAGTTGACCAAGGCGGCAAAGCCATCACGCAGGCCGTCCCAGATGTGCCAGACAAATGGACGATGACCGAAGAGCGCACAGTGCTGGGTGAAGAACTTGTCGCGCAGCCAGCTTTCCAGCGACTTGCCGGCATGGTCGGCGGCCGCCAGCAACTGGGCGAGGACATCGTTGCTCCAGTCTTCGCCATAGGCATCTGCCAGCAGATTCAGTAGCCGATCACTCGCTGATGCTTCGCGGCCTACGGGCGGAATGCAGACGATGCCGTCTTTGTCGGCATGACTTGCGAGCGCCTTGCTGCGGGCGATCCATTGACGCGCCTCATCGGACAATTCCATTTCGTCGTCGGATTCGGCTGGCCAGGTGTAGCCGACCAAGCGGGCGACGGCCACCTGCAGCGGAGAGGTTGCCGGCTGCGGGTGACCGTGAAAAATCCATTGAGTTGGGTCGTCTGAGTAGGGTTTCGGTAATCCGTTTGGGTAGCGCTCGGCCGCGATTTGGCGCCAGTGATCGAGGTCGAAGGGAACTTTGACCAGAGTGGCGTTGGTGACCTTTAGAGCCTGGTCGATACTGCGAACAGCCTCTCTGTATTCTGTAGATGAACAGAAGCACCAGATGGCGGTAAGGTGTTGCTCGTTCTTCGGAATCACAACTGCAACGTTTTGATGGAACCGCTCTTTCGCGTACATGTAAGGAAAGAGCTGACCCATTCGATGGATCGCGACACCATGTTTTCCAACAGCTTTCAGCCCTTTCGTTGGATAAGCAGTGGGCAAGGACAACAGCAAACCTTCACCCTTTTCCCAGCGAACAACCCATGAGGCGCCTGCGTCGACCTTTAGCTCCTCTGGAGTTCCCTGCATCAATTCCCAAACATCTCTGTTGAGCCCCGGATGCTCCCAAAATCGGAATACGAACATTGGGTCATCACTCGTCTGCAGTCCGACAAGTCCATCTGCATACTTGCTCAGGAGGGGCAGATCTTCGCCCTCACTAAACGCAATCCGTGCATCTGGATTGCTCAATTGCTGCTTTTGGCTCACCGCCACCAGCTCGCCCTCGCGCAACAGAGCCGCCTTCTCCTGCGCCACCTTTGGCGCGCTGGCATCCACGCCGCGCAACTGAAAATCCTCGGTCGCCGGGGCACGAGTCTGAGTGAGCAGGATTGCCTGCACGACCTCGCCGCTGATGGTTTCGAATGCCCCCGGTCCCAGCCGTCCCAGCAGGTTCCACTGAACCCGTTTGAGCAGGGATTCGCGCTGTTTTTTGTAGCTGCTAAGGAATAGCCAATTCTGCGGCATGACGATCTGCACCACGCCGGCGCCATGGTTGCCTTTGGGGGCGCACGCTAGTTCCAGACAACGCTCCAGAAACACATTGGCCAGGTCGTTCTTGGCTTCGGGATAGTGACTCTCGCAGTAAGCCTTGAGCACTTCGCTCTGCTTGCCTCGGGCAAGATACGGCACGTTGGTGATCACAAGGTGGTAGCGGCCATCGAGCAAACGGGCAGCGTCGAGCAGCCCCAGGGCGCTAAGCGCCAAATCCCAGCCTTCTTCGCCATCCTTGCGCTTACCCGTGCCTTCACGCGCTAATGCGTCGCGCAGCAGCTCGCGCAATTCGCGGTAGTCGGCACCGAACAGATCGCCCTTGCTTTTGCCAGGGGATAGCAGGCTTCCAAGCAAAGGGGCCTGGGCAAATAGTTCATGCAAGCGCCTCAAACCCTCTCTCAAATGCGCGACATTAGTCGCGTCTGCTGGAACCAGCGCCTCCCAGTCCTCTGCCTTGGCTGCCACTTTCAGGCCGCTGCACGCAATGTTCGGCGCCGGTATTTCCCGCACACCGAGCGGCTTGCCGGATTCATCCGGATAGCGCCAGGCTTCCAGCGCCACCGCGAACACCGCAATTTCCACACAGCGCGGGTCGATCTCCAGCCCATGGATGTTTTCGGCCAGCACGCGATTGACCGCTTCTTTGGCACTCAGGCCCTCCGCCGCCATGCGCATTGGCACCAGCATCAGGAAGGCGGCCACCAGGAAATGCCCCGAGCCGCAGCAGGGATCGAGCAGCTTGAAGTCGGCCAGCGAATCGGGCCAGCCCTCAAACTTACCGGCCGCCGGGGTGCCGTCTTCCAGGGTGCGGAAGTAGTCGAGGTTCACCGGACATGGTTTGTCCGGATGTCGCGTGGCCCACCAGGCTCCGAGCGAGTTATGCAGCAAGAAGGCCACCATGTAGGGCTCGGTGAAGAGCTGGGTGACGGCGGGCAACTCGTCGGCGCCGATCTTTACTTCCGATTTGTTGATGCGCTCCTTGTTGTCAGCCTGCCAGAACTGATACACCCAGCCGAGACTGTCGCTGGCCTTGAACACGGCATCGGGCAGGTCCTTCAGTAAGCGCTCCAGTTCGCTCTGGTGTTCTGGCGCAAAGGTCAGTTCGAACACCGGCGACCCCGGCTTGAACACTTGTGGCAGCATGCGGGCGGCCAGCCTGCCGGCCAGCTCCCAGCCGTTCTTGGCACCTTCGTCCTGTGCCAGTTCCTCACACTCTTCGATGGTGACGGCCACGCCGTCGTACATCAGCAAGTTGTTGTCCGCCAGGAAGCGTGCGAACAGCATGCGGTGCCAGTGCTGATAGGCCACCTCTTGCACCAGACGCTGCACCTCTTGCTTGCCGTAAGTCGGGTTGGTGCTTTTGGAGTCGCGAGCGTCGCCAAGCTGCTTGCCGTGGATGCGCAGGCGATTGCGTAGCGCCTTCTCGGCATCACTCAGAAACGCGTCCGGCTTGTCGTGGCCGACGCCCAATTGATCTACCGCTGCGCGCGCAGCCGCTTCAGCAACCTTGCGGGCTGCTTTAACCGTTTTCTCCAGCGCACTGCGCAGGTCTTTATCCAGTGCTTGCATCATGCGTATTCAGCCCTCAATGAAGAACAACCGGACCATTTTTCAGGGCCTGCTCTATGGCTTGTCGGGCATCGTTCAGCCAGGCGTCGATCTCAGCCTCCGACTTGATAGTGCGGCTCGGCAGTTTGACGAACTGCGCCTTGGGCTCCATCAATTCGGCTGCGGCCACCAGCACGGCGTCGAAGCGCGCGTCGATGGCGGCCACACGGTCGGCGAACGAAGAGAGAGACAAGCGATCCACCGTGGCCAGCACCTCCTCGGTGTTGGCCACTTGCACCTTGGGTGCGTCGGCTAGAGTGAGCTTTTGGGCAGCCAGCAAGCTGTTGCGCTGCTCGGGCTCGAGCTGCTGCCAGTTACTGTCGGCGTCCAGGCGCGCCATACCGTTCTTGTGGCGGGCCTGGTAGTCGGTATGCAGGCGATTCAGTTCGTCGCGCAGCAACTGAGTGAGACTGGCCACTAGCGGCGTAATGGGATCAGGCTCTTCCAATAGCTGGCGTTGCTGCTCCAGGTGCGTGACCTGTGCCACCAAGACCTCGGCCCCCGGCAGGCCGTTGGCGTGGGCCAGCAGACGTTTGAGGGTGTTCCACGCCGGCAGGCGCTTCTCTATGCGTTCAGCCAAGTCCTTCCAGGTGTCGATGGCAGCGCTGAGCTCATCGCGCTGGTTGTACAGCGCTAACAACTGCTCGTTGCCTGCGGTGAGGCGGATTTCCTCCAGTCCCTTCGTATCTGGCTGCACTGGGCGAGGTGGCTCCCCGCCGGCGCGGTTGGCCAGCTCTTGCGCCTTGACCAGAAATTGCGGCACGTAGGCCAGCTCTTCGCCTTGCTTCGCGGTGAGGCCGACTTTCTGCAGTACCTTGCGAATCTGGATGCGCTGCGCCGCCGAGACGGTGGCCGATTCGACCTTGAACATGGCCTTGCCGATGGCCTTGCGTTCCAGGTCTTTCGGGTCAATGATCTGGCCTTTTTCGTCCTGGGCGCGGATCAGCCCGGCCACCAGCAGCACCTGCAGGCCACCGTCCACCGCATCACCTGGCCAGCCGTAGGGAGCGCCTTCGAAGTGCTTGCGGATGTCGATGCCTTTCTTGCCGCCAGCGATGAAAGCGAGGATGGCTTTGCACACGGGGTTCTTGGCGGGCTCACCATCGTCGCCCACACTCTTGAGCGCGTCTGGCGCACCTTTTTGGGCCTTCTTCAGAACGTTTTCCCAGCCAGCATGGTCGGCAATATGGAATTGCGGGTACAGACGTTGCAGCGCATTGGTGGCGGCTTCCAGCGTCATCTCCTGCAGGTCAGTGCCCAGGATCTCATTGCCACCACCTTGGAAGACACGGGCGCCAGAGAAGGCTTCTTGCAGCAATTCGCGAATCTTGCCTTCAGCGGTTTGCTTGGTGGTCTCCATCGCCGAGCGGGCTTCCATGCCCTCGGCGGTGTTGGGCACACCGCGTTTGTCCAGCGTGGCGCTGGCCGCTTTGAAGTCGATCAGGTAGTGCCGCAGATCGTCGGCAGAGCGTTTGGGGATGAAGACGAACACGGTGGGCGACTGGCTGCCTGCCTGGCGAGCGTCGGCACGCACCGAGTTTTCGTCGATGCTCCAGCCGTCACGCACCCAGACGCAGACCTTCTCGTTGGCGTCAGCCGGTAGCTGAGCATCGAACACCGGGAAAATGTCGCGTGTGACCTTGGATGCGCCTTGGGTCAGCGACAGTTTGCGCACCATCTCGCCGAACTTCTTGCGGATGCGGTCGTCGCGCTCCGCGTCCACGCGGTGGGCTTCGTTGGCCAGGCTGTTGCGCTGGCTGAGAAACTCGTCGTTCCAGGCAGCGCTTTCTTCCGTCTGGATGCGGTATTCGTCACCCACCTTCATCAGCAGCTCGCACTTGTCGAGCACGCTCGGGAGTTTGCTGCGCAGCGCGCTGGAGCCTTGGGTAAGGTCTTCCACCAACAAGTCAGCCAGGGTGTCGGCAGTGGCGCGAATGCCGATTTCGTGATTGCTGCTGGCCAACTTGTTGATGAGAAACACCAGGCCGCAAGACCGTGCCATCAGGCGCTGGTCATCTGAGCCTTTGGCCCAGACCATGGTCTTCTCATGCACCTTGCGTGGCAGGATGCGCGACTGCAGCAGCTTGTCCGCTGCGTCAAAGTACAGGTAGTCCGCAGGCACCACAGTGCCGATCGGCGCATCCACATTGGTCTGAATGACCTTGTGGATCATGGAGAGTTGGTTGCGCAGCTGACTGTCGGTGCCCGTTTGGTCCAGCACGCGCAGCGTGTTCTCCCAAAAGCGACGGCGCACTGGCAGGATCGGGTAGTCCTGCGCGAAGAACTGGATATCGTCGGCACGGTGACCAATGGTGGTACCGGCCAGATGGCGGGAGATCTCGCCCAAGTTGGTCTGCATCACCTGCTCAATCGGCGCTTTTGCCTCGGGCTTCTTGGCCAGGATGACCTGACGGATCACGGCATCGACGTCAGCGTCGGACAATTCAACGCGGACGGTGAATCGGCCTTCGAGCTTCTTCAGGTTGGAGGTGCCAGTGACAGCCGTCTGACCGGTACCGATGAAAAGCATCTTGCCGCCGATGTTCTTGCAGCAGGCCTCGACCACTTCCTGCACATCAATGGAGCGCTGGCTGTCTTCGCCGATGTACTGCTGCACCTCGTCCAGCACCACCAGGGTAAGGGGGAACTTGCCGTCACGGGTCAGCGCCTGCCGAATAGCCTTGATCATGTCGCTGCTGGAGACATCCTGCACATAGGGGTACAGGTTGTTCAGGGTCTCGACGCAGGACGCTGGCGATGTGAACAGGTTGGGCTTCGCTTTCACCAGGGCTTCGTGCAGGCCCTCAGCCACGTAGAAGTTGTCCAGTTCTTCGTTCCAATCGAAGCCGCTCTGTTCAACGTGAGCGCGCACGGCATCGTAGATGCCTTCGTTCTGGAGCCACATGACAAAGCGCGCTACGGGGTACTGCTCCGGCAGGCCGACCGACTTGAAGATGATGCCGAGCAGGGCCATGCGCACAGACTTGTCGCGCGAGCTGGAACCCAGTGTGCCAGACGCAGCGTGCAAGCCACCGTGGCGTTTGGCCTGGGTGCTAAGTTCCTTTAGATAGTCGCTTACGCCCTGTGGCAGGTTTGCAATGCCCCGCGCGGTAGCACCGTCTTCAAATGGGGTATCCACCCAAAGTGCCCGCAACATCTTGACCAGGTGCGATTTACCCGAGCCATAGAAGCCACTGACCCAAACGGCAGGCTGTTCGGCCTGTTCGATGTTCTTCAGGTAGACGTCGAGAATGTGCTCAAGGCCCTTTTCGTACTGGCCATCGCAGACGAATGTTTCGAGCTCGTACCGTAGGACAGACAATGCCTGGTTGGTTTTTTCGTCGTTGACGCTGGCCACCCCCTCGTTGACCAGCTTGCGGGTCGACGGGTCCTTTTGGTAGATGTCGCGATTGAGCATGTGCTTCCCCTTAATCAAAATTCTTTGCCTGCGGTGATTGGCACGGCGAGGTAATTCCAGCCGTCGTACCCGTCCAGCAAGCGGTAGTTGTTGTTTTCGTAGCTGCCTGGGAAAAAGACCAGCAGGCGGCCCTTTACCTTGGGCGCGAGCTTGTCCACCACCTCCTTGACCTTCAGGAAGCCGAACAGAGTGCCCACGCCTTGGAGCGCCACGACAAACTCATCACCGACGTTCTTGTCCTGCAGGAAAGCCTCGAACTCGGCTTCGATGTAGCTCAGGTATTTGGGTAGCAGCGTGGACAGCAGATGAGGCTTTTGGAAGTAGCTCTTGGCATAACGCTGCGAGGCCAGCCAATTCGGGAAGGAATTGGTCAAGTCGAACAATGCCCAGTCGTGGCCCGCAGCACGGGTGGCGATCTCAAACTCGTCGATTTTGGCCCGCAGGCGCAGCTCTTCGGTCTCGTGGTAGACGCAGAAAATGACACGCTGGGCGGCAGCGGCGTCATCACGCCATGGGACAGCCACGTACTTGCTGTAGGACTGAATCAATCGCTTAATTCTGCTCACGGAGCCACTCCATTTCCTGCGCGGTGATCAAATTAGGGAAAAGCACCTCAATCACTTGGCCAACGCGCTTGAGCGAAATCCAGCCCCGACGCGAGGCGTCCTCGGCCAGCTCGATCGTCTTTTCAAAGGAGCAGTCGAGCATGCGGGTGAAATCGCTCTTGAGTAGCGACTCGCCACGAAGACCGCTGACATAGCCCAGAAGCAGCGCAAACGACACCGCACCTGGTGTCGCCACAGCGCAGGTCCGCACCTTGCGGACGCGGCCGACCAGGTGACCTGCCTGGGTCCAGGATGAATTGATGTTCTGTGCAGTGGACTTGAGCGTCGCCTTACTGAAGCGTCCCGGCTCCTGTGCGTCAATGAACTCTTCTATCGCCTCACGGGTGACGGTGGCGCCTTCTTGGAAGCCCAAGACAAAGGGCGCCGTGGCCCGAAGCAGTGGGTCACGCGAATAGGCGCAGAGCGCTGCCAATAACGGCTGTCCATCCACATCGCGTTTCCAGAAGAAACGCAGGGCACGGAACACCAGCAAGCGTGGATCGAGGGCATAGAGGTCGACTAAATGTCGGAAGGTCAGTGTTCGCGTCTTGCCCGAGCGCTTCCCCAAACAATTGGCAGTCTGGATGGCTTCCAGGTAGTCGGCCTTGGCCGCGTCGGCCGCGTCCACAAAGGACAGTAGTGCGCGCAGCTCGGCGAGCATCATCGTCCGGGCGGTATGGACGCCGCCGCGCTCATAACTGAACCCGAACCGTTCCAGCTTTTTGTTGTGTATGTTCTCTACGGCCACGTTTAGGTCAGTCCTATCATTGATTCGGCATCGTCATAGGTCACTCAAAGAGGCTGGACTGCTTGACGATGTAGCCCGCTGGTTTTTTCTGCTTCTCGATGACGCCTTCGTCGACAAGACGCTGCAACCACGCCTTGGCCTGGGCGGTGGACACGTCCAGCGCAGCAGCAACCTCGGCGTCTTTCATCGGCGCACTCAACAGCTGCTGAATCGCGGCGCGCACGGCAGCGAAGAGCACTTCGGCAGGGGTCGATTCCCGCTGCGGAGACTCCTTGGCCCCATCTGTCGGCGCTGCGGCCTCCGGTGTGACTCGCGGTAGTTCTTCCAATGCCTCAGTGGGTGGCTGCGCATCGGAAACAACGTCGACCGGTGCCGATGGCTCGCTCGCGGCCTGAGGCAATGGCGCGGCGTCGGGTGGCACGGGCGCCGTTGGCTTGGCGTCGGCCGACGTTGGGTCTTCGTTTGAAAACAGCTCAAAACCAACCTGTGGGGATGCCGTCGGCGTTGGCATCGCCACGTTGAACACATCCTCGAACGAATCCACGTCTTGCGGGTTAGGCCAGGGAAGTGCGCCTTTCTTTCGTAAACCATCCAATCCGGCGGAGGACTCGCCCGTCGATCGAATGAAGACCGGGACAAACTTGAGTTTGTCGAGCTGCTCGACAGCACCCGCCCAAGTGCCGCCCTTGTTGAGATCGGAGCTGACCACCAGCGAGGTGTCTGCCAATGCATAAATCAACTTGTTCCGCTGCATGGCGTTGCCCACATTGAACCCGGCACTCGGGTCGTAGGGCGAAATCAGGACCAGCTGCCCATCCAGCAACAGGTTGCGGTGCTCGCGGTTCATGGTGGTCTTTTCCAGACTGTCCGCCAGAACGCCACAAACTTTTCCACCTCCCTCAAGCGCACCCCGCATGGCGGCCTGATCGATGCCCTTGGCGCCACCGGAGACAAGCGTTCTGCCTGCCCGAGCAGCGAGCCGGCCAACTGCCATTGTGTAGTCGATGAGGGCGTCGTCCACATGCCGCGATCCCACGACGGCAAGCCCACCGGTTTCGAGCAAAGCCATGTCGCCACAGCCGTAGAGCACTGCCGGCGCATCTTCGCGCAGGCGGGCCTTCAGACGGCGGGGGTACTCTGCATCGGCTCGACTGACCACCCAAATGGCGCGCGCTTGCCAGCGCTCGATCATTTGGCTCAGCAGGAATCCGCGCCCCAGCAATTTCTGCAGGCGGCTCTCGTCAATCACCGGCTGGCACGCGCGCAAGATCTCAGCTGCGTCCGGCGAGAGGAGATCCGCAGGCTGACGCTGGATCTCGCGCAAATGACGCGCGAGACGTTTGTATTCACCAGGCGAGAGCAGATCCGATGATGCAGTGCCTCGTCCGGCAATGAGCGGCGCAGTCAGCAGCAGGATCGCCTGGGTGTTGGGAGAGAGGGCTGGAATCATTCGTCGTGTCCCGTTTGTGAAAGAACCATAGGCCAAACCTCGCCACTACCGCTTTTGCGTAGCAACCATGCAGACACCGTCAGCGTCCAGCGCGAATCAACCATGTCATCAACCAAGAGGACCGGGCCGGGAGGAATGAAATTGCCATTGAGTGCGAGCGAACCATCGACGTTGCGCGCCTGTTGTGTACTGTTTGCCATCGTTTTCTGTTCAGGTCTTTTATCTGTTTTTGCGATGACCACATGGAACGGCAGGCCCAACGCATCAGCCAAGCGTTGCGCAAAATTCGGCACCAATTCGGGATGCCGAAGCGAAGGAACGCAGGTCACCCAGGTCGGGCTCGGCTGCGGATTCCACTCTTGAATCATCTTCACGCACGCAGCCACGAGGTCATCGGAAAAGTGGCCGTCCTGATATTTACCCTTTCGAACCAAGCCACCCCAACCGGCATCGCCCCAGACGCAGAGGGCTTTGCCGGATTCGGCCTGATGGGCGGGGGCGATGAATCCCCTGACGCCGTACCTTGGCATTCCACCATCGGGCCACTTTTTGCGTGGCTCAATGGGCAAGCTGGTTCGTCGAAGAAATTCGACGGCGGCTTTGACCAATCCAGGATCCACCGTCGTCGGCAACGGCGGCAATGCAGGCTTGGTGACGGCACTAGGATCACCATCAAGAGCTCTGATCAAGAAAGCCATGTGCGCACCGAACGGTAGGCTCACATATTCCTGCATCTGCCGATACTCATCTCGCCGTAGCGCGGTGAGACGCTCCGCTCGATCCCAGAACTCTTCACTCAGCGTTGCTGCCGTAAGTTGCCATTTAGTGCCTTGCTTGGCGATTGGCGCAGGCGCCTCAAGCGAAAGCAACGAAATCGTCTTCTCGATACGTCCTTTGCTCAGATTGACTCGGCTCAACAACTCGGGCACAGACAGCCCGTTCGGCTCGGCTTCAAGCGCTCGCATGACCTCGGCAACTTCTTGTCGGGTCGGAAAGGCACTCCGAATAAACCAGTCAGTAATGTCAGACTCTTCCTGACCGCTGAGGAGAACTCCATAGGCGGAGTCCAGAGCTCGTCCCGCGCGGCCAACCTGCTGGTAGTAGGCGACGACCGATCCCGGCATTTGGTAGTGAATGACGAACGCCAGATCCGGCTTGTCGTAACCCATGCCTAGGGCTGTTGTAGCAACGAGCGCTTTGACTTGGTTGTTGAGCAGCGCCTGTTCAAGCTGTTCTCGGCGATCTCCAGTTTCGCCGGTGTAGACCTCCACGTTGAAGCCTCGGGTCTTCAGCCATTGCGCCACTTGATTGGCATCACGAACCGTCAGCGTGTAGATGATGCCGTGGCCATGTAGCGTGGCCAGTTGCTCTGCCAGCCAGGCTAGACGCTCAGCCTGACTGGGCAAGCGAATCGTCTGTAAGGTCAGTGAGCTTCGATTCAGGTCGCCACGCACCACATGAAGGTTAGGACCGAGAACGGAAGAAAGATCATCCATCACACGGTTGTTTGCTGTTGCTGTGGTAGCAAGCAAGCGCAGGTTTGGCGGTAGTGTTTTTACAATTCGCTCCAGCAGGCGATAGTGAGGGCGGAAGTCGTGGCCCCAGTCAGAAATGCAATGCGCCTCGTCGATGACCAGCATCGAAATCTGCGCAGCGATGCCGGCCAGAACCTGCGTGCGGAAGCGCTCGTTTGCCAGGCGCTCCGGCGAGATCAAGAGAATGTCGATCTCTCCCTTGGCCAGCTTGCCCTCGACTACTGTCCAGTTATCCGTGTTGTCGGAGTTGATGGTGGCGGCGCGAACCCCCATCCGCTCTGCCGCTGCGATCTGGTTTCGCATCAGCGCCAGCAGCGGCGAAATCAATAACGCCGGGCCGGCTCCAGCTTCCCGTAGCAACTTGGTCGCGATGAAGTAGACGAAACTCTTTCCCCACCCGGTCTTCTGCACCACCAGCAAGCGGCCTTTACCTTCGACGATGTGGCGAATAGCATCTTCTTGGCCATCACGGAAAGTGGCATCGGCGCGTCCGGAGCCGATGCGGAGAAGTTCCAACGCCAGTTTGGGGTTGTAGGCCACGTTATTGTTCTCCCTTGTCTTGTTCAGGCGAGCGGTACCCAGGCGCCAGCACGGCGCTGCGCACACCGTAGATGGCCAGGTGGTCCTTCAGCCACAGACGGTACTCGTGCCCGCGCAAACTATGGTCAGGCGAGCAGTCCACACTCCATTTGCGCAGGAAGTACCCGGCAGTGGCAGCGCGCAGCTTTATCCGCAGCACACCACCTTGCATGCCGTAATCCATCTCGGTGATCTCCGGCCGGGGGTGATCAGGGTGCGGCACCAGCTCCAGCTCGACGATTCGGCTCCACTGAATGTCCTGATCGCTCATTTCATGGGGCGCCACTGGCGGGCCCTTGAGCACGACAGGGTTCTTGATCCGAGTGATAACGAAATCCCGGAACTCCTGCGACAGCCGGTCGAAGGCACGGACGTGCCAGCGCAGCCCGTTGTCTATCAGCGCAAACGGAACGATTTCCCGCTCGGTGCGGCCACTGGTGATGGAGTGGTACTCGATGGCGAGGGGACACCCAAGGTGGATCGCCCGGGTCACGCTCGCCAGCACATCCAGATCCGGCTGCGTGAGCCGTGAGGGGTACTCGCTGGCCAGCACCGCATTCGTGAATGGGGCCTTGAACTGCATCGGCTCGCCATCACCAAAGCCCCGGGTCAGCCAGGACAGCACCCGCTCCGGCGGAAAGTCGAAGATGGGCCGGAAGTCCGGCCCCAGGACGTAGGACTTGCCCCGGGTGTCGTAGTCGATATTGCCCGGGGCCAGCTCCTTGTACAGCGCCAGATCCCGGGAGGCGGCGGCGGACTGGATGCCAAACCGCGCGACCAGGTCCTGGCGGCGTATTTCCCCGATGAAGCGCACGCGTAACTCCACGAAGGCGAGCCGGTCGCGTTGTGGTTGGGTGAGATCGGCAAGCTGTTGGTTCGACATCCTGGCTGGTTCGTGCGGTTAGCAAATGCTGGTACGGTTTGTTGCGGGAAGTGTATGGTCCGCCATAGAGCATGGCAATCGTATTGTTTTAATCCCTACATATGGATCATTATGATAATAATTGACGGCGTGACGATAGATAAAAGAACAGGTACGGACACCCTATGCAACACTCCACTGAAATCCGCCTCAAGCCGGAGACACTGGCACGGTATGGTTTGCCGGACATCCCCTATCTCGTCCCGGCAGCCTGCCTGAAGCCGGCCCTACCCGCTAACGGGGAGCTGCCACTGGCCGAGATGCTGTACGGCCTGCAACGGCATAGCGCGAATGAAGCAGCCGAATGGCAGCAGCTCGAACCCGCCATGGACCGGCTTGCCGAGCTATTGGCGCCCGACGATGCCCGCGATGTCATGTCAGTGGCCAGTGACCACTGGTGGCTCGATCTCGTCCACGCGCCTGGTCCGCATCTTCGAGCAGCTCAAGCGCGACCACGGCCTGCCGCAGGTCCTGCGTACCGACAACGGCCCGGAGTTCCTGGGCGAGGCCTTCGTGCAGTGGGCCAA
>Ga0207874_1002623_pt1 | contig 16482 bp, 12 predicted proteins | sample HigsolmetaAR201D_FD_184833 | JGI IMG/M metagenome (GOLD analysis project Ga0207874, IMG submission 184833) | Ionic liquid and high solid enriched microbial communities from the Joint BioEnergy Institute, USA - AR20-1-D (SPAdes) (version 2) ...
TGCCATACGCTTGATGAGTTGCGGTATGAATTGCGTTTGGCGATTGCTCGACTGCGCCACAAGGCCTCGGTACTTCGTGGCGTGATTGCCCAAACTGGACTTTAGCACTCAACGCAGAGATCAGTAGCAAGGCATTGTACCTTTTGTCTTCTTTAGTGCGCATTTGCGCGCTACCCCTGAGCTATGCTAGGGCTACGTACTCGTTCAAGGCGAGGCAAGACGATGAGCTCTGAAGCGGCAACCACCTACATCTCTGGGCTCGACGTCTGCTTCGCATGCTCTGAAGCCGATCTGGCGAACGAAATGAACACCATGCTCAGCAACGAAACACACGGCAGGCTCCTAAATGCCCACCCCAGTTCCAATGCCGAGCGCTTCCTGGCAGCGTTCCGCCGCATCGAAGACTATCTGACCCGCAACGTACCGGACAATAATCGCCATCAGAGGTTCGTGGATAAAGTTAAGCTGCTCGCCAGGAGCGATGCGCTGGTCGACCGCTACCGCGTCGATCTGGAGCAGTTCGCGCGGCTCCGCAACGCGATCAGCCATCAGCAGCGAGGGGATCGTGTTATCGCCGAGCCGAATGATGCGGCGGTGCACGATCTTGAGCGGATCGCTGCCGAGCTCTGGGACCCGCCGCGCCTCCTGCCCGAGTTCCGCAAAGAGGTTCTGTCGCTCCAGGCCGATACCTCCGTCGAACAGGCTCTGGAGATAATGTTCAAGGAGCGCTTCTCGCAGATCCCGATCTACCGGGGAGCAAGCTTCGCGGGCCTCTTGACCGCGAACACTGTGCTTCGCTGGTTGGGCAGCAAAGGGGCACGGGCGTCCGACGATCTGGATACGGCGGTTGTGGGTGAGTTGCTCTCCAGCCGCGAGGATACTGAGCGCTTTCTGTTTATGGCTGGCAGCGCGCCACAACAGTTGGCGCTGAAGCATTTCCGCGACCACGAGCGGCGGGGCCTCCTCCTCACGGCGATTCTTATCACGGACAATGCCTCGGAGCATGAACCGCTGCAGGGCATCATCACTGTGAACGACTTGCCGCTCATCGTGAGCTAACGTCTTTGTACGTTCAGGATTGATATGACACAGAGCAACGTCGAGGCGGCGTTTCACCAGGCGATGCTGGACGGCTACCAGGATCTGGCGAAGCTAGGCTATCGACCGACCTACTTTATGCAGATGGTCCAGGAGTATGGCGGTGTAGAGACAGCGCGCCGCCTCCTGCGCCAGCCGAATATCGCAGATGGGCTGACGAAGCTCTGGGAGATGGGGCGGCTGGATCTCTCGGTCGAGGCGTTTGTGCTGCGGCCTGAGTATAAGGTGCTCTTCACCGATGAAGAGCGGGCCTTGGCGCGACAGCACCTCGCCGATCTGAACTACACCGCCCCTTGGGACGGCCCTGAGGCCGCGGGGCCGTCCTCGGCCGCACCTTCGGGCATGCCGTCGCTCGTCGAGCGCCTGGCCCGCGCGGTGAGTAATACCCAGGGCGGCGCGATGCCGCCGGATGGCGGAGATCCGGCCGGCGGGGGCAACCGGGAGCAGTCCGGCGAAGTGCTGTTCAGCCGTGCGGCTGTGGCGCCCTTGATCGATCGCTTCCGGCAGCGTTACCCGTCGTTCGACGACCAGCGCTACCGCGACGAGGAGCGCTTCTACAAGGAGCACTTCGCCGGGCGCCTGCGCGAACTGCTGAGCCGGGAGCGGCTTGGCGCGCTGATTGAGCAGGGGAACTTCGAGGACGCGAAGACGGCGATCAAGCAGGCCATGTCGGGATCGGTGCTCACACCGACCGGTTTCCGCCAATCGAACAACCTGCTCAACCAATGGGATCGCCTGCCCGTCCTCGATGCTCCAGCGGAGCCGCTGGTTCGGCGGCTCTACGATCTGCTCTATGGCGGGGGCGACTTCGACGCGCGCTTCGATGCCTGGGTCGAGCTGCTGAGCGCGAAGAAGCCGGGCGTCTGGCCGGCCGCGACCTACTTCCTGATGCTCCTCGATCCGGAGAATCACATCTTCGTGAAGCCATCGCCCTGGCAGCTCCTCCTGGGTGAGCTCGGCGACAAGACAGCGTGGCCGACGCGCCCCAACGCGGCCGCCTACAAGCGTCTACAGTCGCTGAGCCGGGTGCTCTTTACGGCTCTCGCCCCGCTCAAGCCCCGCGACATGATCGATGTCCAATCCTTTATCTGGCGGCTGAGCAACCTTGTTGGCAGCGAGACCAGCCGGGCCTGGATCTTCCAGACCGCTCCCCAGGACTACGACCTGCCGGGGGCCTTGGCCGAGCTCGACGAACTCGATTGGGGCGTGCGCCAGCACGCCGCTGAGATCAAACCGGGCGATGTTGTCTATCTCTGGGAGGCCGGCGAGGACGCTGGCATCCTCGCGATGGCGCGGGTGCTCAGCGGGCCAGCGCCGCTCGCCGAGGACGAGCGCGAGCTACGCTTCTATCGCAATCCCGAGCGCTTCCGCGACGCGGAGCTGTGGGTCAGGCTCCAGGTTGAGCGCGTACTGCTGCGCCGGATCAGCCATGCTGCTCTACATAACGATCCGGCCTTGAGAGAGATGGCGATCTTTCGCAACCCTCAGGGCACCACCTTTGCCCTTACCCAGGCGGAGGCTGAGACTCTGGCGAGGCTCATCGATGTTGAAGATGAACAGGACAATACAGGCGGTGGGTATCTCCCGCCGCCCGATCCGCTCGATGGTCGGGCGTTTGTCGTCATCCACAGCGCGGATCGCCCGCCCCAGCAAGTCCTCGGTCAGTCCTACGAGTACAGCAACTACGCCGGTGGCGCCCATCGCCAGCTAACCGCGGCGGTTCACGCCTGGCGCGACGGCGGGCCGCCGGTCTATCTGGTCATCTATCGGCCGGCGCCATACTATAGCTTTGTCGGTTGGGCCAGAGTGACAGGGGTTGAAGAGGCGCCGGGGACGCAGACGAACGAGATACGCTACCGATTGACCTACGCCTGGCATCGCTTTCCGCTGCCGGTCAACGCACGCGCGATGGCCACCAGCATCTCATGGCTGTCCAAGGGATTAGCCACCGCCTTCAGAGGTTTCAGCATCCGGCCCGTGCCAGCCGAAGATGTCCAGTTGATCGCCAGGCGGGCCTATGGCCAGATTGGAGAAGGTATGACGATCGCCGACGCCGCCTTCACCATCCTCACTCGCGCAGGCGGCGGCCCGCTGCACCTGAGCGATATCCTCAACCGCATCCAGGATGAGGGGTTGGCCGAGCTGCGCGGTCAGACGCCGCAACTCTCGCTCGCCAGCATCATGCTGCGCGACGGGCGCTTCCTCAACCTCGGCAAGAACACCTGGGTGCTCGCCGCTGCCGATCCGGACGGCAACAATGACGATCCAACTCCGCCCGCCGAACTTCCCGAGCCGCCCACGCGCCAGCCGGCGATCTACGCCGATGAGGACGCGCGTTTCTGGCGCATCCATTTTCCTCGCGAGCTTTGGCAGAGTGCGCGACGCGCCGGTGTGATCGCGATCGGGTGGCCCTTCGACGCGCAGAACCAGAGCGTTAAGCGCTTCCGCCAGATCCGGGCGGGGGATCGTGTCGTCGCTTATGTTCAAGGCGGTGTGGTTGGCGGGATCGGGGTGGTCAGCCAGGCGTTCGAGCTAGAGAATCCGCGATCTGGGCTCCCGACCGAAACGCTGGGGGAGGAGTTTAATCAGTACATCCGCGTCGCGTGGGCCGATGCCCCGGCTGAGCCGGTCGATCTGCTCGATGCGCTGCGCCACCGTCACTACACCGACCTCTACAATCGGATCAAGAACCCGCATACCGTTATTCCCCTGAGCCGGGACGACTACACGCTGCTCCTCAGTCTGCTCCAAGTGGATGACGCTGGTGAGCCGCGAGCCAAGAGCCGCCTGCCGAATGTCTGGCCGCAACTCGCCGCCTATCTCAGCCTGGCGCGCACGTTGGGGGATCGCAACCTGGACGCCGATCAGCTCCAGCAGGCAGCACAGGCGATCGACCCGCCGCCAGCGGACTCGCTAGACGCCGACGACCTGGTGGCCGAGCTGCTGCAATTGCGGCTGATCGAGGCGAGCGACGCGACGCACTATCGCGCCCGCCCCTATGTTGCCGGCGACGAGGCGGCGATGCTGCGGCTGTGCGCCCTGGCGCTGCTGGTGCCGCTGGAGGGCTCCGCCGACCAGTACATGCTCCCGGCTCACACTATCTTGCCGCGGCTGCGCTCTACTGCCGCCGAGGCTCAGCCGGTCGAGCGCTTCGCCCTTGAGCTCGGCGAGGCCGACTCGGTGACTCTGGCCGGATGGTACGCTGAGGCTGGCCTTGTCGATGTGGACGGGGATACCTGGCAGCCGGACGCGAATGCCCTTGAGCCCTTGCCTGGGGATGATCCGGCCACCCAATACTACAACCTGTTCCTGCGCACCTTGCTCGCCGACATCGCCGGCGAGCTTGTGACCGACCTGCCCCACGTCGAGGCCGACGCCCCCTTGCCGCCGGTTGAGGATCTGGAGGGCCGGCTGCGCGAGCTCGGTCAAGATCTGCTCTTCGACAGCGCGGTGGTGCGCCGGGTCTACCGTTCGCTCCTGGCCGGCCGGCATGTCGTGCTGAGCGGCCCGCCCGGCACCGGCAAGACCGAACTGGCCCGGCTGCTCCCCTCGCTGCTCTGGCGCGAGGCACCGCAAACCTTCAGCCGGCTCACGTTCAGCCCGGACAAGCCGCCGGTCGAGCAAGTGGAGGAGCAGCGCGACGGCTACGCCTCGGTGATCGTGACCGCGACCGAGGATTGGGGCGTGCGCGATGTAGTCGGCGGGATCGGCCCGCGCCTCGACGGCCAGAGCGGCGCGCTCAGCTACGCCATCGAACATGGCGCGCTCACCCGTGTGGTGCTGCAGCACTACGACGACACCGAGGCCGGCAGGCGGCTCCCGCCCGCGACGAGCGGCTTCAGCCGCCGCGACTTTCGGCAGGCGGGCCGGCGCTATCGCGGCGCCTGGCTGGTCATCGACGAGTTCACGCGGGCGCCGATCGATGCCGCCTTCGGCAGCCTACTGACCACGCTCAGCGGCAACGAGCGGGCCCGGATCGCCGTGCCCACCGCATCGGGCGAGCAGCGCGAGGTACCGCTGCCCCGCGACTTCCGCATCATCGGGACGCTCAACAGCTTCGACCGCCACTTCCTCAACCAGATCTCCGAGGCGATGAAGCGGCGCTTCGACTTTATCGATGTGCTGCCGCCTCCTCCCGCCTACGCCGCCTTCGAGCAGGGCATCGCCGCCAAAGAGGCGTTACGCCGGATCAGAAGCTCCCGCTTCGACACGATCATCGAGACGGGCAACCCGCCGATGTATCACTGGCCTGGCGTGCTGCGCGCCGAGCCGGCCGAGGACACCGACGGGCTGCGGCGCTACCGTTGGCACGCCGAGTCGCCCGAGGCCGAGGCAGCTATGACCTCGTTCTGGCGGCTCTTCAGCGCCATCCGGGTCTTCCGCCAGCTCGGCACCGCGCAGATTGTCGCGGTTTATATGAACCTGCTCACCGGCGTGCGTGTGGGTATGCCCTGGGAAGAGGCACTGGATACCGCGCTGGCCGACGCTCTGGCCGATCAGCTCCAGGTGCTGAGCCGTGACGAGCAGCGCACTATCGACGCGATGATCGAGCACGCGGGCCAACCGGCGGAGTTCGCCGGGGCGGTCAGGGCGATCGTGCGCGAGCTGCCGCCGGGGCGGCGGGCCGGCTACTTCTACGCCCTGCGCGAGCGCGATGTCGCCACAAACGGCCAGAGCGATATCGCTGTGCGCGAGGACGCCTCGCTGAGCGACACCCAGATCGCGCGGGTTTTCGCCGTCGACACGCCGCTGGCCATCCCGCATCTGGGTGTGTTCCGCCGCCGCCTGCGCGATCTGATCGGCGAACGAGGGCTGTAGGCGATGCCGACCACTGAAGAGCAGGAAGCCTTTCTCTGGCTCCAGGGGCGCATGGTGGAGCTGCTGCTGCGCCACGATGTGCGGCGCCTCGGCAGCAGCTTCGCCGCCAGGCTTGGCACGCTGTTCGACGACGCCCGCCACGCCGGGCTGCGGCCCTACCGCGAGTTGGCGGTGCTGGTCTATCTGCGCGACGAGCTACTCGAGTCAATTTTGCCGCGTATCAAGCGCCGTCTGAGCTTCTTGGCCCCCCGCGAACTGATGGTCGAGGAACTGCCGCCGCGTGGGCGCATCGATTGGCCGCGAACGATGGCGGCCGGCCTACGCGAACGCCCCGGCGAACCGCCGCTCGCCGTCCACACCCGCCAGCGCCGGCGCCACTTCGCCACGCCGGAGAATCTGCTCACCGTCGCGACCATTCTCGAGTACCGCAACGCGGTGCAGGCCCGCCTCGACATGGAGCAGGAGCAGCACAGCAGCTACGCCCTGCGCCACCCGCTGCGCGAAATCGTCGAGCGCTGCACGCGCGAGCTGGCCTTCCCCCAGTTTGTGGGGTTGGTACACACTTGCGAGCAGATCGTCGCGGGCTACGCCGATCAGAGCAGCGCCGACTTGGAGCGGGCCGTCGAGGAGCAGCTGCTTCCGGGCCGCAACAGCGCCTACGATGATCTGCTGGCCTGGCGCCGCCGCCTCGGCGCGCTGCGGCTGCTCGATCGGCCCACGGGCGAAGAGAGCGCGCCTATGCTCGGCGCCGACCCGGCCCGCGACAACTACCTCTACCAGATCTGGCTGTTCTACGAGCTAGCCGAGCTGCTGGAGCATCGGGGAGCCCTGGAGGAGTGGAACGTCGGCGAGATGCGCTTGCGTTTTCGTTGGGGCGATGGTGAGGCAGCCTGTGTGTACAAGCTCCAGCACGACCGGGCCATCCTGCACCACTGGAGCCGGGCGCCCGGCGTGCGGCCGGATCTCTACATCGAGCGCGATGATCGCGTCGAGGTGCGCCACAATACCGAGCTGATCTGGCGCGAGCCGGGCTACATGCTCGACGCCAAATATTACAAACCGCGGGATAGTGCCCGCGCCCCGGCTGGCACGATCAAACGCATGATCGCCGACCTGCACCTGACCGGCGAGCGCCACGGTGCGCTGCTCTTCGCCTTCCAGAAGAGCGACGAGCGCCCGGCCGATGGGGATGATACCGATGTGCTCGACCAACTGGTGACGGCCGAGGCGACAGGCCCGCTCTACCGGGTTGTGCCCGAGACGGCGGCTGCCCAAGTCGCCCGGCCCGACGCTGCTGTCGCCATCTGGCGCGCCCGCCCGGCGATCGATGGCCGGGATGCCATCCACGCGACCCTGACAGCCGTGCTCGAGGAGGCCCACGCCGCGCTGCGCACGCGCGTGCCGGTGGCCTGCCACGGAGTGTTCATCGACTCGCTGAGCGCGGCCGAGCGCACCGCGCTGGTAGGCAGCGATGGCATCCCGCTCATCGAGACGAACGACATCCTGATCTGCCCCAAACCCCACGTCGGCCCCTGGCGCGCCGACCTGGTGAGCCGCGCACGCCACTGCTGCCAGGACGCCCGGCTCTGCCACATCATCGATCAGCCGGGGGCGCGGCCGCCTGTGCGCCCACCGCGTAGCGCCGAGGATCTACTGCACGAGCTGCAGCATCTTTTCGAGCGTGGCGACATCGGGGAGCTGGACGACGAGACTGTGGGGGCTGTAGCGCAGCGGATCGAAGCTCTGACCCGGCGCTTCGCCGAGTTGAGCGGGGTCTACCGGCGGATCGAGGTCTATTATCACCGCCTGCGCGATATGGGCCTGGAGCGCACGCTGGACCAGTTCGGGCCAAGTGAGAAGGAGTCGCTGGCCCTGGCGGTGTTCCTGGTCGAGCAGCTCGACTCGGTCGGCGCACGCGACTACTCGGCGCCGGCGATCCACATCTCCAGCGTGCTGGAGGTAGAGTTGGGCCGACGAGTGGCGGCGATACCTGGGCTGAGCGAGGGGGCGATTCCGGGCCGCCACGCTACCCTCGGCACGTTGGGCGGCATCAGGCGAAAGCGGCCCGCCGACTGGGCCCAGATCACAAACTACATCGCCGGGATCTGGCGGGCGGCGATCGATCCCGACGATCCACAGGTGCAGATCACTTTCGAGGCCTTTGTGGATGCGCTCTGGGAGATCCGCAGCATCCGCAACCAGGCCGCCCACACCGATCCGGTGCCACGCGATGCCTACAGCCGGCTGTTTCGCAATGTCTGCCAGGTCGGGCCATTGCGTATCGGCGCGCTAAACGCCCTCTTGCTGGCCTGGCCAGCCTGAGCCTGGCTAAAACCACGGCTTTCCTTCTGGGTCCATGTTCTCATACAATGGTGCTTGAACATCAACGAGCCCAGGAGAAACACGTATGGCCCATATCGTTGGGATCGCTGAGATCGTGTTGTGGACAGCGGACAAGGAGCGGGCGCTGGCATTCTACCGCGACCTGCTGGGGATGGAACTGATCTCGCCGCCGACGCTGCGCAACGCCTTCCTCAAGGCAGGCGAAGGCGTAGCCGGCATCCCGGCGATGATCGTTCTGGTGCCCAAAGGCGACGACGTGCTGGCACAGCCGTCGGGCTACCAGTTGCACCACTTGGCGCTCACCCTGCCGCCCGAGGCCTTCGACGCCCAGCACGCCGCCTTGGTCGCAGCCGGCTACACGCCACGCGGCGGCAAGCACCCGGTGCTGGCCAGCCGCACGATGTACGTCGACGACCCCGACGGCAACGAGGTCGAGTTCATCTGCGCGGCGCTCGCCGAGTGAGCCGCCTGCCGGCCGCCAGCGTTTCGGTTAGTCGCATCGCAGCTACGCTTGCGTCATCAGCCAGCGCTGCGGCGTGACGGTGATCAGCGTGTCGTACTCGGCATCGCTTGTGATCGTCCAGTCGTACTTGCGTTGGAAGCCCTGCACGGCCTCTTCGGGCCAGGGGCGCGTGAGCGCGGCAGCCTGGCCCTCGACCACAACCGGGGCGCTCCCGCTCTCCAGAGCCAGGGAGACGGCCGGATTGGCCGTGAGGTTGCGCACCTTTACGCTGCCGCCGGCCACACAGAGATAGATCCTGCCGCCAGCCCAGACAAACCAGAGCGGCACGAGGTGCGGCCGGCCGTTGGGGCGCACAGTTGCGAGCCAGATGATCTGCTCTTGCTCAAGGCGGGTAGCGGTCGTCAGCGGCGGATTGTTCACGCTTGTTCCTCACACGCCCGACGGCTACGCAAGAGTGCTTGTCGCCTCGGCCATCGCTCGGCGCCGGGCGATGATCTGCTGCAGCGCCCGTCGGCGCTCCTGTAGCGCGGCGAGCCGGAAACCGGCTGCACGGTTGTCCCCTGCCTGCCCCACAACGCGGATCTGCTCATCGAGCAGGCCGATCATCTCCTCCAGGCTGGTGAGCACGGCCTGCGCTCGTTGCGCGAGATCACGACGCAGTTGGCCATGATCGGCCTGGTTCGTCGCGTCGAGCAGGGTGCGCACGCCAAGGAAGGCCCCGAGACCCATCAGGACCGCGACGCCGATCCCCGGGACCATCCCCAGCCCGAGGCCGAGCGCTGCCAGGCCCGAGGTGATGCCCGCAGCGCTCAGGCCGATCACCGAGCCTGAGACATATACCGCGGCGATTGGGATGCCCACCGCCGCGAGGCCAGCGGCTGCGACCTTCGTCGCCTGAGCGGCTGCTGCGTCATTGTGGCCGCGCAGGCGGATGGCACGCAACTCGCGTATAAAGCGCCAGATCGCCCGATACTGCTCGTCGCTCACCTGGAGCGCCTGCTGTGCCGTGTTGAGCAAGGCATCCTGTCGCGGGTCAAGCAGATCGTTGGCCCAGGCGATCTCGACCAGATTGAGCAAAAGCGCGTAGCGAACAGTCTCCGGCGCGGCCGCGAATGCCGCAAGCGTATCGGCAAGGCTGGGCGGCTCGACGATATAGCCGAGCACGAGGCGCCGCCCGGCCGGCGAGAGGCCCTCAAGATCGATCAGGTCGACGATCAATTGAAGTTCGTCTTTGTCCAGGCCGCCGTCGGCGCCGGCGAGGGCGTAGAGACAGCCAGCATAGGCCACCCGCTGATGCTCGGGCAGCGCAGCGATGTTGACCGGCTCGGCCGGCGTTTCGCCAGTCACAAACTGCTGGACCTGCTCGAACGCCTCGGAGACTCCACGGCCCGCCTCTGTCGCCACATCCTGCGCGACCTTGCCCGCCTCACGAGCCAGACGCTCGGCCTCTTTGCGCGCTTCGTCCAAGGTGTGCCGGGTCTTGCCGAGCGTCTTGCCAAGCTCGCCCCAGAAGTCGCTCATATTGTGCTCCTTGTTGTCGTGTGGCGCGCCAGCAGGATGAAGGCCGCGCGGTCGATGTTGTCGCCGCCCCAGTATTCTGATGCTCCAAGCGGAGCCGTAGCTCGCCAAGGTGTGCTACGATGGCCGGGGTTCGGCTGTACACAGCATAACATAAGGAGGGGCAGGATGGCTGAGGAAGCAACAGCATACGCCCAGGTGCTGACCATGCTCGCCCGCGACATCATCGCCCAGATCGAGGGGCTGAGCGACGAGGAGCTCAATACCCCCGTGCCTCTACCCGAAGCCAACACCCTCGCCGCCCTGGCCACTCACACCATCGGCGCCGGCGAGTACTGGACCTTGAATCTGGTCGGCGGCAAGGAGATCCCCCGCGATCGTCCTGCTGAGTTCCGCGCGGTTGGCCACGGCCCCGACCTGATCGCCCGCTACGAAAGCTGGATCAGCGCACTGCAGACAATGCTCGCCACCCTGCCGCCGACAGCCCTCGGACCCCTACCCAACCCGCCTGCGGGCCGGCGGATTCGGGCCATCGGCGACGCGCCGATCAGCGGGCGCGACTGTCTGCTCCACGCCATCGAACACACCGCGCTCCACCTGGGTCACATCCAGCTTACCCGTCAGCTTGTCCTCGCCTTGCGCGCTGGCGATCTGACTGTCAAGGCCGTGTAGGATGAGTGTGGAGGTGGTAGGTCAGCTTGTCCTCGCCTTGCGCGCTGGCGATCTGACAGTAGCCGGGGGTGATAACCCGGCCAAGGGAGCGCCCGATGCCTAAGCCGATACAGTGGCACATCGTGGTCGAGCGCCTGAGAAATAGTCGCTCGCTTAGTGATACCATCGTTTTGCACTTGGAAGAACAACGCGGTAGCAGAACGGAGGCGAAGGCATGACCAACCCAACCGAGCGCTTCACCAACCGCGTGGACACCTACGTCCGCGCCCGGCCGAGCTATCCGCCGGAGGCTTTGGAGCTGCTCGCGCAGCGTTGCGGGCTCAACCCGCAGGCCGTCGTCGCCGACATCGGCTCGGGGACGGGCATTCTGACCCGGCTGCTGCTTGAGCGGGGCGCAACTGTCTTCGCGGTCGAGCCGAACGCGGCGATGCGCGCGGCCGCCGAGGAAGCGCTGAGCGCCTACACAAACTTTAGGAGCGTGGCCGCCACCGCCGAGGCGACGAGCCTGCCCGACCGTTCCGTCGACCTGATCACGGCGGGCCAGGCTTACCACTGGTTCGACCCGGAGCCGACCCGTCGTGAGTGGGTCCGCATCCTACGTCCAGGCGGCTGGATCGCCCTGATCTGGAACGACCGGCGCACCAGCGGGACGTCATTCCTGGAGGCTTACGAGCAACTGCTGCAGACCTACGGCACCGACTACACCAGCGTCAACCACCGCCGGATCGGCGAGGCCGATCTGCAGGCCTTCTTTGGCGCCGCGCCGCTACAGAAGGCGAGCTTCCCCTATCGCCAGATCCTCGACTTGGCCGGCCTGCAGGGGCGGCTGCTCTCATCGTCCTACACCCCGGCTCCGGGGCAGCCCGGCCACGCCGAGATGCTCGACGCGCTCGCCAAGATCTTCGCCGAGCACCAGATCGATGGGTTTGTGCATCTCGAGTACGACACCCTGGTCTTCTACGGGCAGCTTTGATCACACAGCGAGGCGTCGGCCACACAGGTCGGCGCCTCGCGTGAGGTGTGTTTGGGCTCAGGAGTTGGAAAGGCTATCGCGGATTTGCCGGAGCCGGCGCAGGATCGCGATGATCTGCCCCGATTGGAACATCGAGGCGAGCGTGCCCGCCGAGAAGCGATCGGCGCGGACGTAGGCGGTCACCAGCTTGCGCAGGGTGGCGAGATCCGCCGTCGCCAGCGCGGCCTCGCCGCCTTCAGTGTAGCGGTGCGCCTCGTCCGCCCAACTGACCCAATCGAACGGGGCGATGAACTGCTCGCGGTGGAGCGCCTCGACAAACGCGGTAACCTCCGGGCTCGCCGCCCAATACGGAAACACGCCCCGCTGGGTCTGCCACTCGCCGAAGGAGTAGCCGGGCTGCTCGAAGATCGGCAGGAAGGCCAGGATGCGGTCGAGCTGCTCGGGGCGCAGCTCATCAGACTCAGCCGACACGATAATCCCTCCGACCGCTTTCAGGCAACACTACAGTAGCGCAATATCAGCGCGCAAATGCGCACCTCAATGGCTCGTGGGGCGGGTCTATTTCAGAAAGTCCTCTCTAGGCCACCACCCCACAAGCTCACACCAGGCGCAGGCGGTTGAGGTAGCGCAGCGGGTAGCCGAAGACCCGGGCGCCGATATCACCGCCCCACTCCAGCAACTCGATGCGGCGCAGCGCCACGCTGTCGCTCTGGGTACGGAGCTCATGGCGCGTCGCGGGGCTGTCGGCCTCGATGATCGCCAGGGCCCGGCGCCAGACATCGGCGCGCCAGTTGCGGATCAGCTGCGCCGTACACCACTCGTCGAGCGGGCCGCAGAGCCGATCCACCAGATCCATCGCCCGGGCGTAGGGCTCCACCACCTGATCTTGCACCGCATCGATCGTCTCGGCGATCACGGTGTTGACCAGGCAGTAGTCGTGGTAGCGATCGGCGCGAGTAGCGGGCGCGAGCTCGGCCCACTCCGGCGTGAGCATGTCGTCCAGTACGAGCACCAGGTCGCAGTTGATGTGGGCGTTAACGCCCATCAGCAAGCTCTGGATAACGGTGGTGGTCGGCAGCCGGGTGAGGTCGTGGGCGCGGCGCCAGACGGCAGGGAGCAGCCCCGAACCGCCCTCGTAGGCGTCGAGGGCGACGAAGTAGTACTCGGCGAAGTTCTCGATCAGCGCGCCGACCCAGCGGTTATCGCGGAAGCGGCCCTGTGCGACGCCGCGGAGCATGTTGGCGGTCATAAGCCGGTAGCAGGAGAGGAAGATCGCTCTGCGGTCACCGTCGCGCTCCCAACACGCGATCTGCTCGGCCATGCGAGCGGTGAGATCATAGCTCGATGATGTCATGTGCTCCTCTGCTCACCTTGATCTATCGACAGCCCGCTGCGGGCTCCCGCTCTTTCATCATTGGTTTATGCCAACCGATTCCGCTGCTTGCAACCGAAGTGTGCTGATCACCGGATAGTGATCAGAGCCACCTGATGAGTCCCCAACAAATGAGTCGATCGTGACCCACTCCGAAGAATGCCAAATATAATCAATTCGCATCGAGGAAAGCGGCCATTTCCCATCGGCTGATGAGTGGCCAAAGCCCCATCCACCTTCACGATAGCTATCAGTCAGCACTTGATCGAGGAGGCTATAGCTCTGCTTTGTCACTTAGGTGAGAAGGTGGTACACTGTGGATTATGGTAACTACTCTTCGCCTTCCCCACGCTCCTAGCGCGCCGCTACCTGAGCTTGAAGCCTTTCTGAGCCCACTCCAGGTGCATTTCCAGCGCAGCGAAAGCCGCCAGGCCATGGAGCGCTATCTCACCGGGCTGCTCACCGAACACCCCAACAAGAACTGTGACACCCTGGCCCAGGTCGTCCCCGGCACCTCGGAGCAGTCGCTCCAGGGCTTGCTGACCACGATGCGTTGGGACGAGCAGGCGCTGAACAACCAACGCCTTGCGCGCCTCCACGCACTCCGAACCGAGGGCGACGGCGTGCTCATCATCGACGATATGGGCTTTCCCAAGCAGGGGAATGCCTCGGTCGGCGTGGCCCGCCAGTACTCGGGAGCGCTCGGCAAGGTCGACAACTGCCAGGTCACGGTGAACCTGACCTACGCCGAGCGGACCATCGCCTGGCCGCTGGCCACGCGCCTGTACCTGCCTGAGCGCTGGGCAAACGATGCTGAGCGCCGGAGGAAGGCCCACGTTCCTGAGGTCGTTCGCTTTCAAACGAAGGCCGGGATCGCCCTCGATTTGCTTGATTGGGCGCTTGGGCAAGGCATTCCCTTCGCTGCGATCACCTCGGACGCCGACTACGGCGACCAGCCCTTCTTCCTTGATGCCCTGGAGCGGCGTGCGCTGCGCTACGTGATGCCGGTGCGCCGGGACTTCACCGTGCGCGCCAGCCTGGACCAGGCGCCCGAGCGCGCTGACACGCTGATTGCTGCTCAACCCAAGCGGGCGTGGACGACGCTTGCCTGGCGTGAGGGCAGCAATGGTCGGCTGCGGGCGCGGTTTGTGGCGCTTGCTTGCTGGCGACAGACCGACACACTGGGCTGGGTCGAGGGCTGGTTGATTGGCGAAGTCCCGCCCCGAGGCCAGGCTGGTGACCCGCGCTGGTACTGGAGCAACTTCCCACCAGACACGCCGCTGGCTAAGCTGGTGGAGTACGCCCATCGCCGGCATCAGGTCGAACGGTTTCACCAGGATGCCAAGACCCTGCTGGGCTGGGACCAGTATCAGGGACGGCGGTGGGACGGCTTCCACCGCCACGCGGTCCTGGTCATGCTGGCCTACAGCTTCCTGGTGTGGACCGAATGGCAGCAGCGCGCGCACCGCGGGAAGGCGGGGCGTCGCGCTTTTTCCCCCTCGGCCAGATCGAAGGCGCCAGTCCCTGGCAGCCATCCATCGGTACCTGCTCGATTGGCTGCGCCTGCTTGCCATTGACCAACTCATCCGCGAGGGGCGTCTTGACGACTACCGCCCCGACAAGGAAGTGACAAAGTAGAGTTAAAGGCATCCTCCCTGATGGTCTGGTGACCGTGGTTGATGTTGCGTGGTATGGCACCGAGGCGGTCGAGCTCACCTATAAGGATGCTGCCGGCCGCCTGGGTCACGAGTTGCTCTATCGGGAACGCGAGGCCACGATTGAGCTTGCCGCAGCGAGCCGCCCCTGGGGGTTTGACGGCGATGGAGCGCGATTCCGCCTTGCCTCTGAAGCGTATCGGATCCGTCTCGCGTATCTTTTCGATCCGCTCCTGGCCGTCCACAGTTCCCTCGTTGAGCCACTGCCCCATCAGATCACCGCAGTCTATGGCGAGATGCTCATGCGCCAGCCCCTGCGCTTCCTGCTCGCTGATGATCCTGGGGCCGGCAAGACGATTATGGCGGGGCTCCTGATCAAGGAACTGGTGGTTCGTGGCGATGTGCAGCGTTGCCTGATCGTGTCTCCTGGCAGTCTTGTTGAGCAGTGGCAGGATGAGCTCGATCGTCGTTTCCACCTCCCCTTCGACATCCTCACCAATGACAAACTCGAGGCGGCCCGCACCGGTAACTGGTTTCAGGAGAATCCCCTCGCGATCGCTCGGCTGGATAAGCTCTCGCGGAACGACGATGTGCAGGCAAAGCTGGAGCAGACGGACTGGGATCTGGTGATTGTCGACGAGGCCCATAAGCTCTCAGCGACCTTCTTTGGTGGTGAGATTAGCTATACCAAGCGGTACCGTCTGGGCCAACTGCTGGGGAAAGTAACCCGCCACCTGCTGTTGCTCACCGCGACACCCCATAATGGGAAGGAAGAGGATTTCCAGCTCTTCATGGGCCTGCTCGATGCCGATCGGTTTGAAGGGCGTTTCCGTGATGGCGTCCATACGGCTGACACCTCCGACCTGATGCGGCGGCTGACGAAAGAGCAGTTGCTCAAGTTTGATGGCCGACCACTCTTTCCTGAACGCATTGCCTACACCGTCAACTATACCCTCTCCGACGCCGAGGCGGCGCTGTATGAGGCGGTGACAACTTATGTTCGTCAGGAGTTCAATCGTGCCGAGGCCCTTGAGAACAATGGCCGGAAGGGCACGGTTGGTTTTGCCCTGACGACCCTGCAACGACGCCTGGCTTCATCGCCTGAGGCCATCTACCAATCATTGCGCCGGCGCCGCGAACGGCTCCAGGCTCGGTTGCAAGAGATGCGGGCCGGGAGCGCAGGCGGGCCGCCCGCCGGTCTTGAACTCAATCTCGACGATCTCGACGATCTTGACGACGCCCGGTTCTTTGGGAATAGCCGTGGAGGATCCCATATTTAGTGGGTCCTCGCTTGCCACGGACTGAAGCGTCGGTAGCCATCCAGGTCAAGCGTCAGGCGTTGAAACAGGCGGCCCACGTTGCGCAGCCCGTAACAGCGACGCTTGAGCACCTTGAGCTTGTTGTTGAACCCTTCGACAAAGCCGCTCGTCTCGTGGTGCGTGAAGTACTGATTTCTGCATAGATTGCTAAAGTAGAGTATACTGCTCCAAGTATACACTTGGAGGAAGAGCAGATGCGACGAACTGATGAACCAACCGATTGGCGCGAAGGACGTCGACTGCGCGCCTAC
>Ga0207874_1002630_pt1 | contig 16444 bp, 18 predicted proteins | sample HigsolmetaAR201D_FD_184833 | JGI IMG/M metagenome (GOLD analysis project Ga0207874, IMG submission 184833) | Ionic liquid and high solid enriched microbial communities from the Joint BioEnergy Institute, USA - AR20-1-D (SPAdes) (version 2) ...
GGGCCAGCTGGCCCTGCGGCGCAACGTGGAAGGCCCGGTGCGCGAGTACGCCGAGCGCATGGTCGCCGAACACGGCCGCAACAACGAGCAGATCCAGGCCTGGTCACCCGACACCGCCGCGCCGGACGCGCAGGTGCAGGCGGAGAAGGGGCGTGCCGAGCTGTCGCGCCTGGAGGTGCTGGAGGGGGCCGAGTTCGCCCGCGCCTACGTCGAGGCCATGGTCACCGGCCACGAGGACGCGCTGCGTGCGCTGGACGAGCGACTGATCCCGGTGGCGCAGCGTCCCGAGGTGCGCCAGCACCTGGAGACCACCCGCGGCCACGTGGCCGCGCACCTGGAGGCGGCGCGCCAGCTGCAGGGCGCGGTGGCCACCGACGTCGCGCGCTAGGTGCCCGTCCGGGCAAGGAAAAAGGCCGGCAGGTGACTGCCGGCCTTTTTCGTGATCGTTGGTGGCGGAAGGCTAACGAAAAGGAAGCCCACCATGTCCGGGTATTGAGGGACCCTCGACGACGCGCGGCGGTATTGCAATCAATTCGAGGCGAGTAGGCGCCCCGCTGATTCACCCGGGTTCCCTCGACCTCCCCGATCGGCGTCCCTGGACCTGCCCGCACACGGCCGCACCCGTCCGGCTCTCGGTGGCATCGGGGATTGATTGAATTTTCCGAATAGAGAAACCCGGCAAGCCGCTGCAAGCGCCCCAAGGAATTAATAAAAGTACCTCACAAGTCTTTGCCGATTCCGCTATCTAGTCGCATTGAGAGGCGGTCGCTACATTGCTTGTTGGGTAAAAAAGGTTCCGCAACCGCGCCTGCAACGTCGTCCAAGTCATTCACTTGTCCACGCATTGCCACCGTTGCGGCGATGTACTCGGCGATCCGGCTTGCCGTCGGCCTCGTCTTCATGCAGATGCCAGGCTTCCTCCCGCGCCAGGCACTGCTCCACAGGTGAACACACATGCAAAAGCGCAAACTCGGAAAAAGCAATCTCGAAGTCTCGGCACTCGGCCTGGGTTGCATGGGCCTGAGCCATGGGTATGGCCCGGCCACCGACCGCTCGGAGGCGATTGCGCTCATTCGCGCCGCGGTCGAGCGTGGCGTGACCTTCTTCGACACCGCCGAGGTGTATGGCCCCTACCTCAACGAGGAAGTGGTCGGCGAGGCGCTCGCCCCGTTCCGTGACCAGGTGGTGATCGCCACCAAGTTCGGCTTCACCTTCGGCGAGGACAACAAGCAGCAGATCCTCAACAGCAAGCCCGAGCACATCCGCTGGGCCGTCGAAGGCTCGCTCAAGCGACTGCGCACCGACTGCATCGACCTGCTGTATCAGCACCGCGTCGATCCCGAGGTGCCGATCGAGGACGTGGCCGGCACCGTCAAGGACCTGATCGCCGAAGGCAAGGTGAAGCACTTCGGCCTGTCCGAGGCCGGTGTCGAAACCATCCGCCGTGCCCACGCGGTTCAGTCCGTCACCGCTCTGCAAAGCGAGTATTCGCTGTGGTGGCGCGAGCCCGAGGCGGAAATCCTGCCGACGCTGGAAGAACTCGGGATCGGCTTCGTGCCGTTCAGCCCGCTCGGCAAGGGCTTCCTGACCGGGGCCATCAAGCAAGGCACCACCTTCGGCAGCGACGACTTCCGCAGCATCGTGCCGCGTTTCTCGCCCGAAGCGTTGCAGGCCAACCAGGCGCTGGTGGACCTGCTCGGCCAGATTGCCCAGGACAAGGGCGTGACGCCCGCGCAGATCGCGCTGGCTTGGCTGCTGGCGCAGAAGCCATGGATCGTGCCGATTCCGGGCACCACCAAGCTGCACCGCCTGGAGGAAAACCTCGGCGCCGCATCGGTCGTGCTATCCGATGCCGACCTGAGCAAGATCGCCAACGCGCTGGAGCAGGTCAAGATCCAGGGCGACCGCTATCCCGCTGCGCTGCAAGCGCGTGTAGGGCGCTAGGCCCGGAGTGGTCACGATGTCATCGCCCTCCAATCCTATTCGCCGAGCCATCATGGCTGCGCTTGCGACACTTCCTCTGAGCCGCCTTGCTTCTGCATCCGGCTCCAGCGGAGAACAGCGGCAACTGGGGGCGCGTGCACTGGTGGCCTACTTTTCCCGTTCGGGGAATACGCGCGTGGTCGCCGGCCTGATCCATCGCACGCTGCGCACCGACCTGTTCGAGATCCGTCCCGCCACGCCCTACCCCGAGGACTACCTGGAGACGGTCGAGCTGGCGCGGCAGGAGCGCGACAGTGGCCGGGAACGTGCCATCGAGGCCAAGGTCGGCAACATGGCGGACTACGACACGGTGTTCCTCGGCTTCCCCATCTGGGGCGAGACCGCGCCGCCGGTGATCCGCGCCTTTCTCTCCGCGCACGACCTGTCCGGCAAGACCCTGATCCCTTTCGTCACCCATGGCGGCTACGGCCTTGGAAACAGCCAATCCGTGCTGGCCAGCCATGCGCCCAAAGCGCGTCTGCGCCGGGGCTTCGTGATGGAGGCCGATCAGGAGCGGCGAACGATGAACCAGGTGAACGACTGGTTGAAGAAAGCCAAGGTCAGCGGTTGAGCGGCCTGGGCATCAGTAAGGAGAAATGCAAATGAAGACATGGCTGATTACCGGGTGTTCCAGTGGTCTTGGCCGCAATCTCGCGCAGGCGGTATTGCAGGCCGGGTTCAATGCGGTCGTCACCGCCCGCAACCCGCAGTCCGTTCAGGACATCGTCGCGGCCTATCCCGACACCGCTGCCGCAGTCGCCCTGGATGTGGCAAACCCGGAACAGGTCGCCGCGGCCGTCGCGCTTGCCCGCACGCGCTTCGGCGGCGTGGATGTGCTGGTCAACAACGCCGGACACGGCTACCGCGCGGCTGTCGAGGAAGCCGATGAGCGAGAAGTTGCAGAACTGTTCGCCAGCAATTTCTTCGGTGCCGTTGCCTTGGTCAAGGCGGTTCTCCCAGGCATGCGGGCTCGCCACGCCGGCACCATCGTGAATGTGTCCTCGATCGCCGGACGGCTGGCGATGCCGGGTTCGGGCTACTACTCGGCGACCAAGTTCGCCCTGGAAGGCCTGTCCGATGCGCTGCGCAAGGAAGTCGAACCGCTCGGCATCCGGGTGATAGTGATCGACCCCGGCGCGTTCCGCACCGAGTTCGCCGGCCGGTCGCTGCAACAGGCCAAGGCGAACATCGCCGACTACGCGGCTACTGTCGGTCCCCGGCGCAAGGAAAACGACCACACCCACGGCACCCAGCCCGGCGACCCGGCGCGTGCGGCGCTGGCCATCATCCAGGCCGTGACCGGCGAGCGCCACCCCTTCCGGCTGCTGCTGGGCAGCGATGCGATCCAGATCGTGACGACGGAGTTGGAAGCTCAACTTCGGGAAATCGGTGACTGGAAGGATCTGAGCGCCAGTACGGACTTCCCCGAAGGCCATTGAATACCTGAGCGTCTGACATGCAAGCGAGATTGACCCCATGAAAATGCAAGACCTGGTCGGCAAGGTCGCCGTCATCACCGGCGCGTCGAGCGGCATCGGCGAGGCCACTGCTCGCTTGCTGGTTTCCGAAGGCGCCCATGTCGTCCTGGTGGCACGTCGGCGTGAACGAATCGAAGCACTCGCCAAGGAAATTGGTGGTCAAGCCAGTGCTGTGGTGGCCGATGTCTCCGATGCAAGCCAGGTTGGTGAACTGTTCGCCCTGGTTCGCAAGACCTTCGGTGGCCTGGACCTGCTCCTGAACAATGCCGGGCTGGGCTTCAGCGGTGCTTTCGTCGATAGCACGCCGGAAGAGTGGCACCGCATGTTCGACACCAACGTCATCGGCTTGCTGAGCTGCACCCAGGCCGCCATTCCGCTGATGAAGGGGCGTCCGGGCGCGATGATCGCGTCGATCTCCAGCACAGACGGCCGTTATGGCGTCGAGGGCTGGTCGGTGTATTGCGCCACCAAGTACGCCGTGGTCGGTTTCCACGAGACCCTGCGCAAGGAACTGGGAGCCGACGGCATCCGCGTCTCGGTCATCGAGCCCGGTGCGGTCTGGACTGAGTTCGGCCACAACGTACCTGAGCAGGCCCTGCGCGAGCGTCGTCAGGCGCTGGATGCCCTGCATGCGGAGGACGTCGCGCAAGCGGTTGTCTATGCCTTCGCGCAGCCTCCGCGCGTATTGGTGCAAGAAATCCTCGTCCGTCCCGTCAAGCAAGTCTCCCCCTGAAAAGCCAGCGCGTCCGCTGCCCAAGTGGACGCAACCTCCACCCCAATAACGTGAGTACCCAACCCATGAAACTTCGCAAACTTGGAAACAATCTGGAAGTCTCGGCCCTCGGCCTCGGCTGCATGGGCATGACCGCCGTGTACGGTCCGGCGTCCGACAAGCAGGAGATGATCAAGCTGATCCGCGACGCGCACGCTCGCGGCATCACCCTGTTCGACACCGCTGAAGCCTACGGCCCTTTCGCCAATGAGGAGCTCGTCGGCGAAGCCCTGCAACCGATCCGCGACCAGGTGGTGATCGCCACCAAGTTCGGCTTCGACATCGACCAGGAGACCAGCGCCAGCGGCGCCGGCACCAATAGCCGCCCGGAGCACATCAAGGTCGTGGTCGAGAACATGCTGCGACGCCTGCGCACCGACGTGATCGACCTGCTGTACCAGCACCGCGTCGACCCGGCCGTACCCATCGAGGATGTGGCCGGCGCAGTGAAAGACCTGATCGCCGAGGGCAAGGTCAAGCACTTTGGCCTTTCCGAAGCGGGTGTGCAGACCATCCGCCGCGCCCATGCCGTGCAGCCAGTGACCGCGGTGCAGAGCGAGTACTCGTTGTTCTGGCGTGGCCCGGAAGCAGAACTGCTGCCGGTGCTGGAAGAACTGGGCATCGGCTTCGTGCCGTTCAGCCCGCTCGGTGCCGGCTTCCTGACCGGCAAGATCGACGAAAGCACCCAGTTCGACCCAAGCGATTTCCGCAACTACGTGCCGCGCTTTTCGCCGGAGGCACGCAAGGCCAACCTGGCGCTGGTCGAAGTCGTCAAGACCGTGGCCACGCGCAAGAGCGCCACGCCGGCCCAGGTCGCGCTGGCCTGGCTGCTGGCGCAGAAGCCGTGGATCGTGCCGATTCCCGGCACCACCAAGCTGCATCACCTGGAGGAAAACCTGGGCGCGGTCACGCTCGACCTGTCCGCCGATGACCTTGCCGAGATCGCCGCCGAAGTCTCCAAGGTGCAGGTGCAGGGCGAACGCCTGCCGGAAGCCGTCCTCAAGATGACCGGCCTGTGATGGCGAAGGAACTTCCAACGATGAATTCGCCTGTTCCCTCATTTCAGGACGTCGTGCGGTCCCGGCACTCTGTCCGCGGGTTCCTGCCGACGCCCATCCCACAGGATCTCCTGGAAGAAATCCTTCAGAATGCCCAGTGGGCTCCATCCAATTGCAACACCCAGCCCTGGAACGTCCACATCGTCAGTGGCGACAAACTCAAGGCGCTGAGTGCGGTGCTCGTCGAAGCGCTCAAGTCGGAGAACTACACCTTTGACTTTTCCTTCGACACCGGCGACTACCCGGATCCCTACAAGAAGCGTGCGGCAGACCAGGGCGGCAGGTACTACCAGGCGCTGGGCGTTGCTCGCGGCGACTCTTTGACCCGCGCGGAAGTCGTCGAGCGCAACGTCAGGTTCTTCGGGGCGCCGCACGTCGCCTTCCTGTTCATGCCCCTGGTCGGCGACAACGTCCGCGCGGCGTCCGACGTTGGCATGTACGCGCAGACCTTCCTGCTCTCCTTGGCCGCACGCGGCTATGCCGGGGTGCCGCAGACCATCCTTGGCTTCTTTGCCGAGACCGTGCGCCAGGCCCTCGGGGTATCGAGTGACTGGAAGCTGCTGTTCGGCATTTCCTTCGGAACTCCCGACAGCGCCCACGCCGCTTTCAACTATCGGGAAGACCGCATCCCGTTGCAGGAGAGCGTCGTATGGCACGAATGAACGTCGCCACGCCCATCCACTGATCCAGCCCCCATCGCCCCAGGAACGTACCCATGTCCCAGAATGATCGACACGACGCACACGGCCACGCGCCGGCCAACCCACAACGCCGTCAGTTGCTGGCGACCGCCGCCGCCCTCGGCGTCGCGCCGTGGCTGCTGTCGGCCTGCACCGCGCCGTCGGCTTCCACAGCCAGTACCGCTGCTCCGACGCAGCCCGCCGGGGTCGGCAACGCGACAACCACCAGCATCCTGCCGACCAGCCAGCGCCGCAAGCTGGGATCGCTGGAGGTTTCTTCCCTCGGCTTGGGCTGCCAGTGGGTGCCTGCAGCGGTCGAGGGTTCGGTTTCCGACCGCTACGGCAGCACCATCGACCGGAAAACCGCGATCAACCTGATTCGCACGGCCGTCGATTCCGGCGTGACCCTGTTCGACACCGCCGAAGCCTATGGCCCGTACCTGTCGGAGGAGGTCGTCGGCGAAGCCTTGCAGGGCGTGCGCGATCAGGTCGTCATCGGGACCAAGTACGGCTTCAGCTTCGACCCGAAGATCGCGGCGGCGCGCGGTGGCCGCGACAGCCGGCCCGAACACATCAAGCAGGTGGTCGAAGGCATGCTCAAGCGCCTGCGCACCGACCGCATCGACCTGCTATACCAGCACCGCGTCGATCCGCAGGTGCCGATCGAGGACGTGGCTGGCGCGATCAAGGACCTGATCGCCGAGGGCAAGGTGCTGAACTACGGCCTCTCCGAGCCAGGCATCCAGACCATCCGCCGCGCCCATGCCGAACATCCGCTGGCGGCGATCCAGAACGAGTATTCGATGCTCTGGCGCGGGCCGGAAGCGGAGGTGCTGCCGGTCTGCGAGGAACTGGGCATCGGCTTCGTGCCGTGGAGCCCGCTGGGCATGGGCTTCCTCAGCGGCACGATCACGGCCGAGACGCGCTTCGTCCCCGATGGCGACCGCGAGTTCCGTGTCGCCGTGCCGCGCTTCGCCCCCGACAACCTGCGGGCCAACATGGCGCTGGTCGACGTGGTCAAGGACTGGGCGCAGCGCAAGAACGCGACGCCGGCCCAGATCGCCCTGGCCTGGCTGCTGGCGCAGAAGCCGTTCATCGTGCCGATTCCGGGCACCACCAAGATCGCCCACCTGAAGGAGAACCTCGGCGCCGCCGCGATCACCTTCACCGGCGACGAACTGCGCGAACTCAATGCCGCCGTCGCCGCGGTCCATATCCAGGGCGACCGACTGCCTGCGGGCGTACTCCAAATGTCGGGGATCGAGGCGCCGCCGAAGCGCTGATGGCGAGAAGGCAAGCAGTTCCTCAAAGGAAAGTGCAATGAACCTCCATGGTGTTTCCGCTGGTTGCCGTGCGCACACGCTGCTCCGCAGCGTGTTGCCCATGCTCCTCGCCACACCATGCAGTGAGGTCGCCGAAACGAATCCCATGCCCAGCGACAAGCCCGCGGTTCATGCTGCCCAGCCCGACAATGCCATGTCCCGATACCCGCATCTGCGTCCGAACGATCGTGTCGGCGACCTGCTGAACCATCCGGCATTTCGGGGCTTTAGCCATCGGATGCTGCCGTGGGACGGCCAGGCCTACGACGAGACGATGCCGCTGCGGGAGATCGGTCAACTCCTGCCGTACCACAGCCAGGTGGACCTCGGCTCCGTGGTCGCCTCGCTCAACCGGATGGTGGACGATGCCAACGCCGGCCGCACCGTCTTCTACGACTTCCATACCGAAGCCGAGAAACGAACGAATCCGGCGTTGAGGCACACCGGCCTGTTCTTCTTCCGGGGCAGGCCCGGCGCACCTTTCGCCGTCATCGCGCCCGGTGGCGGGTTTTCCTATGTCGGCTCCCTGCACGAAGGTTTCCCCTACGCCGAGGCCATCAGCAAGCTGGGGCTCAATGCCTTCGTCCTGAAGTATCGGGCGGGCCTTGGCGGCAGGGTCGCCACCGAAGACCTGGCCTCTGCGGTGTCGTACATCTTCCAGAACGCCAGCACGCTGCAGGTCGGCACGGCAGGCTACTCGCTGTGGGGCAGTTCCGCTGGCGCGCGGATGGCCGCAGCGATCGGCTCCCACGGCGCTGCGGCCTTTGGCGGACAGCCGCTGCCGAGGCCTTCCGTGGTGGTCATGGCCTACACCGGCCACTCGGAGGTCACTGCCTCCGAACCACCTACTTTCGTCGTCGTGGGAGAGCATGACGGCATTGCGCGGCCTGCGGTGATGGAAGCGCGCGTTGCCGCACTCCGACGCATCGGCAAGCCCGTCGAGTACCACAAGTATCCGAGCCTTGGTCACGGATTCGGCGCGGGGCAAGGCACCTCGGCACAGGGCTGGATCGATCTGGCTGTCCGGTTCTGGGAAAAGGAAATCAGGACAGCACCATGAAACCACGCTCAACCGCATCGACGTGCCAGAGAGCACATCGCCAACCTGGACCCGCCATGTCACGACTTGCCATTCGCATCCCCTTCATTGTGCTGGCCGCCGGGGCCGCGCTTTTGCTCGGCCTGCAAGCCCACGCCGAAGACACTCGCGTTATCTTCCCCAAAGACCTCGAATTGTTCGTGCACTACATGACCGTCAAGCGCGGCAACGTGACGGAACACATTTCAACCACGCCCGAAGCCATCGAGGCGGTGAAGAGGGGCAGCCGATTCCAAACGGAACGCAGTTCGTCCTGACCGACTATCGGGACGGCGAACTCTATCGCTACTTCGTCATGGAGAAAGGCCCAGGCTGGGGCGCCGACTACGATGAGCGCCGCCGCACCGGCGACTGGCAGTACCAGTGGTTCTGGCCCAACAAGCAGATCAATCAGCAGGAGAACACGGCCCGCTGCATGTCCTGCCATTCCTCGCAGAAGCGCAACGACTATTTGTTCACCGCTCAGCGCCTGTCGGAGTTCCGCGGCACGCCTCTCGAATAGCCGCTGGGAGCGCCAGGAGCCATGCCTTGAACCCCATTTTCCTGCTTAGGCTTGTACTCGACTGCATTGCCGCCGGGCTTCTTCTGTTTGCCTTTGCCTACTTCTGGCAAGGCAATGCCGCACATGAACTGGCCGGCGCAGGCCTGTTCCTGCTGGTCGTCGTTCACAACGCATTCCATCGCCGGTGGTTTTCCGGGCCATCCAAGGGTGTGCGCGAGCGGCGCGGGACGTTCAACATTGCTCTGACCTTGGTGCTGTTGGCCGGGATGCTGGGGCTGCTCGCCACCAGCCTGGTGATTTCGGAGACGCTGTTTGTCGACCTCCGGCTGGATGATGATTTCACGGTGAGGCGAATCCATGCTGGCGTCGCGTATTGGCTGCTGATCGTTGTCGCCATCCACATCGGCCTGCGGTGGCCCTTGCTGATGGCTGTCGCTCGCAAGTTGTTCGGCATCGAAGCGACGAACGCGGTTCGCACCACAGTGCTTCGCCTGCTTGCCGTCGGCATCGCCGCCCAAGGCGTTTGCAGTGCGCTCGCGTTGAACCTGCGTTCCCGACTTCTGTTCCAGATATCGCTGGACTGGTGGAATTTCGAGGAATCGGCCGAGGGTTTCTTCGGCCACTGCATGGCGGTCGCCGGCCTGTGCATTTTCGTCACCCACTACATGATGCTGTGGCTGCGGTATCGCAAACGTACAAACTCGCCGGGAAGCCTGGCAACACGGCGGATGGAATGATGACGAACCAGTGGAGAGAACCCGCATGAAACTACCCCCAGTCGCCGCAATGGCCCTGTCTCTTGGGCTGACCGCCGCATCCGCCGCGGAACAGGCGCCAATTACCGTCACACGGATCGGCTCGCAGCCGTCCAGCGCCGCCCCTGAGCAGAACTTCACCGGCTCGGCGCGCGTGGATTCACGTTTCCAGGCTCCCGCGCCGGCCCGCGTGGGTGGCGGCATCGTGACCTTCGAGCCTGGGGCGCGCACCGCCTGGCATACGCATCCGCTTGGGCAGACCCTCATCGTTACGGCAGGCGTGGGACGGGTTCAGAAGTGGGGCGATGCCATTCAGGAGATCCACCCTGGTGACGTGGTGTGGATTCCGCCGGGCGTCAAGCACTGGCACGGAGCCAGCCCCACTGTGGGCATGAGCCATATCGCGATCGCCGAAGCGCTGGATGGCAAATCGGTGGAGTGGCTGGAGCAGGTCAGCAAAGAGCAGTACGCCCCCTGATCGGTACTTGGTTCCTGGGCTTACTTGCCATCGAACAGAGCTACGCGCTGCTCCCATCCCCAAACGACACCGGCCCACGCACCCATGCCTTTTTCCAGTTCCATCCGTGTCGGGCTTGTCGGCTACGGATTCTCCGGCAAGACATTCCACACGCCGTTGATCCGGGCAGTTCCTGGCCTCGACCTGGTGGCGGTTGTGTCCCGCAATGCGGACAAGGTCCAGGCTAATCTGCCCGGCGTCATCGTCGAGGCCAACCCCTTGGCGCTTGTCACTTCAAGCCTGATAGACCTGGTCGTGATCGCCACCCCCAACGAAACCCACGCCCCGATCGCGCGGGTGGCCTTGGCGGCGGGAAAGCACGTGGTCATCGACAAGCCATTCGCACTGGACATGCGCGAAGCCCGGGAACTGATTGCGCTGTCGCGTCAGCATGACCGCCTGCTGTCAGTGTTCCACAACCGCCGATGGGACAGCGACTTTCCGCTTGCGGCGGCAGTACGCGACGGGCCTTCGCCGCATCGCGGACCAGCGCTCGCACCTGGTAACCCTGTCGGATGGCTTCGGCCACCACCAGGCGACCAATGCTGCCGGTCGCGCCGACGGCGAGCACCGTGGCCGGCGGGCGGACCACGGCGGCATGAGGAATCACAGCGTTCTCGCGTAGAACTGGGTCAGCTTGCCCAGCACGGCTTCCACGTACTCGGGAACCCAGTAGGTCTGGATGTGCGTGGCGCCCTCGATGAGGAAGAGCTCCTTGTCCTTCGTGCCGGTGGCCTTGGAGAAGGCATCCTCGGTCATGTACAGGGTGTCGGCCTTGCTGCCGGCCATCATCAGCAGCGGCACATCGATCAGCTCGATCTGATCGGTGGCATCCCAGCGCATCAGGTCCAGCAGGCTGCTCATGGTGTACTTGAAGGTCGAGCCCGGGTGCGCGTGGGTCCGCCAGTAGTAGTGGTAGCCCTCCCGGTACAGGTCGAACGGCAGCGCGTCGATCTGCGCATCCGTCAGGTTGGCATCGCCGGCATAGAGGACTTCGCCTCCCGCCTTTTCCTGGGCACGGGCGGCCGACGCCTGTTGCAGGCGCTGCTGGATCGTGTCCAACTGCGAGTCCTTGAAACCGTTGCGGCGGACACGCCCCGAGTTGAACATGCTCAATGTCGCAAGCGCCTTGAAGCGCTTGTCAGTCTTGGCAGCCGCCAGCGCGTAGCCGCCACCGCCGCAGATCCCCAGCAGCCCCAGGCGTGCGGCATCGACGCCGGGATAGCCGGTGATGAAGTCCGCCGCACCGTGGATGTCCTCGATGCGGAACTGGGGCTTGTCCACGTTGCGCGGCTCACCGCCGCTCGCGCCCTGATACGCCGCGTCCATCGCAATCGTGATGTAGCCCTGTTCCGCCAAACGCTGGGCATAGAGACCCGCGACCTGTTCCTTCACTCCACCGTTCGGGTGTGCCACGACGATGGCGGGGTACTCCTGTTCAGGATTGTAGTTGGCCGGCGTATAGACATTGGCCGCGATGTCCAGGCCGTTGAGGTCGTAGTTGACCGGGTGGATATTGACCTTGCCCGGCTCGTTCTTGGTGATCGCGCCCTCATAGACCAGGGTGAACGGGTTCTTCCGGTAGTCGGCTGCGTATGCGGTAGTGGTAGTGGTCATGGCTGGAACTCCAATTAGTGCCGCGGGAATGGCGAGCGCGGCGGCCCCGAGAAACTCACGCCTTTTTTCGTCGATGAATTCATTGCTCATTTCAAACTCCAAATAAAAATCAGTGCTTACGCTACGCCGAGTGCTTGCGCAGGCAGTTCAATCCAGTTTCTTCTCCGCAAGGAACTGCGAAACCAGGTCGGCGATCTGGACGTTGTTCAGGTCCGACATGGGGAAATGCGTGTTGCCCTTGATGCCGATTTCCGGCAGATGCACCAGCCTCACGTCGCCGCCGTGCTTGTTGACGGTGTCTCGCCACTTCCGGGCCATGTCGAGCCGGGCACGCCAGCTATCCTGCGCGGGCAAGTCGATGGGCTGCTCCGGGATGTTGTCGCCGTACAGCATCAGGATCGGGATGCGCGTCAGCGCCATAAACTGCGCCATCGGCACCGCCGCGCCCTGCACCGTGTCGAACGCGCTGGGGATCGGTACCGGCACTTCGCCTTCCGGGAAGACGAAGCCACTGCCCGGCTCGAAGGCTACGATCGCCTTCACCTTGTCGTTCTTGATCGCGGTCAGCCAGCCCGGACCGCCGCCTTGCGAATGGGTGAAGAGGATGCCCGGACCGATCCGGTCGAACACCGCCGAGACGCCATCGGACACCACGTTCATGTCGAACGGCCCGGTGTTCGGCGTCATCGCGCGGAAGAACTGGTTGAGCGTTTCCGGGTCGCGGGCGAACTGCACGCCGTCGAAGTAGTTCGGCCACAGGCCGATGCGGAACTGGTTGAACCAGAGTTGCTCGTCCGGCGTTGGCTTGAGCGTCGCTTCGACCATGCTGCGGCCGGCGCCGCCGCGGCGTGGCTGGTCGATCAGGTACACGCCGAAGCGGCGGCGCAGGAAGATGTTCTGGAAACCCTCGCGGCCATCGGCCGTGGTCTCCCAGGTCTTGGAGAACTGCCCGGCGCCATGCAACATGACGATCGGCAGCTTCCGCGCGTTCACCGGGATTTGGTAGAAGGCGTAGGCGTGGTCGCCGTGGTAGGTCTGGCCGGCCGGCTCCATCGGCTTGCGCGGGTCGAAGGTGCCCGGTGCGGTGGCGACCTTGCCGCCGGCGGCGAAGCTGCCTTGTTCCTGGATCACCAGTGGGGCCGGCGTGCTGGTCTCGGTCGCCAGGGCCACCGTTCCGGTGGCAAGCGCGACAATGCCGGCCACGGCGGACAGGAATCGCGTCAAGATTCTCGATTGCATGCGGGCGCTCCTCGTCATGGGGTCATTTCCTCTCCGCAAACACGGATTGCAGAACCGGCAGGGCCGACATGGCACGCGGCCATCCGGCATAGAAAGCCAGATGGGTGACGGCTTCGGCGGCCTGTGTCTGGGTCAGGCCGTTGTCCATGGCCCGATTCAGGTGGTAGGGAACCTGGTCGAGCTGGCCGCGTGCGATCAGCGCTGCCACCGTTACCAGGCTGCGGTCGCGCGGCGCCAGGTCCGGCCGTCGCCACAGGTCGGCGAACAGCACCTCGTCGGTGTATCGCGCCAGTTGCGGCGCAGTCGGCGCGACGTTTTCCTTGACCGTCGACGCGCGCTTGGCCTCGGCGGCCGCGTCGACCGGCAGTAGCGCCTCCGAGGCGGCACGGTACTGCTCGGGATCGATCCCGCGCTTCACGAAGACCTCGCGCGCGACGCCGACTGCGCTCATCGCGTTCGGCCAGCCGGTGTAGAAGGCCAGCTGGGTGATGAGCCCGATGATCTCGCTCGGCTTCACGCCATGATCCAGCGCCAGGTTGATGTGCGAGGTCATCTGGGCGCTCTGGCCGTTCGCCAGCAGCGAGGACAGCGTGACCAGGCTGCGGTCGCGCGGCGCGAGTTCCTTGCGCTTCCACACGTCGCCGAACAGCACGTCCTGCGTGTAGGCGAACAGTTGCGGCGCGGTTTCCCGAGCCTGCCGCGCGGCCGGGGTGTCCGGCACCGAACTCTGCGCACTCGCCTGGAAGGAGGAGGCAAACAACAACGCGGGGATCAATGAGGAAAAGCGTTTCATGGTCTTCGTCACTCCTGTCGGCGCCTGTGAATGCGGGTGGAAATCAAGGAAGTCGCCAGGCTGCCGAGGCCAGTCAGGCCCATGATCCAGGCCATCGTCCACGGCGTTCCGTCCGAGAACCATCCCAGCATCGCCGCGGTGAGAATACCGCTGCCGTAGTGCATCGCCCCGAGCAGCGAGGACGCCGAACCGGCCTTGTGCGGGAACGCGGACAGCGCCCCGGCGACCGAATTGGCCACGATGAGTCCGTTCATCGACATGTAGAGGAAGATCGGGATCACCAGGCCGGGCAAGCCGCCCCAGCCGAATCGTGCATTGATCGCCAGGACAACCCCTGTCACTGCAAGAATCCGGGTTCCGATGTGGAACAGGCGCTCGCTTCCGAAGTGCGTCAGCAAGCGGCGGTTGACGAGGTTGGCGACCATCATGCCGAGGATGTTCAGGCCGAACAGCCAGCCATAGGCCTGCGGCGAGACGTGGTAGTACTCGATGTAGACGAAGGGCGTGCCGACGATGAAGGCATAGGCCCCCGCGTAGAAGAAGCCGCCGGAGAGCGCATAGCCCATCAACCGCACATCCCCCAACAGTTCCCAATAGCTGGCGAACGTATGCCGCAACGGCATGGCCGAGCGGCGCGAAGGCGGCAGGCTTTCCGGCAGCGCCAGCAGCGAGGCCAGGGTCAATACGCCGACGCCGGCCAGCGTCCAGAAGATTCCCTGCCAGGACCAGAACGCGAGGATCTGCCCGCCGAGCAGCGGCCCGACCAGGGGCGCAACGCCCATGATCAGGATCAGCGTCGACAACATCCGGGCCGACTGTTCGCGGCCATAGAGATCACGCACCATGGCCCGCGAGAGCACCGGCCCCACACAGGCCCCCAGCGCCTGCACGACGCGCCAGGCCATCATCTGCATGACCGTGGCCGACAGGGCGCAGCCCGCGGAGCCGATGGTGAACAGCACCAGGCCCACGGCGATGGGGAGACGCCGCCCGTAGCGGTCGCTGATCGGTCCCCACAGCAACTGGCCCAGACTGAAACCGACCAGGAACGCGGAGAAGGTCAGTTCGATACTGGCCTCGCTCGTGTGCAGGGCGCGGCCGATCGTCGGCAGCGCCGGCAAGTACATGTCCGTGGAGACGGACGCGAACGACATCAGCGCACTGAGGATGAGTAGCAGGCGCAATTCGTTGCCGCGCCCAATCACGGTATCGCCCGCGCCCGCATGGTCGGGAGCGGAAGCGCTGACCGGAGGAGACCGGCGGGACGTCATTGCGGCGGAGGTACCCATGGGCACTCGAAGATCAAGCCTCTTCCGAGGACAGCGAGGCCATGTCGATCACGAAGCGATAGCGCACATCCGCCTTTTCCATGCGCTCGAAGGCCTCGTTGATCTGATCCATGCGGATCATTTCGCAGTCCGGCAGGATGTTCTTCTTGGCGCAGAAGTCGAGCAGTTCCTGGGTCTCGCGGATGCCGCCGATCGGCGAGCCGGCGACCCGGCGGCGACCGAGCAGTAGCGGCACGGTGCTGACTTCGTCCATCGGGCCGACCTGGCCGACGATGACCAGAGTGCCATCCACGTCGAGCAGCGGCAGGTAGGGATCGAGGCCGTGCTTGACCGGAACCGTGTCGATGATCAGGTCGAAGCCACTGGCGGCCTTGCCCATCGCTTCGGGATCGGAGGACAGGAGCAGGCGGTCGGCGCCCAGCGCCAGCGCATCGGCTTCCTTGTTGGAACTGCGGCTGAGCACGGTCACGTCGGCGCCAAGGCCCACGGCCAGCTTGACCGCCATGTGGCCCAGGCCGCCCAAGCCGATCACGCCGACCCGGCTACCGGGGCCGACGCCCCAGGTGCGTAGCGGGGAGTAGGTGGTAATGCCGGCGCACAGCAGTGGCGCGGCCTTGGACAGATCCAGTCCCTCGGGCATGCGCAGGCAGAACGCCTCGCGCACGACAATGTGCTTGGAGTAGCCGCCTTGGGTCGGTTCGCCGGTGATGCGATCGTGCCCCCCGTAGGTCTGGACGTTACCCTCGCGGCACAACTGTTCTTCTCCCTTTTGGCACTGGTCGCACTCCTGGCAGGAATCGACCATGCAACCGACCGCCACATGGTCGCCCGCCCTGTAGCGAGTGACCTCCGAACCGACCTCGATCACCCGGCCGACGATCTCGTGGCCTGGCACGATCGGGTAGTAGCTCCAGCCCCAGTCGTTGCGCGCGGTGTGCAGGTCGGAGTGGCACACGCCGCAGTAAAGAATCTCCAGAGCTACATCGTCGGGCCGCAGCTCGCGACGCTCGAACGTGTAGGGAGCCAACGGGGAATCGGGGCCGTATGCCGCATAACCAAACGTATTCATCTGAACTCCTGCGCATCTAGAGGAATGACATGCTACGGAGGTAATGGACTTTGATTAAGTCCACTAATCCGCATGGACTTTTGAGCCAGATTTATCAATCAGCCATGTGACTGATCGCGGCTCGTTGTCTTTGGCAGGAGGAGGCTTAGACTCAACTTCCAAGTGCAACGCCCCCATATCAGGGCGTTGCCATGTCCAGAACCTACCACCATCTGAGTCCCGAAGACCGCGCCGTGATCATGATCGAACGCCAGAACGGCAGCAGTCTGCG
>Ga0207874_1002636_pt1 | contig 16432 bp, 14 predicted proteins | sample HigsolmetaAR201D_FD_184833 | JGI IMG/M metagenome (GOLD analysis project Ga0207874, IMG submission 184833) | Ionic liquid and high solid enriched microbial communities from the Joint BioEnergy Institute, USA - AR20-1-D (SPAdes) (version 2) ...
GAGGACTCGCACGGCGAACAAAGTGCACGTGTTCGCCCGGAAAACCAGAAATACACCTCTAACCTACATGAACATCAGGGTGGCAGCCTAGTGCCACATCGAACAAAAAGCCCCATATGCCTTCAAAGTGCACGAAGAGTCATAAAGCGCACTAAGCAATAGTATTGTCACACTTGTTCCTTGCTGGCCGCCGTCCAGGGGATGGGCGAGCCCTGGGGCTCCGACGACATCGGAATGCTCATCGGGATGAGCTACAAGGCCATCGAAGCGCAGGCCGACGAGAGCCTGACCGGCGTCGCCGAGGAGCTGGGCGCCATGGCCGAGGGCCTGCGCCGGGCAGCCGACAACCACCAGAAGGCCGAAGAGAAGAACATCAAAGCCGTTTCCACGGTCTATCGGAACGGATGACGCACAGTGGGACTGCAACTCCCCGGTGAACTGGTCTCCCTGCTGGGCATGCTGGGTTATACCTGGCCGGAGGCCGACGAGAGCAAGCTGTTCCGGCTCGGCTCCCAGTGGATGGGGTTCAGCGGCGCCCTGAACGAGATCGCCGCCACCGCCGAGGGGGCCCGCCCAGAAGGTTCCGTCCGTCAACACCAGCGCCGACGTCAAGGCGTTCCAGTCCGCCTGGTCGGCCGAGGACGCCCCGCTCCCGGTGCTGCGCAAGGCGGGCACCGGCGCGCTGGCCGTCGGCGGCTGCTTCATGTTCTGCGCGGCCGTCGTGCTGGCTTTGAAGATCAACATCATCATCCAGCTGACCATCCTGGCCATCCAGATCGCCCAGGCCATCGCCACCGCCCCAGCCACCTTCGGCGCGTCCCTGCTGGAGATCCCCGTCTTCAAGATGATCACCGGCATGATCATCGACTTCCTCATCGACCAGGCCATCGGGGTGCTCCTTGGGTAACGGCAGCAAAAAGGGCGCCGGCGAGGAGATCGCGGCGAAAGGCGCGGGAATCTTCGGCAAAGCGGCGGAAGAGCTGTTCGAGCTGCCGAACAAGGCAGGCAAGCGCATACACTTCCTGCGGCCCATCAAAAGCAATCATGTTCACGCCCGCGGCTACAGACTTCCTCGCCTGAAAAAGGCGAAAAACGACCCGTCGCCAAATATGAGCCGGCCGGTGACGCGCAGCAGGACCTGCGGGACGCCGTCAACCTCGCCCGGCGCCACAACAAGGACACCGGCGGAAACTACGCCGCCTACCGGTACATCGACAAGGACGGGAATGAGAGAATCCTCGTCGCCCGCGGCGGAAAAGAGGACGAAAAAATCCCGGGAAATACAGACAGTACGCCTATCACTCCGAGCAGCAGGGCGGAGCTTTCCTACTGGACCAATTGAAAGCAAAAAACATTCTCAAGATCATCGAGGTGTACACCGAACGATCGCCCTGCAACATCACCTCCCAGCAATGCGGCGCCTGACTTTATGAGTACTTCCAGAAGCACGAACCCAACTTCAAGATCACCTATGATGAGCTGTACGACACCGCAGAGAACAAGAAGAAGGCCAACGAAAGAATCAAGGCCAAAGCCAAAGCCCTGCTATCGGAAGAAGGGATATGATCCCGGAAAGGAGGTAGGATGACCGTACGGCTGACCCGTGAGCAGCTCGCCGAGGCGTACGGGGAAGAGAATCTGCTGACCATCCCCGCCGACCGGCTGCCGGACCTGCTCATCCACCAACCGACCCGCGATTTCCTCACCTCGGTGGGCCTTCCCAACTCCACGGCAGGTGGCCTGGTCGACGTGGACGAGGCGTTCGCGGCCGGGCTACCTCCCATGTCCGAGCACGAGTACTTCGGCAGCGGGGAGCACGGAGGGTGGGAGCTTCCTGCCATGTGCGCCGATTTCCTGCTGCTGGGCGACTGGAACTCTGCGGTACTCGGAGTGGTCGGGTTGAACCCGCGAACCGGCGCCGTCTACGTCGTCTCCGAGATGGAATACGAAGACGAGGCCGCACTGCTGAATTCTGACATCACCTGTCTGGCCTACTTCCTCTACATCCTGGACCGCGCTCACCAGCCGGACTTCGACCCTGCTCGCTTCCTTCCCCCCGGCGCCGTCCGAGCCGACCGCGAAGAGCTGCTCAGCGAACGCATCCGCCACGTGCTCCGGCAAGCGGACCCCGCCGCCCTGGAAGGGGGGGACGGCATCTGGGAGGGCGTCCTGGCGGACATGGACATGCTCTGACCGGCCGGCCCTTTCAAAGACGACTCCATGCCCGACATCATCAAACGTAAGCAATTGGTCGAGATATTCGGCGCCGAAAGCCTGTTGACCGTTCGGCCCGACCGTCTTTCCGCATCACCCACTCACGAACCGACCCGCCCTTCCTCACCGAAGTGGGATTCCCCGACGAAGAATCCCAGGGGATTCTGTGGGTGGATGAGCGCCTCACCACCGGGATGCGCCCCTTCCCGGAATCTGAATTCTTCGACGATGTCAAGTGCCCGCCCGACTGCCGGGACTACCTACTGCTGGGCGAACTGGAAGCGGCAGTGGTGGGCGCAGTCGGCATAGACGGAGCGTCCGGCACGGTCTACCTGGTCTCCGAAATAGACGAGACCACTCCGGTGGCACTGAACTCCAAAATCGCAAACCTGGCTCATTTCCTCTACGTATTCTCCCACTTCGAACCCATATACGACGTCAATAATTACCCGAAGAACGCGCCAACCGACTACCTGGGCCATCTCTTGGTCGATGTGGCGGACTTCATGCGCAAGAAACTCGTGAAGGCCGACCCCATCGCCTTTGAGAGTCCGGAGAACATCTGGGACAGCCGTCTGGGAGAGGTCTCCACCGGCGCCTGGCCCTGATCCGCCATACCGATGAACCTTCAACACGCCGTCTTAGCAGGTCGAGACAGGGACATCGCGGTACCGGACACCATCGGCGATCCCGTCCACAGCCGCCCTGAGCCACGCGTTGAAAAGGTTCAGTGACTCAACGCGGGCTGATGCCCCAGATCAGATGTGCGGCGTAATAGAGTCAGCAGTACCGGCGGCCCGATTCGGGGCTGAATGCACGGTGGCGGCGAGAAACACCGACGGTGAGGCGACCATGACGACAGCGCTCGCTCAACGGATACAGGCTCATTTCGGTGAGCAGGGGATACGCAGGTTCACGGCCGGGGAGATGGCCGGGGTGCATGTCCCGGACGCCGCCGTGGCGCAAGTCATCGAGCTCGGCATGCCCGTGCGGGTCGGGCCGTACTTCACCGCCGCCGAGGCCGACCCACCCCATCGCCTTGGGAGCGTACGCCTCCTCGATCGGCTTCGATGTGGCCGAAACCGAACCCGGCGAGCAGGCCGCCGGCCGGCTGCGACTGGGCACCGATGAGGGGGCGGAGATCTGCGTGGACGCCACCGGGCGGGTGCAGGCGGTGTTCGTTCAGGCAGACGCTCCCTCAATGCATGTCAGCAGCGGCGTGGAGGCGTTCGCGGCGAGCCTGCTGACACTGGATGAGTACCTGCCGGTGCTGGCCTCGCCGGGACGGCGCAACCCCGCCGAGGTGTTCCGGGAGATGCGCGGGCGGCTGCTGGAGATCGACGCGGCGGCGCACGAAGATGATGAGGCATGGTGGCCTCGGGTGCTAGAGCAGATCCGGCACGCGCTGAGCTTCCCGTTCTCGGCGGCGTTCGAAGTGGTTGAGCCGGACGGACGCAAGCACATCGAAACCGAGCAGGCGCAGGTGGGCCTCCCCCACCCCGAGCAGATGCTGTGGGCGAAGCTGGAGGCGCGGGGGTGCGGCCAGAGCAGATCAGCCGTATCTACATCGAACTGGAGCCGTGCTTCCTGCCCGGTAACTACTGCGCGATGTGGCTGACCATGTTCCCCAACGCCGAGATCTCCTACAGCTACCCCTACGGCGCCACAATGCAAGAGCGCGAAGAAGGCTTCCTGCAACTCATGCGCGAAGCCGCCGAGCAAGGCTGAACATGACGGTCCCCCCTGAGACGCTCCCGACCGTCGGCGCAGGCCGGGAACCGGCCGCCGCCGTCATGGCATGGCTGATGGACCCGTCGCGCCCCCGGCTGTGTCTGGTAACCGGATCCCCGGCGACGGGCAAGAGCTCGCTGGTCGCCTGGGTGGCGCTGAACTCGCTGCGCACCGGCGGGGCGCATGCGATCTTCAGTGCACGCGGCATGACCCTGCAGGCGGCGACCTGGGCCGTCGCCGAGCAACTCGCCCTCCCCGGAGGCGGCCCGGAAAGCCTGGTGGAGCGGGTCGTATCCGACAGCCGCCCGGTCACGCTGATCGTCGGCGAGCTGGACGAGTGCGGAGTCCGGATGGACGGCACGGAGGCCGCCGTGATCATCGAACGGCTGCTGTCGCCATTGCTGGAGCTGCCGCACGTCCGGTTGCTGGTCGAAGGCCGGCCCCCGACCGTGGAGCCGCTGACCCTGTACCCGGCCGAGACGATCGACCTGGACGCGCCCTCCCTGACCACCCGGCAGGGCTTCACCGCCTGGCTGAGACAGGTCGCCGCCCGGCGAGGGGTGAGCGACCCGGCCGTGGTGGAGGACGCTGCGACGCTGTACCCCAATGTGGGTCTGGCCGAGCCGGCGCTGCGCGCCGGGCCCGGTGAGGACGTCCCGCTGCGCTGGCTGCGCACCGTCCCCCCGCAGGCATGGCCCGCTTTGGAGGCTCTGGCGGGGGCGTACGCGCCGATCGGCCTGCACGTGTGGCGGGCGTGGACCGTCGCGCTCGCCGGGGACGCCGCCCGCGGGCAGGCGGCGCTGTCCCTCGCCGAGCCGCCGGCCACCAGGATCGGCGACCGGTACGTACTGGACTGCCGCATCTTGCGGGAACGAATCCGCGGTTTGCGGGACGCCGCGACGGCCGCTCAGGTGGCCGGGCTGCTCGGGCACGCGCTGTTCAACACATTGCCGGTGGCCGGCGGCGCTGTGGACTGGCCGAGCGCCGACCCGTACGCGGCCGTGCAGATACTCCGGCACGCCGCCGCCACCGGTGTCGCCGAGCGGCTGCTGGGTGATCCGGGCTGTGTGGTCCATGCCGACCCCATCGCTGTCACGGCGGCCCTGGAGGACCTGGGGGATCGTGCCCCCGCGGCGCTCACCCGCGCCTGGGAGTTCGCCGGGCCGGCCCTGCTGGAGACTTCCGAGCCCGCCGAACGGGCAGCGATGCTGCACCTGGCGGCACGATGCACCGGCGGGACCGACTTGGCCGGCCGGCTGGCCGGGTACGCAGCCGCGGCGCCCTGGACCACTCGATGGGCCGACGCCCGTCCCGGGGACTTTGGCACCGGGAAGTGGGCGGGACCGGTAGATGCGATGGCGTTCGCCCCCGCCGGTGACGGCAGCCGCCTGCAGGTGGCGGGCACCGGGACGCTGCGGCTGCTGTCCCCCGTCGATGGAAGGCCGGTGGGGCGTTCGCCGCGGCGCATTCCCGTGGTCCGGGCACTGCTCGCCTTCACCGATGGCTCGGCGCTGTGCCTGGACGGAGACGGTGGGCTGACGAGCGTGCAGGACGCCCAGGACCGGCCCGGCGCAGGCTCGGCCGCCGAGCAGGTCCGCGCGCTGGTGAGCGGGCATCGGACCGCCCCGCTGTCAGCGCTGGCCGCCGACGAGAGTGGACGCGGGCACGTCGTGGCCGGCGACCGTTCCGGGACTTTGCATCTGTGGCGTCCGGGCGCCGGCGATCCCGGACCGCTCACCTGGGCCCCCCACCTCGGTCCCGTCACCGCGGTGACCTGCCTCAGGACGCGGCCGGGCGGGCATCTGGTGATCAGCGGGGGCGCCGATGGGGCGGTCCGGCTGTGGAGCCCGGGCGAGGAAGGGGTCGACGGCGACGCGCTGCTGCAGCGCGACTGCCCGGTCACGGCCGTCGCCGCCGCGCCCGGGGCGAACGGCGCGCTGATCGCCGCCGGGTGGGCGGACGGTTTTCTGGCGCTGTGGCGCCCGTCCACCGACCAGGTACTGATCGTCCGCCTCGGCTTTCCGGTGAACGCCCTGGCCCTGGCCGGTGACGGCACCCTGTTCGCCGGCGGCCCGCACGGGGTTTGCGCACTGGGCATCCGCTTCGACCGGCTGCCCCGGCTTCCTTCCTGAGCGCTTCTCAGCGGCGAAGGGTTCCCTGTTCGGCCGCCGCGCGCCCCTGACGAGCCGGCCCGCGCCCCCAGAGCCATGCCCTGAGGGCCGTTGCGCACCTGCCTCCCCGGGCGGGACGGGATGTTGATCAGCGGCGAGTACGGGCAGGACCGCCGGGTCTCGGCGGGCCGCTGCGTCTGCGCATGCTTGATCAACTGCGCACCGTGCAGGGCTCCGGTGCCCCATGCCGCTCCCAGTTGAGCTCCATGGCGGTGAGCGGTGGCATTAGCTCCTTCCCCTTCGGCGGCCCGGCTCCCCTGCGATGGAGGCCGCCGCATCCCGGCCCTTGGTCGACTCCCGCGCCGCGGGCCGGATGTCAGGGCGATGCCGCGAGCGCCGAGAACGAGTGAAGAAGTGCGTCGAGGCGGCGCGGCTCCCTCGCACTCTCGGCATCCGCGACAGCAAGGGCCCCGATCGCAGTCATCCGGCCGTCACCGCCGACGGCTTCCGCACGCTCGTGCATCGAGTCGAGTCCGGCGAGCCGCGTCGTCGAAACGATGAGCACGAGTCGTGATCCCGGTGAAGCCGGGCTCAAGCACGGTTGACATGTGACCAAAAGGTCTCATATTCTGGGGGTGTGACCGACGACGAGCCGACGTTCAAGGCGCTGGCCGATCCGACCCGGCGGTTCCTGCTCGACCTGCTGTTTCAGCGGGACGGGCGGACGCTCACGGAGCTGGAGTCGGAGGTGGACATGAGCCGGTTCGGCGTGGCCAAGCACCTGCGGGTGCTGGAGGAGGCGGGGCTGGTGGTCACCCGGCGGTCGGGCCGGGAGAAGCTCCACTTCCTCAACCCGGTGCCGATCCGGCTGATCCACGACCGGTGGATCGGCAAGTACACCGAGCGGAGGGCGTCCGCGCTCGCCGACCTCAAGCACGAACTGGAGGCCCAGCACATGACCGCGACCGACACCGTCGACAGGACCGTGCAGGTGTACCGGGTGTACATCCGGGCCACCGCGGAGGCCATCTGGGAGGCCATCACCAAGCCCGAGTGGGCCGTGCGGTTCGGCTACCGCGCGCCCGTGGAGTACGAGCTGCGGCCCGGCGGGGCGTTCCGCGGGCTGGCCAGCGAGGAGATGAAGGCCGGCGGCGCCCCCGAGGTGATCATCGACGGGGAGGTCATCGAGGCCGACCCGCCGCGCAAGCTGGTGCAGACCTGGCGGCCGCTGTTCCTCGGCGAGGACTACACGCGGCTGACCTACGAGATCGAAGACGACGGCAGCGGCGTCTGCCGGCTGACCGTCACCCACGACGTCACCGGCGCGCCGAAGACCGCCGCCCAGGTCTCCGGCGCGGCCCCGGACGCCGGCGGCGGCTGGAGCCAGGTCCTCAGCGACCTGAAGTCCCTGCTGGAGACCGGCAGGTCCCTCTACGCTTGAGCCGTCTCGCCCCGGCCCGGGTCCCCGCCCCTGACCCGGGCCGCTCGTTTTTCGGCCGCAGGGAGCGCCGCGCCCGTCAGAAGATGGAGTAGGCGCCGTCCACCACGATGGTGTCGCCGGTGTGGAAGCCGCCGACGCCGCCGGCCAGGTAGACCGCCAGGCGGGCGAAGTCGTCGGGACGGCCCCAGCGGCGCTGCGGCATCCGCTTCATGACGTTGCTTTCGAACTTGGGGTTGTGCAGGACGGGAGCGGCCATGGGGGTCTCGGTCCAGCCCGCGACGATCGCGTGGGCGTTGATGCCGTAGCGGGCCAGCTCCACCGCGCATCCCCTGATCAGCGCGGCCAGGCCGGCCTTGCTGGCGGCATAGGCCTGGTTGGCGGGGGCGCCGTGGATGGCGGAGACGCTGGAGGTGCCCACCAGCACGCCACCGCCGCCGCGTTCGACCATGTGGGCCGCGGCGGCGCGCAGGGTGAGGAAGGCGCCGTCCAGATTGACGCGCAAGACCCTGCGGAACTCCTCCAGCGAGGTCTTGATGAACGGGGTGCCGATGCCGCTCACGCCCGCGTTGGCGAAGCAGGAGTCGACCCGGCCGAAGCGTTCCAGCGTCTCGGCGAAGGCCGCGTTGACGGAGTCCTCATCGCCGACGTCGCAGCGGATCGCCGCCACCTGGGTGCCGTGCTTGGACAATTCCCGGACCGCGGCCTCGTTGCGTTCGACGTTGGTGCCCCAGATGCAGACGTTGGCGCCGCACTGGGCCAGGCCGTGGGCCATGCCCAGGCCGATCCCGGAGTTGCCCCCGGTGATCAGGGCGGTGTGGCCGGACAGGTCGAACAAAGACGTGCTCATCCATCTCCTCACAGTCGTCGGGCCCGGTGGCCGTACCCGGCGTGCTCATGGTCCCAACGGCCGCCGCCGGCCATGCGCCCGGGCGGACGTGGCCGGCCCGTCCGCAGCGGGGACGGGCCGGCCACGTGGAACGGCCGGCGCGGGCACGGCTTCCCGTTCCCGCGGGCCCGTTTTGCGACCTGTCGCCGAGGTCCCGCAAGCACCGGCCCGGCCCGGCCGTGTCCGACGGCGTCCCGCCGGGCTCCGTGCGGCTACTTCGGCGACACGCCCTAGTTCGCCTTCCCCGAGCGGACCTGTTCGGCCACCGGGCCGCGCAGGTCGCGTTTGAGGACCTTCCCGCTGGGGGTGCGCGGCAAGGGCTCGTCCCGGAAGACCACGTGCGCGGGCACCTTGAAGGCGGCGAGCCGGGCGGCGACATGGCGGCGCAGGTCCTCGGCGGCCTGCGGGCCCGGCTGGACGCCGGGGCGCAGCTGGACGACCGCCACCGCCTCCTCGCCGAGCGTCTCGTGCGGCACGCCCACCAGGGCCGCGTCGCTGACGTCGGGGTGCTCGAACAGCGCCGCCTCCACCTCGGCGCAGTAGATGTTCTCCCCGCCGCGGATGATCACGTCCTTGAGGCGGTCGACCACATACACCCAGCCGTCCTCGACCTTGCCCAGGTCGCCGCTGCGGAACCAGCCGTCGACGAACGCCTCGGCCGTGGCCTTGGGGTTGTTCCAGTAGCCGCGGACGATGTTGGGGCCGCGGAACCACAGCTCCCCGATCCGCCCGTCGGGCAGGTCCCGCCCGGTCTCCGGGTCGACCACCCGCACATCGGTGCCGGGCATGCAGCGTCCGACGCTGTCGGGACGCGCCACGTAGTCGGCGCCGCTGTTGGACACCACGGTCGAGGTGGTCTCGGTGAGGCCGTAGCCGGCGCCCGGGGAGACCGCGGAGGCGAAGTTGGCGTCGATGCGGTTGATCAGGTCGGGCGGGATCGACGTGCCGCCCATGGTCACGCCCGACAGCGTGGTGTAGGGGGCGGGGTCGGCGGCGGCGTCCTCGACGATCTGGCGCATCACGGTGGGCACGCCCGCCACGGAGGTGAGCTGCTCGCGGCGGATCAGCTCCCGCGCCTCCGCCAGGTCCCACTTGTACTGGGAGGCCAGCTTGGCGCCGGTCAGGGACGCAAAGCCCAGCACGCTGATGCCGGCGATGTGGAAGAACGGGAAGGTGCACAGGGTGCCGGGCTGAGGGGCGTCAGGGTCGAGCGCCGGGGGCTGCCCGCCGTTGGCGACCATCGCGCCGACGGTGACCGCCAGCAGCATGTTGAACAGGTTGGTGCAGTGGTTGCGGTGGGTGCCCACCGCGCCCTTGGGCCATCCGGTGGTGCCGGAGGTGTAGAGGATGGTGGAGTCGTCCTCGGGCGCTATGTCCACCTCGGGCAGGGCGGCGTCCGGGTCGAGGGAGGCCAGCACGTCCTCCCAGCGCCGGGCTCCGGGCGCGGGTTCGGCCCCGCCGCGCACCTCGATCAGCGGGACGTCGCCGAGGCCGGCCAGGTAGGGGGCGATCAGTGCGGCGCGTTCGGCGTCGGCGACGATGAGCCGGGCGCCGCAGTCCTCCAGCGCGTGGTGCAGCTCGCCACCGGTCCACCAGGCGTTCAGCGGCACCGCCACCAGGCCCGCGGCCTGGACGGCGTAGAAGATCACCGACCATTCGGGGTAGTTGCGCATGGCGATCGCCACCCGGTCGCCCTTGCGCAGGCCGTATTCCTCCAGCAGGAGGCGGGACAGGCCGGCCACCTGCCGCAGGTGCTCGGCATAGGTCCAGCGCTGGTCGCCGTAGACCAGGCAGTCCCGGTCGGCGAAGCCCCGGCCGGCCAGCAGCACGTCCCGCCAGGTCTGCGGGCCGCCGGAGTAGACCCGCATGGGGACGCCTCTGATCTCCCGCTCGACGATCTCAAAGGGCGCGCCCGGGGCGGTGAGGCGGGCCATCAGTTCTGCGCGCAGCCCGCCGGCGGTCCGGTGCTCTGCGGTCGTCATGCCGACCGCTCCTTGCCGAGGTCGCGGGGGCACGCCGCCGGGGCGGTGGGGGTGGGAACGGCACTGACCATGGTTCAGCCCTTCCGGAGACTGGGAAAATCTCCCGGTTGAACGGTCGTTCGACACTAAGTCGCGCCGGGCGGCGCGGTCAATACTCGGCCGTGCCGTTTCTTTCGGTCCGCATTCTGCTCTCTATACCCACCCGTAATGCGGAAAAACCCTCCGGAGCGTTCACAACGGCCCGGACGGGCGAACGTCCCGTCCGGGCCGGGCGGCGCTCAGCGGGCCCTCTTGCGCGGGCCGGCGAAGCCGAACAGGTAGCCGGCGACCTTGCGCATCTGGATCTCCTCGGCGCCCTCGGTGATCCGGTAGCGGCGGTGGTGGCGGTAGATGTGCTCGAAGGGGGTGTGGCGGGTGTAGCCGAGCCCGCCGTGGATCTGCATGGCGCGGTCGGCCGCCTCGCAGACGAAGCGGTTGGCGCGGTAGTTGCACATCGAGACCTTGTCGCTGATCTCCAGGTGCGGCACCCGGTCCAGGTCCCAGGCGGTCTTGCGGATCAGCCAGCGCAGCATCTCCGCCTCGGTCTGCAGCTCCACCAGCGGCCACTGGATGGCCTGCCGGGTGGCCAGCGGCTGCCCGAAGGTCTTGCGCTGCAGGGCGTACTCGACGCTGCGGTCGATGCAGTACTGGCCGGCGCCCAGGCTGGAGGCGGCCTGGCGGATGCGGTTCTCGTGCACGAACGCCTGGGCCACCGCCAGGCCCTCGCCCTCTTCGCCGAGGATCGCCGAGTTCGGCACGCGCACGTCCCGCAAGGTCACCTCGGCGTGGTCGGTGGGCATGTTGAGCGTCCACCAGTGGAAGTCCACGGTCAGGCCGGGGGCGTCGGTGGGGACGATGAAGGCGGTGATGCCGCCGGCGTCGCCGGGCTTGCCGGAGGTCCTGGCGAAGACCACATCGTGGGTGGCCGAGTGCATGCCGGAGTTGAAGCGCTTGACCCCGTTGATGATCCAGTCGTCGCCGTCGCGGACCGCGGTGGTCTCCATCCAGGTGGCGTCGCTGCCGTGGTCGGGCTCGGTGAGGCCGAAGCCGATGCGCTTTTTGCGGGCCAGCATCGGCTCCAGGAATTCCTCGATCTGCTCGGGCGTGCCGAACTCCAGCAGCATGTGGGCGAACGGGAAGTTGCCCACCACCGAGGCCTCGTTCTGCAGGTCGTTGTGCAGGCCCAGGCCCTTGCGCGCCAGGTGCTCGCGGATCACCGCCATGTCCAGGTTGCTGCCGCCGGAGCCGCCGGCCTCCTTGGGCAGGCCGTAGCGCAGCCAGCCGGCCGCGTCGGCGCGCCGGAACATCTCCTCCAGCAGCTCCTCCCACTCCCGGCGCGGCACGCCGCCGTTGTCGAAGTCGGTGCGGGCGTACTCGCGGCGATGGTCGAAGAAGCGCTCGTTGTCGTCCTGTTCCTGCAGCGGTTTGATCTCCCGCTCAATGAAGTCGTCGAGATCGGCCAGCAGCCGGACCAGCCGCTCGGGAAGCTCGAAATCCACAATCCCTCCTGAACGATCGTTCAGTTAGCATGGCACCGCCGCCGACGCCGGGGAAGAGGGCAGGGGCCCCTGGAGAGGGATCCGCCACGAGGCGGCCGACCGCATCGCCGCCGTGACCATCGACCGTCCGGACAGCCCGGCGCCATGACGCATGCGATGCCGGAGGAGTTCTGCGGCCGCATCGCCCGCGCCGGCGCCGATCCCGAGGTCGCCGTCGTGCTGGTCACGGGTGTGCCGGGCGCTTTCTGCACCGGGATCGACCTGGCTTCCCGCTCTCACGCGGACCGGGGACGCATCGAGGCGCTCCGGGGTGCCGCTGCTGATGGGCTGCCCGAAGTCGGTGACCACCGCCGTGGACGGCATGGGCACCGAGTTCGCCGCTCAGGCCGATCTGCGCATCGCCTCGACCCGGGCGCGCTCCCGGTGGAACTTCGCCCACCGCGGCCCGGTGTCCGACACCGGGGCGGGCACCTGGCCGCCGCCCCGGCAGATCGGGTTCTGCGGCTGCTGGACACCGGCGCCGACCTGCAGGCGCGGGAGGCGCTGGAGCCCGGCTTCGTCGCCGGGGTCGTCGAGCCCGAGGAGCTGCCCCGGGCGGCCCGGGAACTGGCCGCCGCGATCACCGGATCCTCTGCGTTCGCGCTGAGGCGGATCGAGCGGCTGGTGCTGGAGGGGACGGCGACCGGCCTGCGCGAGCACCTGCAGGCCACACGGGCGGCGCTGGAGGAGCGCTTCGCCTCCGAAGAGCGCGCCGAGGGCGTCGCCGCGTTCTTGGAGCGCCGCAAGCCCCGCTTCACCGGACGCTGAACGCCGCTCCCGGTCCCAGGGGCGGCCGCGTGCCGGTCCAGCGGCCCCGCGCCAGCAGCCCAGAAAACTCCGGCCCCCTCCAGCCACCCACCTCGAAGGCCGCACACCGGCCCTAGGGCGTGTTTTCCCCGGCCCGCTTCGCCGGACGGTGAACGTTGCTCCCCGCTTGAACGGCAGCCGTTCAAAAGTCCCGTGTCGGCGGTTCAGGAGAGGGCGTGGGGCTCCCGGTAGCCGACCGTATCGAGGGCCATGCGCTGGTAGATGGCGGCGATCTCCTCCGGCGTCTGGGGGCCGGTCTCCCGGAACCAGGTCGCCACGGCCGTGCAGGCGGTGACGATCATGCGGGAGGCCTCCTTGGGGTGGGGCGTGGTGAACACGCCGCGCACGACGCCGTCGCGGACGACGCGGTCGAACATGCGCTGCTGGGTGTCGCGTTTGGCGACGATCAGGCGGCGGGCCTGGGGGGAGAGGCTGCGCAGCTCGGTGTTGCCCAGCAGGCTCTCGCGGCGGAAACGGGTGTGGGCCAGCACGTGCTGGCCGACGATGGCGCGCAGCCGGTCGGCGGGGTCGTCCCCGGCGTGGAACAGGGCCTCCTCGGTGCTCTCCACCAGGCGGTCCATGCAGCGGTCCAGGATGGTGACCAGCAGGTCGTGCTTGGAGCCGAAGTGGTGGTAGATCAGCCCCGGGCTGACCCCGGCGGCCTCGGCCAGGTCGCGCACCGAGGTGCCGTGGTAGCCGTGCCGGGCCATCACCTCCACGGCCGCCTGCAGGATCGCGGCCGCGGTGGGGTCGTCGCCGGGCAGCACCACGCTGCTGCCCGATGAGGCGGCCGCGGACCGCCGTCGCTTCCCGGTCGACTCCACCACCGCCTCCATGCTCGCGCCTCAGTCTATGTTCGCCTTGAACACCCGCTCAACATATACGGGTCCACCGAAAGCCCGGCCGACATGCGCCTTGCGGTGAGCCTTTTCACTGAACCTTTTTCAACACGCCGTCTCCGCAGGTCGGGACGGGGGCATCGCAGTCTGGGACGATGCCGTGACCTGCAACGTCGCGGCAGTGGAGGCCATCGGGGCTCCCGTCCCCGGTGCCTTGGACCACGTGTTGAAAAAGGTTCACTGGCCCCTTTTAACGCATGGCCCAAGACGCCGCGGACGGGGTCTTGCAGGTGTCCGGCGCTGCGACGTCCCCGTCTCGACCTGCGGAGACGGTGCGGCGGAAAGGTTCGGTGGGATGCATCCCCTTCGCATGCGGCGGTCCCGGCCGCCCGGGCCAGATCTGCATCGCCGGATTCGGTACGAGACGTCCGAAGCAGTCCCAGGCCCTGCCGTCCCGGGGATGCGGCTGTGTCCGGCCCGGTGAGCGCACCACCGCCGGTGCTGAACGTCCGTTCAAACCGAAAAGGGGCCGGGTGGGTTTTCCGTCAGCCGGGTCGTGTCGATCGTCGTCGCGGCCGGGCGCTCTCGGCACCGGCCGCCGCTGACGTCCTCCCCACGGCGGGGGAGGACGTCAGCGGGTGCCCGTGATCCGCGCGTCAGGAAGAGAGGGCCGCCGGATCAGGAACGGGCGGTGAGATTCACCCTTCGGGCTTGGCGTCCGGGTGAGCAGCGATGAACTGCTCGTAGACCTCGTCGGGGATCTTGCCCCGCTCGCTGAGCTCGATGCCCTGGGCCTGGGCCCACTGGCGGACATCGGTGTTGGAGTAACCCCGGAGCCGAGGAGCGGCGTCGGCGCTCTTGCGGGCGCGGGTGGCGCGCTTGACGGTGGTCGCCTTCTCCAGGTAGGGGGCGAGCGCCTCAAGCACCTCGGTGAGCTTCTTGTAGTTGGCGTCCCCCAGGTCGATGGTGAACTGGGCGCCGGCTACCTCGAAATCCCGCTTGGCGACGTCCTCCCCTTCGTGCCCGTCGATGTCGTCGACCAGGACGACCTTGGTGGCCATGCACTCCCTCTCGTTGACTTGATCGGCGAGCCATCATCATAGGAGCCGACCAGGTCATGACGGGCGCGATGGAGGAAGCACGATGCTCAAAGGGCCCGACGAGTGGCTCTCAACGCACGCCGATCGCAGCCCGGACCGAAGGTTCCTGCTGCTGGAGGACGGCTCGGCCCTGACCTACGGCCACTTCGACGAGCTGGTGGCCGGCTACGGCGGGGCGCTGCGGCAGGCCGGCGTCAAGGCGGCCGACCGGGTGGTCGTGCAGGCCGGCAAGTCGCCCGAGGCGCTGGCGCTGTGCCTGGCGTGCCTGCGGATCGGCGCGATCTACACCCCGCTGAACACCGCCTACACCCCGGCCGAGCTGGAGTACTTCCTCCAGGACGCAGACCCCGCCCTGCTCGTCCTGGACCAGGAGGCCGACCGTCCCAAGGCCGTGGCGCCCGGGGTGCCGGTCGAGACGCTGGGGGACGGCGGCACGCTTTCGGCCGCCGCGCGCACGGCCCCGCCCCACCGCGAGCAGGCCCGGTTCGACCTGGACGCCCCCGCCGCGATGCTGTACACCTCCGGGACCACCGGACGGCCGAAGGGGGCCGTGCTCAGCCGCCGGGTGCTCGCCTCGAACGCGGCGGCCCTCGCCCGGATCTGGGAATTCGGCCCTGAGGACGTGCTGCTGCACGCTCTGCCGATCTTCCACGCCCACGGCCTGTTCATCTCGACCAACACGGTGCTCGCCGCGGGCGCCTCCATGGTCTTTTTGAAGAAGTTCGACGCGGCCCAGGTCATGGCCTGGCTGCCCCGCTGCACGGTGATGATGGGGGTGCCGACCTTTTACACGCGGCTTCTCGAACGGCGGGAGCTGGACCGGGCCGCGGTGAAGGGCGTGCGGCTGTTCGTGTCGGGTTCGGCGCCCTTGCTGCCCGAAACCCACCGGCGTTTCAAAGAGCGGACCGGTCACGCCATTCTGGAACGCTACGGCATGACCGAGACCCTGGTGATCTCTTCGCACCCTTACCACGGGGAGCGCCGTCCCGGTTCGGTCGGTTTCCCTCTGCCGGACGTCCAGGTGCGGATAGCCGACCCGGCGACGGGCGAGGTGCTGCCGGCCGGCGAGATCGGCGTCATCGAGGTGCGCGGCCCCAACCTTTTCGACGGCTACTGGCGGGCCCCGGACAAAACCGCGCAGGACATGCGCCCGGACGGCTTCTTCATCACCGGCGACCTGGGCATGCTGGACGCCGAAGGTCAGATCCACATAGTCGGCCGGAGCAAGGACCTCATCATCTCCGGCGGCTACAACGTCTACCCCAAAGAGGTCGAAACAGAGATCGACTCCCTGCCGGGCGTCAAGGAGAGCGCCGTGGTCGGCGTCCCGCACCCCGACTTCGGCGAAGGGGTCATCGCGATCGTCATCCCTCTGCCGGGAGCCGAACTCGACCCGAACTCGATCATCGACGCCCTCAACGGGAGACTGGCCCGCTACAAGCAGCCCAAGCGCGTTTTCATCGAGGCGGAACTCCCCCGCAATGCGATGGGCAAAGTCCAAAAAGAACTCCTCCGCCAAAAACACCGCGGAACATTCACCACAGCGTGATCCGCTTCCTTTCCATCGAGGGTCGAAACCCGATGGACGGTAAGAGGCCCCTCTCGGAAACAAGAGGGGCCTCTTTGACGCGGGCGGTTCGTCAGGTGCGGTTGCGGGCCATGTGGCGGGCGGCGCGGAGGCCGAAGACGGTGGCGGGGCCGATGGTGGAGCCCGGGCCGGGGTAGGTGCGGCCCATGACCGAGG
>Ga0207874_1002653_pt1 | contig 16356 bp, 18 predicted proteins | sample HigsolmetaAR201D_FD_184833 | JGI IMG/M metagenome (GOLD analysis project Ga0207874, IMG submission 184833) | Ionic liquid and high solid enriched microbial communities from the Joint BioEnergy Institute, USA - AR20-1-D (SPAdes) (version 2) ...
GCCCAAAGAGGCCAATGCGCCATGGCACGCGCCAGCTATTGGTAAGCGCGCGCGCCATGGCGCAGGCCACTGCCACCTGGCCTGGTTTTGCGCCGCCGCGTGGCCGGATTTTGCACCGCCGTTGACAGTCAGGACGCGCTGCGCATCTTTTCGACGCGTTCGGCAAGGCTCTCGGGACGTGTAGCGCCCTGCCCGGTTGGCCCATCCGGAAGCGGCGCGCTCAGGGCTGTTTCGACGGCTGATCCCGGCCCCTCGCGGTCGGCTACCATGCGGACCATTTCCGCGGCGATGGACGAAATCTCCTCGCGCAGATGCTCGACGCTGGACGTATCGGCCTTCCGACGGCCGCGCGCAGACGACGTCAAGGCCGCAATCCGGCGCCGCAGACGTGCAACCTCATCCTCTTCCCCGGTCATATCCCCCACCTCACGCTGACCGACAGTCACATCCTTGCCGTTGGAGAGAGCCTGTTCCCCGTTCGGGAGCGCCGGCTCGCCGTTGATCGGTCCCAAATCCACCAGGAACGCCGCGGCGACCCCGGGATGCCCCAATTGCGCCAATTCCCTTTCCTGGCGCTCCAATATCTGGTCGCGGTCGGACAGGTCATGCAGCAGACGATCGAGCCGTGCCTGCAGATCCTCCGCGCGGGACTTTTCGTGTCGCAGCGCATTCTCGAGCTTCGACTTCTCGCGCTCCAGCTCGCGCGCGGTGCGGTCGGCATCGCGACGCTCGTTGCGCAGGAGCCGGTTCGTGTTGTTCAGGCGGTCTATCTCCGCATCCCGGGCCGCAAGGTCGATCTTCTGGGTGCTGACGATCATGTTCAGCTCGTCATTCAGACGGGAGAGCTGCTGCACCCTGTTCATCTGCTCCGTGAGCTGGGCGGCAAGCTCCGCAACGCGGGCTGACTGGTCCCGCAGCTGCTCGTCCTTTGTCGCCAGCCGGCCTTCCAGCTGCTTCTGCTCATGCTCAAGACGGCTGATCGTCCGGTCGCGGTTCGCGCATTCCTCTTCCAGATCGCGGATCCGGTCGCGCAGGACGTTGAGCTCGACCAGATCCTCGGCTGACTTCCTGCGCAGCTGTTCCGCCCGGACCTCGAGCTTGCGGATGGCCATGGCGCTTTCCGCCCGAATGGCATCGACGGCCGCCTCCAGTTCCTCGCGGGATAGCGGCAGCGCGGCCTCGATCCGCCGACGTTCCAGATACTCCGCCCTGCGCCAGAGAGACGGCGCAATCGCCACGGCCAGACCAAGGGCGACCAGAAAGCCCAATGCCGAGTACAGCAATCCCTCAATCACGCGAGCGACCTTTCATGGCCAAGGCTGTCACCTCGGGCCGCTGGCGGCCCGGCGATACCAACGCATTCAGATTTATACCGCCAGGGGCACGGGCACAATCCGTCAGCGAAGCGCGCCACCGGCACAATCTCCGGTGGCAGTTCTTTTCCACCGCGGAACTCAGAAGGGATTCCAGGTGGGCGACGGAGTCAGCTTCAAATAGCCGAAGTTGACACCCAGCCGGGCGCCGACACCTGTCCGGATGGGGACGATGAGAATGTCCTGGTTGCCGAGCACGTTGAAGCCAAGGCCGGCCACCACGTAGGCGGAACCGGCGATTCCCGCGAACCGCCTGTAGATGTCGTTCACGGAATTCAGGTTATAGACGAGGATCATCACCTTGGAGCCCTGGGCGCCGAAGTCCCAGCCGAGCGAGGGCCCCTGCCAGTAGACGTGGTGGTCGCCGACGTTCTTCGTGTAGAGGGTGCCCTCGCCGTAGGTCAGGCCGCCGATGATCGCGCCGGACCCTTCCTCCCCGAGAACATAACCATTGGGACGGCCGTAGGACGAGAAGATCCGCTCGATGCCGGTCGCAAGGGTTTCCGAGGTCATGCCGAAGAAGTTGCTGCCGGCCTGGACAATCTCGTCCATGGTGTAGCCATCGTTGGGCGCCTGGTTCTGGGCGCGCGCGGCTGGTGCCGCCAGAAGCACCGCTCCCAGAAGCATGACCGCAAGACTTCCGAGCCGCCGTCGGGGCAGCCCAGCCCTCCCGGCACCATGGCCCCCACAGCGTTCACGACGGGAAGCAAGTCCCGCTTCCTGCAAGTCCGGTTCCGACAATTCACGCGGGGAAAACCACCCCTGGCCCTCCCGGAATTGCTTCAGAACACCGCCGACAGTGCGGAAAAGACTTGAAAGCATCGCGTTCACTCCATGTCGACCTCGCGGACAACCGCGTGCATGACCGTCCCCATTGTCGTCAAATTCCGTTTAGATCGGCATCAGGGGATGGCTCAGCGTAATGCGCAATCCTTTTTCAACCATTAAAGTCTGAAATCGCGGCGGCGGCCGACGGCGGGTGTCCGGTTGCTGCCTGCAAGGCAATATGCAAGCACGTTCCAGCACCGCATGATGGTGATTCGCAGAGACCTATCTCGCTGGACCGCAGACAGAACAAGGGGACGGCCTTCCATGACCGACATCTTCACACTCAGTGCGCTTGATCTGGGAGCGCTGCTGTGCAGCCGCGTCTGCCATGACATCATTTCCCCGGTCGGAGCAATCAACAACGGGCTGGAGCTGCTCGACGAAGGCGGTGCCGACGAGGACGCGATGCAGCTCATCCGCACGAGCGCAGCCAATGCCTCGGCCCGGCTGCAATACGCCCGCATCGCCTTCGGCGCGGCGGGATCGGCTGGCATGCAGATCGACACGGGCGATGCCCAGGCCGTCGCGACCAACTATTTCAAAAACGAGAAGCCGGAACTCGAGTGGATCGGCGAGCGGGAGCTGCTGCCCAAGAACAAGGTCAAGCTGCTGCTCAACCTGCTGCTCGTCGCGAACGCCACCATCCCGCGCGGCGGCAAGCTGACGGTCAAGCTGGAAGATCTGAAGACCTCCCCGCGGTTCGTTCTCACCGCACACGGACCCATGGTTCGCGTGCCGGCGAAGTTCCTGGAGCTGCATTCCGGCCGCAAGCCGGAGGAGCCGATCGACGCTCACAGCGTACAGTTCTATTACACGCTGCTGCTCGCCCGCGAGGCCGGCATGACCATCACGCTGCATGCTTCTCCGGAAGAGATCGTCATCACCGCGGCCTGAGTTCCCTATTCAGGCCAGGGGTGAGGTGCAGGGAAGATGCTACAGCGGAAACCTGCCCCTCGAGGTCACCCGAATGGGTATTACGCGGAATTGACAATGCGTATGGTTAATTCAGTGTAAACCTTGGCATTGTGGAATTCCAAATTTTTGTTTAGCTATACCATCGGAGCAGTTCTTATGAGCTGCCCGGAGGGCAGTGCATCGCAGAAAAAACGCACGAGGGTAGGATGAGACGGTGTCTCATCGTCGATGATTCACAAGTCATCAGAAAGGTGGCCAGGAGAATCCTGTCTGACGAAGGCTTCCTGGTGGGGGAAGCTGCATCCGGGGCGGAGGCCCTGGAAATCTGCCAAGAGGAGATGCCGGAAATCATCCTGGTCGACAGCCTTCTGCCCGACGTCGACTCCATCGACCTCATCGCGCGGATCGTGTCCATTGAGGCGGAAATCGCACCGGCGATTCTGTATTCGACCCACCAGATCCAGCTCTCGCAGATCATGAAGGCAAAACGTGCAGGCGCCAAGGGCCACATCCTGAAGCCCTTCGTGCGCCAGCAGCTGCTAGAACAGCTGCGCGCTTTCGAAGATCTGTTCCAGAAGTAAACTCCATCCACAGACCTTCGCCGCAACCTACGATCCTTCACCGCTCCGCCGGCGACAAGTCCCGCCTTCGCCCTCGCGCATTCGCCTGGCTCCGAAGCACCCCGAAAAGGTTCGCACCTCGGCCCACCGCCGTGGAAAGGCTCTGACAAACAGAAAACCCGGACGTCAGAGTCCGGGTTTCGTGTCTGCAATTGACGATGTTCACTGCGTCGAGATCAGGCGCTCTGGCGCATTTCCTCCGGTTCGCGGAGCACGTAGCCGCGACCCCAGACCGTCTCGATGTAGTTCTGACCGCCGGAGGCGACATCCAGCTTCTTGCGAAGCTTGCAGATGAACACGTCAATGATCTTCAGCTCCGGTTCGTCCATGCCGCCATAGAGATGGTTCAGGAACATCTCCTTGGTCAGAGTCGTGCCCTTGCGCAGCGCCAGCAGCTCGAGCATCTGGTATTCCTTGCCTGTCAGATGCACACGCTGGCCAGCAACCTCCACCGTCTTGGTGTCCAGGTTCACGACCAGATCACCCGTCTGGATGATGGACTGGGCATGACCCTTGGAGCGACGCACGATGGCGTGGATGCGGGCAATCAGCTCGTCCTTGTGGAAAGGCTTCGTCATGTAGTCGTCGGCGCCGAAGCCGAGACCGCGCACCTTGTCCTCGATGCCAGCCATGCCGGACAGGATGAGGATCGGTGTCTTGACCTTCGACAGGCGAAGAGTGCGCAGAACTTCATAACCCGACATGTCGGGCAGATTCAGGTCAAGCAGGATGATGTCATAATCATACAGCTTGCCCAGGTCGACACCCTCTTCACCCAGATCGGTCGTGTAAACGTTGAAGCTCTCCGACTTGAGCATCAGTTCGATGCTCTGGGCCGTCGCGCTATCGTCTTCAATCAGCAGAACACGCATATCATTCCCCTTTTCGCCGCCGAATGGGGCTGGCAGTCCACCGGCACCCGAGCAATAACCGCCTGAATCAGAGGCTGCCAGTTAATGGTTAACAAAACCTGATTCGCCCATGCAAGTGGTCATTCACTTTTATTTCTTTCGGCATGCGGTTGAATCCTAATACCGAAATCAACGCTCAAGGGTTACGGGGCCAGGCCTGTTCCGGCGCATTCCCGGGCAGCCGTATCGTTACCCTTCGGTTTCGGAACTTCCTTTACCGCCCCTTAAGCGATGGCCCGTATGATTAACGATGCCCGTAAACGAATGGTTACCAGGAACCGCGGTTCTTAGGATTTTGTTTGGAAACGATAACTTTTCGCAAAACGGGCGGGGCAACAAGCATGAACAGGCCGGCGGGGTAAATCGGGCCGGGGTTCGGGAGTTAGTAGATGAAGACATCGCGTGAGAATTTGGTGAGGCTGAAGCAATTCAACGTCAATCACAAGCGCAAGCGCGTGAGCCAGCTGGATGCTATGATCGCGGAATTCGAACGCATGGCCGAAGAGCTGGATGCCCAGATCATCGCGGAGGAAACCAAGGCGGGAATCACCGACCAGTCGCACTTCGCCTATCCTACTTTTGCCAAGGCGGCCCGCCTGCGCCGCGACAATCTCCGAATCTCGCAGGCCGAACTCATCCAGCAGCGCGAACAGGCGCTCGCCGAGCTGAAGGCGCTGGAAGAAGATCTTCGCAAGGCCGAAGCGCTGGAGATGCGCGACAGAGGCAACCGTAACGCTGAACCCTCCTCCCGCGCGGCTGCCGGCTGATGCGGCACTTGAACGCCTGATTTCTGGAGGGGATTTTCTGCGGGGGGCCTGGCCCCCCTTCTCTTTTCCGCTCACCTCCCCTGCCAAGACAGGGGTCTTCCTGATCACTGGCCGGGAGCCATTCGCGCGCCGTACCCTTGCCTTCAAGAGACCGGCACAAACCGTTTTCTTAACAGATTAATTTTGGACTCGATCCGGAGACGCTTCATCCCCGGGTACAGAAACGCCCACACGTCGGCTGCCACACCGGCCGGTCGAGAAGGCGGGGGGAAACCCTGGGAAGCGTCAGGATCACAATATTTCGCGCTCTATCCGGCCATAAAGAAACTGCCCGGCGCTCACGCACCGGGCAGTTATCCGTGTCCGCTTTCCCTCACGGGGTTCCAAGTAACGCACCGTGAAGGTGCAGGCAGGGCGCCGAGACCCCGGTTCCACCCTCCTGTCAGGTTTCCCCTTCAGGTCAGGTCAGTGGCGGTATTGCTGGATACGCGTGGTGCGCAGCCCCTGCAGCCCGTAGTCATCAATCGATGCCTGCCAGGACAGGAACTCCTCCACTGTCAGCCGATAGCGCTGGCACGCTTCCTCCAGACTGAGGAGCCCGCCGCGAACGGCAGCCACAACTTCCGCCTTGCGACGGATTACCCAACGACGCGTGTTAGAGGGCGGCAAATCGGCAACCGTCAGCGGACTGCCATCGGGGCCGATCACGTACTTAACACGCGGACGCATCACATCGGTCATCGTACTCTCTACACTGAACCAAGACCTGAGAGGACCATAACCGCAGGGCTTTAAAAATTGACTAAGCGGCTGGTAAGCTTGGAGTAATAGAAGTGAATCTCCATTAGGAAATCGAAGCCGACTAAACTTCGCGCCCGTAAAAAGTCTTTCAGCCGCGGAGACGCCATAATCTGGTGATGCCTGATCCGGCTCGGCCAGATCTTGACCTTACGGTTCAAGGTTGCCATTTAGCGGGCAAGAAAACGGGTGTAAGACCATGAACAGCCTCGACCTTCCAGGACGTCCGGAGGACACGCGCGTCGTCGTCGCGATGTCGGGTGGCGTCGACTCGTCCGTCGTCGCGGGAATTCTCGCGAAGGAAGGTTACGAGGTGATCGGCATTACCCTTCAGCTGTATGACCACGGATCGGCCACCCACCGGCCGGGTTCCTGCTGTGCCGGACAGGACATCGACGACGCCCGGCGCGTCGCCGAGACGCTGGGGATTGCCCATTACGTGCTCGACTATGAGGCGCGCTTCCGCGAGGCGGTGATCGATCCTTTCGCACAGAGCTATGTCTCCGGCGAAACGCCGATTCCCTGCGTGGCGTGCAACCAGACGGTCAAGTTCCACGATCTTCTGGAGACAGCCCGCGAACTCGGCGCGCACGCGCTGGCCACCGGCCACTACGTGCGGTCGCGCCAGAACGGAGCGCACCGGGCGCTGTTCCGCCCGGTCGATGCGGACCGCGATCAGAGCTATTTCCTGTTCGCCACGACGCAGGAGCAGATCGACTTCCTGCGCTTCCCGCTCGGCGATCTCTCCAAGCCGCAGGTGCGGGCCATTGCACAGGAGATGGGCCTTTCCGTCGCCACCAAGCAGGACAGCCAGGACATCTGCTTCGTCCCGCAGGGCCGCTACTCGGACATCATCGCCAAGCTCATGCCGAACGCGGCCACGCCCGGCGACATCGTCCACATTGACGGACGGGTGCTGGGCCAGCACCAGGGCATCATGCACTACACAATCGGTCAGCGCCGCGGCATCGGAGTCGCGGTCGGCGAGCCGCTCTACGTGGTGCATCTCGACAGCGAGAATGCGCGGGTCATCGTCGGACCCAGGGAGGCGCTGGAGACCCGCAGGCTTTACCTGCGCCAGGTCAACTGGCTGGGCGACACGCCTCTCGAGGAGCTGCCGGCGGAAGGCATGGAACTTTATGCCAAGGTCCGCTCGACACGGCCGCCGATGCCTGCCACGCTGTTTTACCGCGATGGCACGGCATTCGTGGACCTGCATCATGGCGAGGCCGGCGTGGCGCCGGGACAGGCGTGCGTGCTGTTCTCTGACGACAGCAACGACGCCCGTATCTTCGGCGGCGGTTTCATCGACCGCTCGGAACGCCGCTCCGACGCGGAGGCTCAGCTGCGCAAGCTGATCGACACGCCCCGCATTGCCCGCAGCGCCTGAAGAAGTCCAGGTTGCATTGAAACCTTGAACGGGCCGCATGTGCCTGGCAGAAGCCGGAGTCGGCCGTCAGCCGACCTGAACCTCTTCCCTCATTTCCTCGCTCGCGCTCGCGAGGTCGAGGATGCGCTGGAGCTCGGCGGCATGTCGGAAGCTCGGCTCGGTCGGCATGTTGAGACGCATCGCGTTGACGAAGCGCTCGTAGTTGGTTGCCACCGGCAGCACGTCCACGGTCCGCCAGGTGCCGGTTTCGACATCATCATCGAGACAGACGCGCATCTGTGAATCCATGTGCGTATGTATGACCTCGACCGCTCCCTTGTCGCCGTAAACGCGCAGGTGCAGCTCGTTGATGTGGCCCGTCGCCCAGCGGCTGGCATGGATCACGCCAAGCGCCCCGTTGCCGAAGGAAGCCGTCATGACGAAGCTGTCGTTGGCGTCGAGATAATACTCGCCAATGCGATTGCCCTCAGCCTTCGGGAATGTGCGCAGGCGGCAGGTCATATCCTCGATGGAGGTGGCCGCGCCAAAGGTCACGAAATCGAGGATGTGGATGCCCACGTCGCCGAGGACACCGTTGGAGCCGTGGCCCTTGGACAGACGCCACAGCCATTCCGGTCCCCTGCGCCAGTCGCCCCAGGCCTTCGAGACCAGCCAGCTCTGAAGGTAAGACGCCTCAATGTGCTTCACGGAGCCGAGACGGCCCGACAAGACCAGCTCACGCGCCGCATGGATCTGCGGCACGTTGCGGTAGCTCAGGTTTACCATGGCGACGATTCCCGCCTTTTCGGCGGCCTCCGTCATGGCCAGCGCGTGGGGATAGTTCGTCGCAAGCGGCTTCTCGCACATGACGTGCTTGCCGGCGGCGATGCAGGCCATGGTGGTCGCATAATGGGCGGCATCCGGGGTGACATTGGTCACGCCGTCGAACTCGCCCCAATCCAGAGCTTCCTCGACGCTGGAAAAGGCACGCTGAATGCCGTGAGCCTCGCAGAACGTCGCCAGACGGACGGGGTCGGTGTCGACCGCGCCAACCAGATGCACGCCAGGAATGGCCGCGAACCGCACCGCGTGCTGATTGGCCATTTTGCCCGTGCCAAGAATCAAAAGGCGCATGACGACATCCTATCTGTAGCCTTCCTCGCCGGGCTTGTGCAGCTTGGGCCCGCGTTCCACGATTGGCTCCAGCGCCTCGGTCACCGGGATGTTCGGCGCGTTGTGAATGCTCCGGAGCGCCGCACCCTGCGGACGCGCCCAGCGCACGGCATTCCGCAGAACCCTCGCCACGTTCGCGTCGTGATAGGTGGGATAGGTCTCGTGACCCGGCCGGAAGTAGAAAATGTGGCCGGCGCCGCGGCGGTAGGTGACGCCGGACCGGAACACCTCTCCCCCCTGGAACCAGGAGATGAAAACCGTCTCAAGCGGTTCCGGCACGGCGAAGGGCTCACCGTACATTTCCTCGTATTCGAGCTCGAAATGCTCGGGCAGCCCCTCCGCGATCGCGTGGCGCGGGTTAACGACCCATATGCGTTCGCGTTCGCCGGCCTCGCGCCACTTCAGCGAACAGGGCGTGCCCATCAGACGCTTGAAGATCTTCGAGAAATGGCCCGAATGGAGGACGATCAGGCCCATGCCTTCCCAGACCCGTTCGGCAACGCGCTCCACGACCGCGTCGTCGACCTGGCGGTGGGCCTTGTGGCCCCACCAGACCAGCACATCGGTCGCGGCCAGAACTTCCCCGGTCAAACCGTGCTCGGGCTGCTGGAACACTGCCGTGGACACGTCAATATCCCCGTCGGCCGCAATGGCTCTGGCTATCGTGGTGTGCATACCTTCGGGGTAAATCGAGCGGACGATTTCGTCTTCCTGCTCGTGGATGTTCTCACCCCACACCAAGGCTCTGATCTTCATGTGAAAGAACTCTTTCTGACGCCTGGTTGCTACAGTTTAGTGCTGCGTAATATGAAAATTCCTTAACGACGGCATTTGGCCTGAAAATGGCGTGAAAGATCCGATCTTGCCCGCCCTGCTCCTTCGTTGCGATATGTGTCGCGCGTGCAACGCACTACCAGCCGCCCGTCCTGTAAATGGGGCAGCGCCGTCAAGGTTCCACAACAGAGCGGCCCTGGCCGGCCGGACAAGGCGGATCTCGAAAACGGGATTGCAGGAAAAGGCCTATCCCACCCGGGTGGCGCCAGCGGCAAAGGCGGCCGTTTCCGGCCGTTCGTGTCTGACCGAGCCCTCGGTCAGAATACGCAACACCTCGATCGCCTCGGTGCCGTTGGTGCGCGGCTCCGAGCGGTTGACAATACAGTCGATGAAGTGCTGCAGCTCGCGGGTAAGCGGCATGGCCTCCTGGACGGGAATGTAGGTCGGCTCTTCGGCCGTGAAGGCCCAATGACCGCTGTCGCGCCATACGGAGTGGCGGTAGACGGCGAGCTTGCGGGGCCACGGCTCCACGTCGTCGAAGACGGCCATCGCCTTGTTACCGACCACCGTCAGCCGCCGCTCGCGGTAGGGGTTGAGGCGCGAGGTGAAGAGGTGACTGCGGATGCCGTTGGCGAACCGCATGTGAACATGGGCGAAGTCGCTCAGGTGATCCAGAAGGGCGGCTCCCTCTCCCCTCACCTCCACCGGCGGCTCGCCGGTGATCGCCAGGATCATCGAGAGGTCATGCGGCGCCAGATCCCAGAGCGCGTCACTCTCGGTGTGGAACTTGCCCAATCCGAGGCGGTGCGAGTGGATGTAGCGGACGTCACCCAGCTCACCGGCGTCGATCAGCTCCTTCAGCTTCTCGAAGGCCGGATGGAAGCGCAGCACATGGCCGACCATGAAGATGCGGCCCTGGGCCCGGGCCTCAGCCACCGCCCGCTCCGCGTCCTTGACGGTGAGCGCAATTGGCTTCTCGACAAGCACGTCCTTGCCGCCGCGAACGGCACGAATGGCCATCTCCGCATGGAACTGCGGCGGCAAGGCCATCACGATGGCATCTATGTCCGGATCGTCGAACAGCCTGTCCGGGTCGATCGCCCGGCACTCCTGCTCAATGGCGAAACCCTCAGCGCGCGGACGGTTGGCATCCGAAACAGCACTCAACGCATCCAGAGATTTGAGTGTCCGAATATGGTTCGACCCCCAGTACCCGCACCCAAGGACTGCAATCCGCGGCTTCATGTGATCATCGCACGTTTTGATTCTCGCGACACATATGCCCGCTCGGCCTGCAACTCAAGCCCGCAGCCGAATAAAGTTTTGTAATATTAGTTAAGTGACACCGTCCGATGGCCGGGGACACTGCCCGTCGCGGGGCATGTCACGGTGGAGGGATCGCGTCCGGTTCAGCCCGCTGCCGGCCACCCGTTAACACTCTATTATCCGTAATTTCGGTTCGTCCCCACGCGTATCCTTTTCCGCCGTAATTTTGTTGGCAAAGACCCGGCAACGGAATGGAAATTGTGAGGCGTATCGTGACAGGCAGACTGGGCGTTGGGGTTTTCGTGGCGGGCGCACTCCTGATACTTTCGTCTCCCTCACAGGGGCAAAGCTGGTTTTCCGGGGATTGGAGCCTGACGCTTGGAGCCGCCGGCATGCTGATGCCGGAATATGAAGGCGACAACACCTACCGCTTTTACGTGCAGCCCTTGGTGTCGTTCGGGCGGCAGGGGACGGAGCGGCGGTTCACGTCCCGCAATGACAATATCTCGATCGGCCTCATCGACACAGGCGACTTCCGTTTCGGCCCGACCGGAAAGCTCGTGTTCGGACGCGACGAAAGCGACTCCAACGATCTGCGCGGGCTCGATCCGATCCGCTTCGGCGTCGAGATCGGCGCGTTCGCGGAGGTTTATCCGACCGACTGGGTGCGGCTGCGCGGCGAAGTCCGGCGGGGTATCCGGGCTCATGACGGCGTGATCGCCGAGATCGTTGCCGACGCCTTCACGGACCTGACGGACACCGTTCAGGTTTCGGCCGGCCCGCGTCTGTCCTGGGCCAACGACCACTATTTCGATGCCTATTATGGTGTTTCGGCGAGAGAATCGGCGGCGTCCGGCCTGCCCGAATATCACCCGGGCAGCGGCGTGCGCTCCGTGGGTATCGGCGGCGCCATCAAGTGGGACGTGACCGACACGGTCGAGACGAGCGTCTTCGCAGAGTACAACCGCCTGACTGGGCCTGCGGCGGACTCGAGCCTGGTGCGCGAGCGCGGCAGCAAGAACCAGTTCCTGTTTGGCGTTTCGGCGACCTACCGGTTCGACTTCTCGCTCTGACCTCTTGCCTGCGGCTGCGGACGAGCGACAATTCCGTCCCGTCCGGAACTGACTGCCGCCCGACGGGTCCTGCCCGTCCGGCAGTCGCGCAGAGCAGGAGGCTCGCATGGCTTTCTGTCGGCTTGAACGCGAAACGGGAGCGGCAATCTGGGTCAACCCTCTCCACGTCGTCTCCCTCGAGGCGGCGGGAGAATCGGGTGACGCGACAAGGATCACCCTGGCCGCGAGCGGTGACCGCCCATCATGCGTCACGGTGAAGGGAAGCCCCGAAAGTGTGCTCGCCGCGATCGACGGCGCACTTGAGAAACATCCGCGGAAAAACCCGGAGGAAATCATCGCCTTCATCCGCAGAATGGTGGAAGAGCACAGCAAATAGGCTTTCGCCCAATCCGTCGTCCTCCGGATATTTCACCACGTCACGGCCCCGCAACATCGCCGCAACCCAGGCGGATGGACGCGTGGCACCGGTCTGTGCCGAGCCGCCCTGGCTTCTGTCAGCGGGCATTTTGCGGGGCCTGTACCGGGATGTGAAAAACCCGTCATGTTTCTGAAACATGGCGCTTGACACTTGCCGGAGCTCCCCCTTATATCCGCGCAGCTTTCCGGTTCTGCTTCGACAGGCCGCCACGGGGCGGAGTAGCTCAGTTGGTTAGAGCAGCGGAATCATAATCCGCGTGTCGGGGGTTCGAGTCCCTCCTCCGCTACCAGAAATTTCCCTTAAAATTCAAATACTTAGACGCCAGATCAGACAGTCGGACGAGTGATTTTTTGATCTGGTTCACGGCTCGCACCAGTCTGACACCAGTTTTCCAGAGATTTGATCCAGACTGGGTTTGTCAACAGATGTGGTTCTTGCCCCACACCGATCACCGTTGGATACGCCGTTGGAGCATGGGATCGAAATCGAGTCGGACCGCGATTGACGCGGCCTACGTAGCAAACTGGAGACGGTCAGCATTATCTCGAAGCTCCATCGACTGACTAACCGACTGGGAAGCCAGTCAGCATATGGCCTTGATTCCAAGCCAACGATCTGCGGCAGAAGGAGCTGGCGTTGAGATCAGGACCTTGCTCAATGCAGTCTGATCCCCAAGCCGGATCTGCAGGCGTCGAGCGAACGACCTACACCAAGAGCTGATGGGCTCAGTGCCCCCCATCTCTTCCTGCATGACCCACAACATCATAAAGAGCGAGCCGCTGCACCCATCACAGTGGGCTGACCACCAGGCTCCAGCAAGGTCGTTGACTTATGGACAAATGTTCTCACTTTGTTCCACATGATCAATCGACTCGCTCCCGGTTATGGCTACCCGCTCTCAAGGATGGTGGAACATCGCCTGCTCCTGCGGGTGCAGTGCCATTCGTGCCGGCGGGTGAGCTACTACAGGCCGGAAGACGTGATCCAGCTTTTTGGCGACGTGGACGTGAACAGCCTGCAACGTCGCATCAAGTGCGAGGGGTGTCGCAGTAAAAATTTTCTTCACATTGAGACCTTCCAGCCTGCAGGGTCGGACCTCTCGGAGATCAGGGTGAGAAGGCTGGTGGGGATCAAGCTACTTCGGGTGCCAATCTGGAAGGAGGATTGAGCAAGTAATCTTTTCCGCTCCTTTCTCTTGCTCGTCATCGTGGCCGCCACTTCAAACGCACTTTCACCAAGCTCAATCAGTTTGCGCCGGCAGCTCACAGCGCTCAAGATTATCTCAAGTTTGCAACAGCTTGGGAGACACGATGGCAGGCAGACGGGAAAGCGAAAGACTGCGCAAACAACGGGAGCGGCAGAGCGAATACAGAAAGAAGATGAAGGCAGAACGACGTCCCAGCCGGGACGATCTTGCGCGCGTTCTCTTGCATGCAGCGATCATGCAGGCGTGGAGGTGGAAGCACGGGAAGCGCGAAAAGATGCAGTCCTGGGTCGTGGACACGATCCTGACGGGCCTGATTGCCCAGGGCTTTGATCCCAAGGCAAGTGCTGAGGTCATCGAAGAGCTGATCGACAAGTACACCAAGGGTCGATGGGAATTCAGGCGGAAGATCCACCTGCTGTCGCCTGTCGCCGACGACAGTTCCGGAACGTCGACTGCCCGAGCCAGTGGGACTCAGGATTGAGCGCCAGTGCTGACTAGAAGGTAAGCAAAGCTCAGCCGCTGTGTTGTTTCGCAGGGTGACCCCGCCCGAAGATGGGCAATAGAAGAAGGGTGTTGACGAGCCTTCGCTAGCGCTGGAGCAGTTTTCTGTGGATAACTTTCCACGTGTCCAATTCCCCCGCGGAGAGCTTCGAACGCGTAAAACCCCTGCCGGCACTGGCTCTCGGGCATTTCCAGGTTCAAGCTAAAAAAACCGGCAACATCCGGGACTTAGCAGAATTTGCCCACCCCTCTTGCCGGGCCGAAAAGTACCGGCAATACTCCTCACAGCCTCTGAGGAGGCGTCTCCACCATGGCGCTGCAACGCCACGATGGAGACTGACTCAGCCCTTCCGTAACAAGGAGCCAAGCTATGTCTGCTGATACCCGGTTTCTTCCATCATTTGAAGCCTCCCGGCGAGCTTGTGACACCCGCTCGTCACGACGGCCTACATAGCAGCCGCTCCACCCTGCGTTCGCCTGGTCGTTAAGACCCTCAGGCGAGCTCCCGACATCTCAACCTGAAACCTGACCAGCGTGGCCATGCCTTCGCGCGCGAGGATGGCGTGTGCGCGCGTCAATATTCTTACGAAAGGACACTCGGCATGGGTGTGATTGCACGTGACGGCGTTTTCGACGCGGAGCGGATGGCCGAGCAGATCAATGCGCTGCGATCTCTCCTGCACGACCTCGAGCGGCTGCAGCGCAGCGAGCAGCCGGACAAGTCAGAGCTGGAGGATGCGCCATTGATCGCCAATTGGCGTTTCGGCTACCGCAAGGCGGTCTGACTTGAGGGAACGATGCATGGCCATCCCATCCTCGGCAGCATTGTACCGGGAGGGATTACCTCCGAGCTCTGGTACATCGACCTCAAGCTCGGCTTTGCCCGCACCTATTCGCGCTTCTATCGCCTGGGCAAACCCGCAGGCCCCATTCCCGACGACATCGACTGAGTGCCGACCAGGATCGCTCCGATACCGGGCTGGAATGGCCTGCCATCGATGACCTGCAGGGAGGGGGCCAACCCGCTCTCTCCGGAGGTTTGACCAGCCTGGTTCCCAATTCATGAAGGATGAACAGCAATGCTTTGCCCATGCATGCATGAAGAGAAACAGCATGATGACGTCACACTCGAGACCTTGCTTGACATGTTCCTCAAGGAGGAAATCGACCGGGTGCGCGCTTCGCTTGCCAGACGTGATCCCTTCCTGGACAGGTTCTCTTCAATAGTCTCTGTCGGTCAGTCGGCGCTGGACGGGAAAGACAATCTGTTCAATCGCGTCTTTCCGGCACTCTTGCGGACCGCAGACCTGACAGTCGTGGAGTCCGACAAGAACGGACCTTGTATTTTCAGCTCGCCTCTCGAGCACGTAAAACGTGGAAGCTGGGAAAACCTGCCCCGCCTGCCTTCTGGAGACGAACAGAAACCGGTCGGGACCTACGGCCGTCCTGTCTGGGTGGTGTTCGACGGGATGGCGCAGCGAATTCTCTTCGTCGACCACGTCTGGGACACGAGTTCCGCTTCATTCGCAGAACGGCGCTGCCGGTTCATGGCCGCCACATTGTCGGCCGTGGACAGGCTTTCCCAGGACCCAAGGAACCTTCCCTGGCCATGCACGGCTGTCGGAATGGCGATCATCGACTGTTCGGACAGAGCGTCAGACCCCATGCAAGGCGTCTATCGTGTGAGCGAGATCGATCAGCTCTTTGGTACCCCCGGGATAGGCCGGTCGCTGAACGACGTGCTGTGCCGGTTCCAGGACATGGTGCGGGAGGAGCTTGAGAAGGCTGCAGCGGAGTCTGGGTCTGAAGCAGAGGCAGAGGCAGAAACAGGCTTCTGGCTGGATTTTCCCCTCAGACTGTACGATCCGGAGGACGAGTAGCCAGCATGATCAATGGCGGCAGCCGATGATCCGACCGGTAGCATCGAAGGCCGTGCCAATCCGCTCTCTGTTCAGAAGCGGATTGGATGCAGCAGAGCAGCAGCGCGTCAGCAATGAATGGAACCACCCCAAGGCATGCCGGCAAGTTCAAGATTTCCGATTCAGGTGCAAACGGCGTTTGAAGAAGTAATGGGGGGAATAGCAGATGAGAAAGCAAACAATGTTTGCACAGGCGACAAGTTTCTCACCCCAAGGGCCTCCCATTTTCCCAACTCTTGGAAACAAGAGCGGCAATCTTGCGCCTCAATACCGGAGAGCTGCAGTCTCGATCGGAACCTTGGTCGTGATCGGCCCCGACGGACGGGTCCAATTTGATTGTTAGTGCAATGATGGTCGTGGCGCCAGCGCGGGCGGCATCGCTGGTTGGGGTTGCAGGGCCGCCCGCGCGAATGCCGGGATGAAGACCTCCGGCGCCGGCGGCTT
>Ga0207874_1002663_pt1 | contig 16325 bp, 21 predicted proteins | sample HigsolmetaAR201D_FD_184833 | JGI IMG/M metagenome (GOLD analysis project Ga0207874, IMG submission 184833) | Ionic liquid and high solid enriched microbial communities from the Joint BioEnergy Institute, USA - AR20-1-D (SPAdes) (version 2) ...
TTGGCACATGCCAAGCAATTGGATACGCTCTTTGAACAGCCAGACCGAGACTTAAGCAATCCCGACGCGGCAGCAGAAAAAGTCGTCGGTTAAGTCGCCAGTGTCAGATGAAATCTTGTCTAATACAGATAATGCCATGATCGAGAATTTCTCTAGCACTTCACGCGCGAAATTGATCGATTTGGAACCCTTTCTAACTCCGTCGGCAGTTTGCAAGGAGGTGTTTGGGTTTTTTGGAGTGTTTTACATTCGTCGCTGGGTGAGTGCAGCCCGATGATGTTCGAAAATAAATACTGTCTCTTATTTACCCTCGACCAAACCGAGGCACGATCACAATGAATGCTCAGAGTATCTATCACGCCTTACCCGTACCATTTCAAAACCTTGCCCTAAGTGCATATGCAGTTGTACTTCAGCAGCGATATTATGGAGGCAAGTTTCACCAGTGGTGTGATCGCTATGATCAGCAAGAAAGATGGTCAAGGTCTCAGATGGAGACATACCAATTAGACCGATTGCAAGAAATACTCAGCAACGCTTACTCCTTCATACCACACTACCGACAGTCCTTCCAACAAAGCAACATTAAACCTAGCGATCTACGTAAAATGGAAGATCTCTGCATTTTTCCGATATTAGAAAAGGATGTCCTTCGAACAAAACCTATTTCTTTAGTTGACGAGCGGATTGATGTCCGACGACTCAAGACGGACCGCACCAGTGGAAGTACGGGTTCACCGCTGATTGTTTATTGGAATCGTGATATGTTTCCTGCATGGTGGGCGTTGCAAGAGCGCCGAGTGAGAGCTTGGGCGGGCGTATCCCAAAGCATGCCACGTGCCATGATTGGAGGGAGAACTATCTGTCGTGGTTCGAGTCCTGGTCCATATTGGCGCTATAATGCGACCTGGCGACAGCTTTATCTCTCGAGTTATCACATCTCTCCTCAGACTGCACCCTCTTATGTTAGTGCCATACGCCGGTTTGGATCCACTTGGATCACAGGATACGGTTCAGCAATAGCTCTGTTGGGTGAATGGTTGTGCAAGAATCCCCAGGAATTACCAGAAATCAAGGCCGCGGTGACTAGCGGTGATAATCTTCTCCCAAATCACAGGAGATACATTGAGGAAGGATTCGGTTGCCGTGTTTTCGATAATTATGGGAGTGCCGAAGGTTGCCTGGTGATATCGGAGTGTTCGCACGGTAACTTGCATGTTCAACCTGAATCTGGAATTCTCGAAATTCTGGATGAGACGGGTAAGCCATGTAAACCAGGTGAGATCGGAGAAATGATCGTAACAGGACTACTTAATGAGTCCATGCCATTAATTCGATACCGCACTGGAGACCTTGCTGCCTGGTCCGAGAACACCCAGTGCCCATGTGGGAGACAGTCTCCAATTGTAAGTCATATTGAAGGACGAGTTGACGATTATCTTCTCCTTCCCGATGGCAGGAAAATCGGCCGCCTTTCGACCGCTTTCAAGAAATCCCTTACTATCCGTTCTGCTCAACTCCTTCAGGATCGTATTGACCATGCTTGGCTCTTGATTGTTCCGGGAGAGGATTATGAGCCAAGCCACGGTATAACGATCCGTGACGACATCTTGTCACGGATCGGTGATTTTCCTATCGATATACGAATAGTTCCCTCAATTCCGAGGACGAGATCTGGCAAGCAACGCCTTGTGGTTCGTACATTCGACAACAGTGAGGCAACACAATATCTTACCCAACTTCCAGGTACTCTATGGAACAACTAAAACCACTCGTTTCGGTGATTATCCCTTGTCGAAATGAAGTTTGCCACATTGACAGGTGTTTGCAGTCAGTGTTTGCCTTCGATCCTGTAGATGGACCGATCGAAGTAATAGCTGTGGATGGCTTATCTGATGATGGGACTTATTCTATATTAGAGAGGTGGAAGACAGAACACGCAGAACTGCGTGTTCTTCAGAATCCAAGAAGAATCGTGCCCACAGCGATGAATATTGGGATTCAAGCTGCACGTGGTCAGTGGATTGTTCGTCTTGATGCACATTCCGAGTATCCCCCTAATTATCTGCAGCTTTGCTTAGAGACCAGTAAACGCACCGGAGCAGAAAACGTTGGTGGTATCTTCTTAACGCTCTCGCGCGGGAACACTAATCAGGCGAAGCTTGTTCAAGCTTTGACGACACACAAATTTGGGGTAGGTAATGCTGGATTTCGTATTGGAACTGTTGAGGGGCCGGCCGACACAGTTCCATATGGTTGTTATCGAAGAGAGGTCTTCGAAGCGATCGGCTTCTATGATGAACGATTAGTCCGAAATCAAGATTATGAGCTAAACAGTCGATTGAGACGCCGGGGCGGTGTGATTTGGTGTAATCCAGCAATTCACGTCTTCTATTATAATCAGCCAACCTTACGTGGTCTCCTGCGGCAAGCTTTCGTAACAGGGACTTGGAATTCTTGGATGTGGTATGTGGCTCCTCACACATTTGTGATGCGCCATATTATTCCAGGGATTTTCGTACTAGCTTTGATAATTTCGTTTTTTGCAGGTTTTTGGTCACGTGTAGCATTTCTTGGGCTTGGTCTAATACTTATTCCGTATTCAATACTTGCTGTTTTATCATCAATTCAGCAGAGTCGCAAATTTGGAGAATGGATGAAATGGATACTACCATTCATGTTCCTCTCTTATCACCTAACCTATGGAGCAGGTATTCTGTGGGGCGTAGTGCGACTGTTTACCCATACTGCACCAGTACAACATGAAGCAGAACCATGGCCCGGTGCTGGACGCTACCGTGTTGCGCCATGAAACGACTATTTGACGTTGCCATGTCCATTGTTGGACTTATCCTATTCTCCCCCCTTTTTGTCCTCCTAGCAGTGGGCATACGACTATCATCTCCAGGTCCAATAATATATAGCCAATACCGTGTAGGGCTTAATGGCCAATTATTCGCAATTTACAAATTTCGGACTATGGTGCAAACGGCTGACAAAATTGGCTCGTCTGTCACTATTGCACAGGACAAACGTATAACGCGTTTTGGACGAATATTACGTCAGTTAAAACTAGACGAGTTGCCACAGCTTTGGAATGTCATTAGGGGAGATATGAGTCTTGTTGGGCCGCGACCAGATGTTCCTGAGGTTGTTGCAACCTACTCGAGCGAGATGCTGGAAATTCTTCGCGTTCGACCTGGGATGACAAGTATTGCTTCCTTACATCTTAGGAACGAAGAGGAACTCTTAGCATTCTTTCCAGATCCTGAAGAAGCTTACTTACGGATCATGGTGCCTGCTAAGGTAGAAATGGCAATGGAGCATGTACGTCGTGACTCGTTTGGGTTCGATTTCTTGATCTTGTTACAGACTATTTGGGCGATCACATTGGGGAGATGGTGGGCGTTACCTGAACACCCTACAATACGCCGTATCCGCCAAGCATGTATATCTCAAGAAGAATGAGAGAATGGGACTTGCTATGTTATTATCTGACACTTTCAACATAGGCTCATGGGTAAAAAGAGTGAAAGGCAACCAATTGAGCAATGAAAGCGGGCGAGATACGTTTGATATTGCGTCGGAATTCACACAAGGCAATGTAGCCAGCCAGGTTCTTCTTATGAACCCCTTTGAACGGACGAATGAAGTTGCGCACATCGGTCCACAGCCCTTCGGTGGTGTTGCAGTGGACTTCACAGAAGCCGTCCCCATCGTCATCGCGCGCCCATTCATGTTGACCATGACAGACGCTGTCGCGCTCACGAGCGATGCCGTTGTAGCTCTGGTATTCATCGGTGTTGATAATCGCCTCGCCCAAGGTAAAGCGGTGCGCATGGGTACGCAAGGTGGCACCTTGGGTGTCTGCCACCACCCGCAGCCGCACCTGTCCGGTTTCGCGTCCTACCGTGCCCAGCACCGGCGGACGATCATTAGCGTAGGTGCCACGACCCCGCTGCTTGTTGGCTCGGCAGCGCGGCGGGTCGGCAGGATCAAAATGTTCCTCCCCTTTTTTCCCCCGCGTTCTGAAACATCTCATCGCTTTCAGTCACGTTATCGGGTAGTGGGGTATCGGGTTGCATCTGGATGGCGTTGGCTTGCAGTTCATGGCGGATGTCCAGCACGGTCTGGTAGCTCACGTCCAACTCAGCGGCCAGCGTGGTCGTCGCTTCGCCTTTCAGCACCCCGCGCAGCAGCAAGACCACCTGCTGTGGGGTCAGATGCCGCTGCTGGAACACGGTCCCGCTATACAGGTTGTAAATCTGCTGGCAATGCCTACAGCGATAGACCGTCAGTTGGCTTTTCCTGGTCTGACGGTGGACGTAGGCATCGGCCACCGATGCCCGGCAGCGGGGACACTTCAGCCCGTCGGGGTGGAAGTAGTCCAGAATCCATTGTTCGCTTTGTTCTTGACTGAGTAAATCGGTGATTGGAAATTCCATGTGTCCTACTTTACCCAACCCTTTTCACTCTTTCTAGAGTTGAGCCTTCAACATAAACCGATGAACCAAATGGATTGCTATTTATGCTCATAGGTAGCGCTTTCTGACGTAATCCATTTCTTGCAGGAACACTCCGGCATCCCCTACACGATTCCTTTCAGAAAGCCCGTCTGGTTGAGCATTGAATGAGTAACTTAAGTGATAAGATATATTATAAAATAATATAAAGGTAATGTGCTAAAATTAGGCAAATCCAAGTTACTTGAGAGAGAAGTCGGAACTCCTTCCGCTGAAGGCAAGAGCTTCCGTTGAATCCAAGTTCCTATTGATACTTGTAACCCAGTGGCATCGGAATGGCGTGCGCCGATCCGTTGTCGGGAATGGCCGCGCGGACTAGCTCTACGTAATTACGCCTAATACAGGTGGCGAGCATTTGGTTCAGCTTGTTCTTATGGTCCAGTTTTACATCACCTATTGTGAGGAGCAACAAATCGAACTGTGGTGGTCAGGTTTGCCTGGTTATTTCTGCGGTTAATTTCAGCTAATTCGTCGATAATGAACTAAATCCAGAAAATTTCGTTGAACAAAGCAACATGATCAAATCAGTTTCATTGTTATAACATTAGTTTGTCTTTGCCGTTTCCTAGGAATACACTTATGACCGAGCGAATCTATCTGTCCCCTCCGCATATGTCTGGCAAAGAACTCATGTTAGTGCAGCAAGCGTTCGCTGACAACTGGGTTGCTCCTGCTGGACCTCACCTAGCTGCATTTGAACAACAGTTTTGCGAATACACAGGTGCTTCATATGCTTTGGCGCTCTCCTCGGGCACAGCCGCGATTCACCTTGCGCTCCTTACTACTAAGGTACAGGCTGGTGATGAGGTCCTTGTGTCAACCCTGACTTTTGCGGGCAGCGTCTATCCCATTTTTTACGTTGGGGCTACGCCGACGTTCATAGATAGCGAACCCAACTCGTGGAATTTGGATCCAAATTTGCTCGCGGACGTGCTACTACTGCGTGCCAAAACAGGTAAGTTGCCCAAAGCGGTCATTGTTGTCCACCTTTACGGGCAATCCGCAGATATGGAACCGATCATGAGCATCTGCGACCGATATGGCGTAACGGTTATTGAGGATGCAGCCGAGGCATTAGGTAGTAGTTATCAGGGGCGGCATCCGGGCACTATTGGGCGAATTGGGATATTTTCGTTCAATGGGAATAAGATCATGACCACTGCCGGCGGCGGAATGTTCGTTTCAGAAGAGAAGTGTTTGGTTGATCATGCCCGCAAGCTCTCCAATCAGTCGCGCGAGCCTGTCCCCCACTATGAGCATATGGAGATCGGTTACAACTACCGTATGAGCAATATTTTGGCTGCGATTGGTTGTGGACAATTGAGTGCCGTGGAGGAGCGAGTCCGACGCAAGCGTGAAATCTATGACCATTACCGCGAGCGTTTGGGTCACCTCCCCGGACTGACGTTTGTTCCTGAAATGCCGTATGGACGGCACACTCGCTGGCTAACCGTTGTTCTCATTGACCCAGAGAAGTTTGGTGCAGATCGAGAGCAGGTGCGTCTCATTTTAGAAGCACATAATATCGAGTCGCGTCCGTTGTGGAAACCGATGCACCTTCAGCCAGTGTTTCAACAATACGAGGTGATCGGCGGCGCAGTGTCCGAAATGCTGTTCGAGCGAGGGTTGTGCCTGCCGTCGGGAACGGCGATGACCAACGAACAGTTGGACACAGTGATCTCTATCATTTGCCAGATTCACGAACAGTCATCCAGTACAGCAAGCATTGCCACTCGCTAACAACACTTGCTCTGCATCGCTGACATTTCCAAAGCCGCTGGCGAATTAGCCTATGTACCAGCAGTTTTGCTTATTCAGAATCTTAGGTTGACATCACAGCTCATCTACCGAATACCTCCAGTCTAGCATTCGATCAGCCTATCAGTAGTCGATTTTTCTCAAACCTGTAATCCTTCAGGTGCCAACCGTAAATCTGCGAATCCCGTACGGTAAATCGCTACAGTTTGCAGCTCTTGGAAATGCTATGATGCGTTGTCGTATCAACATGAGAAGACGGCGTCACGTAAGCTGATCAGGGAAGCAACATCGTACCGCTGAACACAGAGACTATGAAGTTTTGTATAACGGACAAGTGATACGAGTTCATCGAAACAGATGTAGACCTTGTTGGAATAAACCTCGAAGACTATGCTCGCGAAACTGTACTGAAAGTCTACCAGCAATATGAGAAGGTGAACTCCAAAGGAGACTTGAAGCGCCTAAGCTGGCGGCGCAGAGCTAGTCACGTATTAACAAACGATCCGGCGCCATGGTGAACGACTATAGCGCCGGATTGCTTTTAGTATGAAATGTGACGATGGTGTGTGAACGAACTTCGATGGGTGATTAGGCTTTCTTGATTTAGTCGAGGATTTACAAAGTGGTGCGGATTTTACATGATGCCAAGAGCATTCCCGAATGGGTCAACCACCGACACTGTGATCAAGACCGACTCCCGAGGTGTGAGTGGGGCATAATCTTTTGCCTCAATGCTTTCAGCGCTCATGCCTTCCTTCATCATCGGCCTGCCAGTGGAGAATCGCACCGCCCGGAGTTGAAGTTGCAAGCCTTCAGCAGTATGGTTATGCACGGCGAAGATGCTTGCAACCGTCTGATGCTGGTTACATTGGTTGCCAGCATCCTATTCAGCGGGTTTGGGGTATGTCCCTAAGTTCATCGGTTGGTATCAGTGGGCAATACAGCGGTACTGCCGATTTCATCGACAATGAGCACTTATAGCTGGGCAACTGGTACGGCTGGTATCAATAAGGTTGACAGTCAAAGCGTTATCATTGATGCAACTCAATTCCTGAACCGAGTGTTACCGTTCTTTGCCGGGTGGCCCACCCCCGATAAAATAGAGTAATAGTTGCTCCCAGAGAATGTACAATGAGCCGACATCAGGAGGAGTACATGGGACGCAAGAGCAATTACAGCGAGAGCTACAAACGCGAGGCTGTAGCAAAGGCGGAAGTCAGCGGCAACGTCAGTCAAACGGCACGTGAACTGGGCATCAGCAACAAGACGCTGCACGCCTGGATCAAACAATACGGCGAACCGTTGGCTGTGGAGACGGCCAGTGTGAAGGAGCTTTCAGCGCGGGTGCGACAGTTGGAACGGCAGTTGGCGCTGCGCGAGGGACAGATTGAGGTGCTAAAAAAAGCCATCGGGATCGTCAGCGAAGCCGAGAAGAACGGTACGCGATGATCCAACAAGAGCAAGCGACCAGCAACCTGAGCGTGGAAGCGTGGTGTGAGGCGCTGGACGTGTCGCCGAGCGGCTATTATGCCGGGCGTGAGCGTGACATCAGCCCGCGCCAGCAAGCAGAAGCTCGACTGGGCGATGAGATCGAGCGCGTGTTCGCCGACAGTCGCCGCACCTATCGCGTCTGGCTGAAGCTACGCGACGATGGTACTCGCACGTCGCGCAAGCGGGTCGAGCGCTTGATGCGTGAGCGTGGCTTGCGGTCAATCCGCGCCCGGAAGCGGCGCGTCGGGCTGACGAAAGCGGGGCAAAGTGCGTATTTTGTACCCAATCGACTTCAGCAGGACTTCCACGCCACACGCAAAAACGAGAAGTGGGTCACGGACACGACCTACATCCCGACCCGTGAGGGCTGGCTGTATCTGGTCAGTGTGATGGATCTGTTCAGTCGTCAGGTGGTCGGTTGTGCAATGGGTGAACATCATGATGCTGATCTGGCTACATTGGCACTGGACATGGCGATTGGTCGGGCACGTCCAGCAGCAGGCTTGATCGTGCATTCAGATCGCGGCAGCGAGTTCGCCAATGCGAAGTTTCATCGTCGGGCGGCTGAGGCCAAAATCCGCCTGAGCATGAGTAGCACCGGCAACTGCTACGACAACGCTCCGGCTGAGAGTTTCTTCGCAACGGTGAAACTGGAGTCCATCCCGCAAGATATATTTCCTTCACGTCAGCACGCACGCATGGCATTGTTCGACTACATCGAGGTGTTCTACAATCGTGAGCGGCTACATTCGGGCATTGATTACGCCCGGCCAGTCAGCCGTGCCGCCTGAGCAGTTGTTACTCCAAAAAACTGGGGGTAGACCAAGTAGCGCACAAAACGAAATTAATGTACAGTACAAAAGTACCAATAATGAAACGTCGTGCAAATTTACATTGTAGGCGGTTACGTTATGTCTAAAATCACTGACGATGGTGAAATTGATTATTCAAGCGATGATAAAGAAGTCTACAATAAACGTAAAAATGATCTTGCTGAGCTTGAGCTTCAAGCGGAGATTGCCGCATATAACGCTGAAACTGCTCGATCTAATGCCGCTGCCGCTGAATCCAGTAGAGAATCTACCAGACAAAAAAATCGGACTCGTATTTTTGTCGCAGTCATAAAATTGGTAGGTGTCATCTTTACAGCCATTGTCGCATTGTTCCCTGTAAATTCCCCTGGCGAACCTTACAAACCCGTTATTGTCGCGCTTGCAGTCGCCATATCTGGCAGTAATGTTGATCTGACTTCTGAAAATAACGAACTTACACCTACACTCAATGTTGTTGAAACTTCAGTTGTGCAAACCTTAACCAGTATCGCGCCCACGTTGGTAATTGTAGAACCCACTACCAGAATTGTAACCGTACTCCCTGGTCTCCCGACAGAGACCGCAGTTCCTACAGCAACAGCTACTCCCACTAGCACTTCACTTCCACCATCACCAACTCCTAGCCCTGTCCTGATAGACACGATAGAGGTCTCTGGAAGTTCGAACACGGGTGTTGAATTCACAGCCCCACAAACCGGAAGATACTTCTTTAGGTTTAACAGCGGCGGTTATTGCACACATGGGACTAACCCAGGTTTTCCAACATGTCTGCCTACAGTTTGGTTGTTTCAAAGCGGCATAGATTTATGGGAAGACGATGGACGAACGCTCAACCAGAATAATGCATCACGCATTATAGCTCCTGTCTCTGACTGTGGCGCTGGTCGTGGCGCATATTGTAATACTATTGCAGAAGCTGAAGCTCAAGGGCGTAATTCTGGTGAGGTCCGAATGAATCTTGAGGGTGGCTCCACTTGGGTACTGATTGGCGTAGACCATCGAGAAGCATATCTTGATAATCCTGGAACAGTGTTTATTGATGTATTCTATCAACCAGAGCAGTAAAATCTGCTTCACTGCTTATAAGGGTTGGGATGGGCGATAAAAGAGTGTAGTGACCCCCATAGGTTGGACATAGAGCTAAATGAAGTATCCTATGTTCAGAAAGGGATGTCACATGAGAACACGACGAAAGTTCACCGCAGAGTTCAAGAGTGAGGTGGTGCTGCAAGTGCTGAGCGGAGAGCGAACAGTCGCCCAGGTGTGCCGCGAGCATGAACTGACGGCGCAAATGGTCAACGACTGGAAAGCACAGTTTCTGGCAGGAGCAGCGCAGGTTTTCGAGCAGGGCAAGCCCGCCAGTGAGGAAAGGGCACGCATCGCAGAGCTGGAGCAGATGGTCGGGAAACTGACGATGCAGTTGGAGATGGCAAAAAAGGCGTCGAGGATGCTGGCTGGAACGTCGAGCAGAAACGGGAAGCGGCGATGAAACTACGGCAGAGCGGTTATCCAGTGGCGGACATCTGTGCTGCGGTGGGATTGGCACGCAGCACGTTCTACCATCGACAGCAGCAACACGACGAGGCGGGGCTGCGCGAAGCGTTGTCTACACTGGCAGCCGACTACCCGACTTACGGCTATCGCCGTCTGACAGCGCTGCTGAGACGGCAGAGTTGGCAGGTGAATCACAAGCGTGTGCAGCGGCTCATACGCGAAATGGGCTTGCAGCGTCCGGTGAAACGGCGCAAGACGCGCACCACCAACAGCGACCATACCTTCCCGCGCTCCCCCAACCTTGTCCGGGATGCCCAAGCCTGCCATCCCGACGCGATCTGGGTCGCGGACATCACCTATGTGCGCCTGGGACAGGAGTTCGTGTATCTGGCGGTCATCATGGACGTGTTCACCCGAGCGGTACGCGGTTGGCATCTGAGCCGTTCGCTGGATCGACACCTGACGCTGACCGCGTTGCGACGGGCGTTAGCCGCTGGCCATCGCCCACTGATCCACCACAGCGACCAAGGGCTTCAGTATGCCTGCCAGGACTACACCGGGCTGTTGAAGCAAAATAGGATCCAGATTAGCATGGCGGCGGTCGGTAAACCGGAGGAGAATGGCTTCGCGGAGCGGCTGATGCGGACGATTAAGGAGGAGGAAGTCGATCTGAGTGAATACCGCGATTTCCACGACGCTTACCAGCGGATTGGACACTTTCTCGATGACCTCTACACACCCAAGCGCATTCACTCGGCTCTGGGCTATCTCACGCCTACCGAGTTCGAGGCACAGTGGCACCGCCAGCAGTCGGTGGCGGTCAGTTAAGCAACACGCTTTTCGTGTCCAATCTCAGGGGTGCAGTACAGTATTAGTACTTAGCGAGTGAGTCTAGATGTGTCTCGCCATAGTATGTATTTAGGCGTCTTAAGTTGTCTGGATGAAGATCATGGATATAGCTTTGTTGCTCCCTAATGCCGAGAAATATTGGTGTCAAATTTATCATTATAATCTTGGACATTCGGAGCTTTCGATACATCTAGTGTATGAAACTGAGAATTATTATTTGCATTTCTCAGGAGTTAGATATTTTTGTGGTCCTATGATCTGGCAAGGAGCAAACTTTCAGCTTGCATCAGCAGAACAATGTCTTGAATTGGTGAGAAGAATTCGCAAATCCGTTCAGATTCCTGATGAGATGATTCCAGAGGTATTTCAGCTATATTCCATGAAATTGGGAACTTCTCAAGTGGATATATTGTGTCACCGCATGGACCTATCGAAAACACCACCACAGTAAAAGGTACTCTATCCAGAATCTTCAATACATTCCAAATCATTCATTCTGAACTACATAGCTAAATTAAAAGTAACAAATAATTTTCAGCTACGACCCGCTAGGACGGCAGACGGAGAAATTCTGGCCCGACGGCTCAAGCGAGACCTTCACCTCCGATGCGGTGGGCAACCTGACCGAACACCGTCTGCCCGATAACAACGTCAACAGTTTCGCTTACGACGAGATGAACCGCCACACCACCGAGACGCTGTTCGACGGGCGGATGGTCACGTATACCTACACTGCCACCGGACAGCGGGCAACTGTCACTAACGAGCATTGAACTCAATCGGTATGTGTACGTTGCTAATGATCCCGTGAATTCAACTGATCCCTCTGGACACTTTATGGCTGAGTTGGCTGTTCAAGTCAAGAACTACTGGCAGGCAAATCAGCAGACTGCTCCAGCCCGAATGATGATCAGCGCAGCGGCAGGTGCAATTCTGAGTGGATTCCATGCTGGGTTCATGTACGATTGGGCACGGGATGGCAAGTGCGGATCCGACCTCAAAGATTGGGCACTTAGAGCAGATAGAAGCACGTTTATTGCGGTTTCAGTTGGCGTAGGTGGTGCTACTGGCGCTCTTATTGGCGCATTGCCACCCAACATCTCTGGACCGATCATGTCCGGTGTAGGTCTCTTTGGCGCTGGCATGGCGATATTAGATGCTTCTCACAATGGGCTGACACCTTGTAATGTGACCGCCTTTATCATGGGAATCGCGGGCGGCATTGGCGGGAATACTAGTGTACCGCCACAAAAGTAGTCAAGGATACAGACGTGCAAGCTTGGTGCGTGCCTGCGTCACGTCAAAGCACCAGTTAATCGTAGCCTGCTGAGCGTTCCGCGCCGTTGTCCACTTCTCAGCTATATCCGCCAATTGCTCCAGACTGCCCACGCGCTGTTTGAGGCACTGGCGGCTCAAAATCGAGATTTCAATCTCCGCCATGTTGAGCCAAGAGCCGTGTTTGGGCGTGAAGTGGAACTCCAGCTTGCGCAGGATGCGCCGCGCTTCTTCAGGTGCAAACGCCTCGTAGAGTGCCGCTGGGGAATGGGTGTTGAGATTATCCAACACCACTCGAATGCTCTGTGCATCGGGAAAATGCACGTCCACCAGCTCCTTCATGCATTGAGCAAAATCCACCTTTTTGCGCTGTTGGGTCGCTTTCACCTCGCGCCAGCCTGCCAGCGGCTGACCCATCACGAACAGATTGGCTGTTCCTTCGCGCTGGTACTCATAGTCGTAGCGTTTCGCACGCCCCGGTTGCAGTGGCACCGGTTCCCGTTTGTCGCTGAGTAACTGCACCGGACGTTCATCGAAACAGACCACCGGACGCCAGGGTTGCAACGGTTCCGCATACAGGTCGAGCACATCCTCCATCCGCCAGACGAAATCACTGCCTACCTGGGCGATACACCACTGTTCTTTACGCCAGGGTTGCAGGTCGTTTTTTTCAGCGTGCGTCGTACGGTCTCGTCAGAGATCGGTTCATCCACGACGCCTAACGCCACTAAGCGATCCGCCAGTAACTGCATTGTCCAACTTTCGCGTCTGTCAGGTGCATCGCTACAGGCGAGTGCCACCAAAAATGCCTCCTGTTTGCCATCCAGCTTCTTCTTGCGACCTGATTTCGGCTTGTCTGTGATGCGCTTTTCTTCTACCCATAACCGTCGCGTTGTGGCGACTGTCAGTGGGCGGACATCCTGCAGTTGTGCGATCTCGGTGTCACTTTTGCCTTGATCGCTCCACAGCAGCGTTTGTGCGCGACACCGCACACGAGCGGGTTGTTGACCTGTCTTGACGATCTGCTGCAATTCTTCGCGTTCACTGTCGCTCAGGGTAATCGGGTTATTCTGCTTGCGTGCCATCGGTCTCTTACTTTTTGACCCATAGCATACCTTATTTGTTCAATTTCTTCTGTGGTCAAACACTAGCTTGGAAGATGCTCTAAACACCTTAGATCCTCAAGGAGGATGGGTATCAGCGGAAGTGACCCCGCAATCCTTTGCTACGCTTCGAAACGCACGCAACTGGATGGCTGCTGTCAGGATTTCTGATACACAGAGACATTTGGTTATAGTAGGACGAGTAGAGGGAGATATAGTTCATATTCTTGATCCAAGGGATTACAGATATATGGGTCAAGAGGGAACTATGACGGTTAGCGATTTCCTTAGAGTATGGGGGCAGGCTGATTATGGGGTTATTTATCGGGGAGGATAAAGTCCATGAATATTCAATCAACCATTGCTGAATTACAAAGTCGAAATTTTGTCGCAGAATACGATGAAAAACTTAACTCTATTCTGGCGGGAACTGAATACAGACAGCACCGTCCCGGAGTAGTTGGTCGCGCAAGCCCATTCACTTTAACCTATTCTGAAGGATGGCTTCTTAAGATTTGGATACGACAGTTGTTGTATGCTCAACCTGTCAATACCATTGAACAAGCAACTCGCATCGTGAGGAAAATTTATGCACGACCAACCAAAGCAATTGGCGAAGTACCGGATATCGACACTGTTCTAGGGCAGTTACATAAGCAAGGATTTCACGCTTCAATCCAAGAAGCAAAAGCACGCTACATACGAGTTGAAGGAGAAGATCGATCACAACAGCCCATGAGTTCTAACATCTTTTGTGAGGGCGAATACTTTTTACTCTTGCAACGCGAACCTGAGTCGTTAGGACATCTCATATTTGGTGCTGAAACACTAGAAGAGATCGCAGCTTATCTGCCTTCGATGAAGGGGGAGTGACGCTAGAGGCGATTGCCGAGAGCACCGAAACGGTCACGCCGACACCGGATGTGGTTCTGCCTGTACCAGTACGACCCGGCGGGCAATCTGATCGACGATGGTGTGACCAGCTATACCTATGATGCCGCCAGCCGCTTGACCAGCCTGACCAACGCCGACACGGGCATGACGGCGAGCTATGCCTACAACGGGCTGGGAGACCGGATGCGCCAGACGGTCAACGGGGTGCAGACCGATTACCTGCTCGACCTGAACCGCAGTCTGACGCAGGTGCTGGGCGAGTTTGCACCGGGCGATGACACCTGGTATCTGCTCGGTTTGGATGTAATCGGGCAGCAGCAGAGCTGCGGCTGGGGCTACTTCGGCTACGACGGGTTGGGGTCGGTGCGCCAGATGACCGACAGCGCAGGCGCGTTGGCGTACATGGCGAACTATGACCCGTATGGCTTGCCACTAGAGCTTGGTGGCGATTTGACTACGGCGCTTGGTTTCACAGGGGAATACACTGATCCGACTGGATTAGTGTATCTCCGCGCCCGGTATATGTCCCCAACAATGGGCATGTTCCTCAGCAAAGACCCGTTCGAGGGCGTGATGCAGCGCGTCATGTCACGCAACGGCTACAGCTATGTGCATGGTAATCCGGTCAATTGGACCGATCCCAGTGGGAAGTTATTGCCACTCCTTGTGTTAGGTGCGGCTGTAATAGGGGGCGGCATCGCCTCATTAGCAGGGGCAACGCTGCTGGTGACTGCTGGTGCAGCCCTTGGCGCAGCCGCCATAGCTTGGATTACGTATCAAGCTTTTAATAATCAGGCGATTGTCGAGTTTTGCCAGGAGGCTGGACAGCGTATCCAAGATATTTTCACACCACCGCAAGGACTTGAGTATGATCCAAGGCTAGATCAGACGGAGAGTTTACCGCTATCCATACCGCCCCCTTGGACTGAGGTTATTCCTGACGGGAGCGAAGTTCCTAGTTTGACTGAACACCTTCCGCTGTCAACTCCCGTTCTAGGAGGAGAACACGTACCTCTATCAACACCCATTCCAGGATCGAGCATTCTGGCGGCAACCAACGCTGAAAGATTGTCCGAGAGACTTCAACAGGAGGGAATTGAAGTTTTTTCTGACGCTGATGCAGTGGCTTACTTGGACTGGGCATCTCAAGTACAAGGATCAAGAGTAAATGCGTCTACACTAGATGAGAATACGATTTTCATCCGTCCAGAGTATCTGAACAACCTTGCGATTCTGTTGGAAGAGTATTTTCATGCACAGCAACATGCACAGGGCTTGACATCTACAGACGCTCGAACAAGATACGGCCTTGAGATAGAGGCAAAGCAAAACGTGATAAGTGTTGCGAGTTCATGGGGAATAACGAGCGACCAGATAGAACAACTGCGGAGAGAAATCGAATATTATCAGAATCTTCTCAATTCGCTCGCAGAGTAGTCAAGTAAGAAATGGAGCCACACGAATGGACGGGAACATTGGTGAGATACCGGAAAGCCTATTTTCAAAATATCCGAAACTTCGGGCAATCAGTTTGGCTTTGCAGGAGTATTTCTCGGGTCAGCCGGTCACGGTTACGTGTCCTACCTGTGGTCAACTATTGAAAGTAGATTATGTCGAGATTGACAGCACAGGTACTACAACTACATGGGTAGGATGTCCAAATGGTTGTACATCCTACCATTCGCTCGGAAAACAGAATGAGAACCGCTGATGTGCGGCAATTTCGTGCCAGTTGGAAAAGGGATTGTGTCCATGAGGAACTTGAAATTGCCTATGGATTTCTATATGGGTTCGTTGATAGAAATGTGGTCTTGCCCCAGTTTGGTGGAGGGAGAATAGGAGACAGTTTTAGGATAAATGGTCGGTCTCAAACGCCAGTGGGCTGAGGTAGCCCAGGGACGAATGCAACCGCTGACGATTGTAAAACACTTCAATGAACTCGAACACTGTCGTTCGGGCAACCTGCCGGGTGGTAAAGTGTATTAGACAAGATTTCATCTGACACTGGCGACTTAACCGACGACTTTTTCTGCTGCCGCGTCGGGATTGCTTAAGTCTCGGTCTGGCTGTTCAAAGAGCGTATCCAATTGCTTGGCATGTGCCAA
>Ga0207874_1002664_pt1 | contig 16323 bp, 14 predicted proteins | sample HigsolmetaAR201D_FD_184833 | JGI IMG/M metagenome (GOLD analysis project Ga0207874, IMG submission 184833) | Ionic liquid and high solid enriched microbial communities from the Joint BioEnergy Institute, USA - AR20-1-D (SPAdes) (version 2) ...
GGTCAAAGCGACGGAACTTTTGCAGTTCCCACGCTTGCTCACTGAGCCAATTGCACAGGGCATTGGCCTGTTCCAGCGTTTGCAGCAGATACGCCTGTTGTTCGTCGTCGGGCAGCAGTTTAACCTGCGCGATGAGCTTCATATATGAAAGGATAACACAAATGTGCGAACTATGCAACTGGCGCTCCGCGCCCCGTTTTTCCTCCCCACAGCTAAAGCTGCGGGCTTCCAAACGGAGGGGTCGGTGAGGGCCGCGCGTCGCGGTCATGGATCATGCGCGCCCGTTGCACCATTTCAATCAGATCAGGATCGATGGAATCGCGGTCGTTATCGTTCATCTGGCATTTCATCCTCAATGGTTCGCGCAGAGCATAACGCCGCCTGCATACCCCGCCAAACCGAACTGGTTGACAGACGCGGCAAAGCGGCATATAGTGATGGCAACTTATTTCAGTGACTGAAAAAACATTGTGGTGAAGCTGCAACGGGGAAACAAGACGCTCATTAAGGCCATGAATCGCAGCCTGGTGCTCAACACCATCCGCCGCGAGGGGCCGTTATCGCGCACGCGCCTGACCGAGCTATCCGGGCTTAGCGTCGGCGCGGTTTCCACCATCACCAACGATCTACTCGAAAAAAACTGGATCGTCGAAACGGGCGAGGGCGACTATACCGGCGGCCGCCGGCAGGTCATGCTCAAGCTCAATCCCAACGCCGGGATCGTCGTCGGTCTCAAGCTGATGGAAAAGCGTGTCGTCGGCGCGGTCACCGACCTCGAGTCGCGCGTGCTGTACTATGCCGAGCGCGACATCAACACGCAGCACGACCCGCGCGCCATCGCCCGCGTGCTGGCCGATGTGATCGAAACGATGCTGGCGGCGGCCAAGGTGCGGCGCGCTCAGGTCATCGGCGCGGGCATCGGGCTGGCGGGCGCGATTGACGCGCAAAACGGCATCGTCCATCTGTCGCCATTTTTCCACTGGCGCGACGTGCCGCTGGCCCGGCTGGTCGAAGAGCGGCTTCACCTGCCCGTTTACATCGACAACGACGTGAACACACTGACGATGACCGAGCAGTTGTTCGGCCCCGGCCAGCACGCGAGCAATTTCGTCGTCATCACGGTCGGGCGCGGTATCGGCATGGGCATCGTCGTCAATCATGAACTCTATCAGGGCACGCGCGGCGGCGCGGGCGAAGTCGGCCATATCACGGTTGATGCCGGTGGGCCGCCCTGCGACTGTGGCAAGCGCGGCTGCCTCGAAGCCATCGCCGCCGATCCGGCGGTCATCCGTCTGGTGCGCGAGAAGCGGCGCGCGAACGGCCTCGGTGGGCCGGAACCGGCGACGCTGGAAGACGTCGTCGCGCTGGCGGCGCAGGGCGACATGGTGGCGCGAGACGCCCTGCAGCAAAGCGGGCGCTTTCTGGGCATCGGTCTGGCGACGGTCGTCAACCTGTTCAGCCCGTCGCTGGTCATCATCAGCGGCGAGGGCGTGATCGCCGGCGATTACCGGCTGGCGCCGATGTTTGAAGCGCTGCGCGAGCATACTTTCAACGGGCTGCTCGACAACGTCGAAGTGGTCGTGCAGCACGCCGACGACCGGGCATGGGCGCGCGGCGCGGCCAGCCTCGTCATCGGCAAGTTGTTCGAATCGCCACGGCTGGATGTTCCGGCGGCTACAACGGAATAGTTTTCTTCAGCAAGTTTTTTCAGCCAGTGAAGGAAGTCTGCTTATGGTCGGCTATTCAGGCTTCAACAAATACAAGTGGGTGGCGTTTTTCCTCGCCCCCAGCTTGCTTGGCCTGTTAACCTTCATCGTCCTGCCGATGCTCGCTTCCATTGGCTTCGCGCTGACCGACTGGACGCTGCCGAGACAGCCGAATTTCATCGGCCTGCAGAACTTTCAAAATCTGCTTAACAGCGCGCAGTTCTGGAACGCGCTCCGGTTCACGGTGCTGTTCATTCTGCTCTACGTGCCGTCGGTCTTTGTGGCGGCGCTGGCGCTGGGCATGTTCTTCAATCGCAAGCTGCCCGGCATGATTGTCGTGCGCGTCACCTCGTTCATGCCGGTCGTCGCTTCGTGGGTGGTCGTTTCCCTCATCTGGCGCTGGATCTTCAACCCCACCTATGGCCCGGTTAACTACTGGCTGTCGCTGATCGGCATCGAAGGCCCGGCATGGCTGTATCAGGCCGATACGGCGCTGATCGCGCTCGTCATCACCAGCGTTTGGAAGGACGTAGGTTATTACGCCCTGTTGTTTCTGGGCGGCCTGCAAAGCATCCCCGAAACCTATTACGAGGCGGCGCGCATCGACGGCGCGGGGCGCTGGGACATCTTCCGCCGCATCACCGTGCCGCTGCTCACGCCGACGATGTTCTTCGTCATCATCACGCTCATCATCGGCTACTTTCAAATCTTCGACGCCGTCTGGCTCATGCCGGTGGAAAACACCGCCGCCGACCGCGAGCTTTCGACCATCGTCGTCGAAGTCGTCAAAAACGCCTTCAGCTACAACCGCATGGGCTACGCTTCTGCCATGTCGTGGGTGCTGTTCGGCCTGATCTTCGTCATCACCTTCATCCAGCTTCGCGTGCAGAAACGGTGGGTTTACTATGAGATTGACTAAACCACTGGACGTGGACGCAACCCCGGCGGTCGCCAGCCGGGAGGCGAAGCCCACCGCACTACTTTCACGCGCGCGCTTCTGGACCTTCGTGCAATACGCGGTGATGGCGCTGCTGGCCATAACGATGGTGACGCCATTCCTGTGGATGATCAGCACATCGCTGACGCCGGAAGCGTATGTGCTCAGCGCGCGCCCGCAGTTGATTCCCGAAGAAATTTCGCTGGAAAGTTACGCGGAACTGGGACGGCGGATCGACCTGCCGCGCGTGCTTTTCAACAGCATCCTCGTCGCCGGCCTCGGCACGCTGGGACAGATTTTCTTCGCGGCGATGGCGGCCTTTGTTTTCTCGCGCATGCAATGGCGCGGGCGCAATGTCGTCTTCATGCTCTATCTGGCCACCATGATGATCCCCGGCTCGGTGCTCATCATCCCCCAGTTCATTCTGGTGCGCTCGCTTGGCTGGATCAACACCTACGCCGCCCTGATTTTCCCCAGCCTGTTCAGCGCTTTCGCCGTTTTCCTGCTGCGGCAGTCGTTCCTCACCCTGCCGAAAGACTACGAGGAAGCCGCATTCGTCGATGGCGCGAACTGGTTCACCATCTTCTGGAAAATCGCGCTGCCGCTGTCCGGCCCGGCGCTGGCGACGCTTGGCGTCTTCAGCTTCATGGGGCTGTGGAACTCTTATCTGTGGCCGCTGTTCGTCGCCCGGCGCGACGAGATCATGACGCTGCCGGTGGCGCTGTCGTTTTTGCAGTCGGAAACGCGGGCGCTGACGGAATGGAACATCGTCATGGCCGGGTCGGTCGTCGCCGTGCTGCCGATTTTCGCCGTTTATATCGTCGCCCAGCGCTGGTTTGTGCGCGGCGTCGTCATCACCGGCATCAAGGGATAGGTTTCGTCACGCGACGGAACGCGTGTTTTTAATCATAGAATACGGAAAAGGAAGGTTTTCGTTATGCTCCGCAGAAAAGTGCTAATGCTTGTTGGGCTGGCGCTCCTGCTCATGGTTGCGCCGGCAACGGCACAGGACAACGTCACGGTTCGTTTCTTCAACTTCACCGCCGGCAGCGACCATATTGACGACCTTGAAGCCATCATCGCCGCCTTCGAGGCCGAAAATCCCGGCATTACCATCGAGGTCGATGGCGCGCCCTTCGCCGATTATTTCACCTTACTCCAGACCGACGTCATCAGCGGCGACGCGCCCGATGTTTTCGAACTGAACTATGAAAACTTCGTCACCTACGCGGCCAACGAGGTCCTGCTCGACCTGACGGACCTCATCAGCGAGGATTTGCCCTACTACCCGCGCGCGCTTGAGGCGTTCCAGTATGAAGGCAAGCAGCTTGGCCTTCCGGAGACCTTCTCGACCGTGCTGCTGTACTACAACAAGGATCTGTTTGATCAGGCCGGTGTGGACTACCCGACCACCGAATGGACATGGGACGATGCGCTGGAAGCCGCAATCGCCATCAACGCGCTCGGTGACGACGTCTGGGGCCTGTACACGCCGATCCAGTATCACGAGTTCTACAAGAAGGCCGCCCAGCAGGGGGACTGCGAGTTCTTTAACGAGGACAAGACCGAGTCCACCATCAATTCGCCCGGCTGCGTGGAAGCGCTGGACTCGATGATCGAATTCGTGCGTCAGGGCGTGATGCCGACTCAGGCCGACCTCTCCGGCATTTCCGATATGGAACTGTTCCGGGACGGCAAGCTCGGCATGTGGGTGACGGGCATCTGGATGCTGCCGGCGCTTATGGAAATGGAAGCGAACTGGGACGTGCAGATCGAGCCGATGATCAACCAGCACGCGCACCACTTCTTCTCGAACGCCGTGGTCGTGTCCGCCGATACCGATGTGGCGGAAGCGGCTGTCAAGTGGGCCGAATTCCTGAGCGCCAGCGAAGTGGCGGCAACCGTGCGCGTGGACAGCTCGTGGGAACTGCCCGCGCTCAACAAGCCGGAATACTTTGAGGCCTATCTGGCGCAGCCGCCGGCCAACCGCGCTGCCGTTTTCCAGGCGCTGGAAAGCGCCGTGCCGCCGCCGGTCATCGAACGGCAGGCCGAAATGGAAGATACGGTGAACCGGCTTATCGCCCGCGTGGTCGATGGTGAACTGACGGCGCAGGAAGCGCTCGATCAGGCCAAGGCCGAAATCGACCTGCTGTTGCAGTAAGCGAAGCCTCCACGCCCGTCAGAAGGTCGTTGCAGGGGGTTGGCGCTGCCAACCCCCTGCTCCCGCGCCATTCCAGAACTTGCACCGTGCCTTCTCCAAGGAACCCGATTGATGATCGAAGTCATTCATCGCCCATTCGGACACGAGCATCCCTACCAGCAGCTTCCGGAAGAGCGCTGCCCGCGCAGGCCGCTTGCCGGAGAACAGTTCACGGTGGGCATCGTGACGCGACCTGCCGGGGCGGTTTCGCGCGTGACCGTGCATCAGGCAAACGGCGATAAGCCGTTACCGGACGTTACGGCGCGGCATCTCGTCAACTGGCAGCCAACGCTTGAAACCGGCGTTGGCATGGAATACCTCCAGAATGTCGCCAAAATCGATCAGGACGTCTGGCAGGCTACCCTGACCGCGCCGCCATTTGGTGAGCGGCTGACCTACTGGATCGAAACCGATACGGGCACGCGCACCGAAGCCTTTACCCTCACGGGCGAAACGTGGCAGCCCGGCGGCGGCGCGCGGGCCGAGGGCGATGCGCTGGTCTTTGCCCGGAACGCTCCTCCGGTTGAGCCGCGCCCGCAGCGGCCACGCCTGCTGGCGCTGGAGTGGCTGACCGATGGCGTGACCGCGCGGCGCGTTCGCCTGACCTTCGCCTGCGACCCGGACGAACGCTTCTTCGGCCTTGGCGAGCGTTTTAACGCGCTCAACCAACGGGGCAATACGCTCGACATCCGCTGCTACGAGCAGTATCGCGATCAGGGCACGCGCACTTATATCCCGATCCCCTTCCTGCTGTCGTCCGCAGGTTACGGCGTGTGGGTCGATAGCAGCCGCTGGATGCAGTTCGAGCTTGCCACGTCCACGCCGGACGTCTGGACGTTGGAGGCCGATCTGGGACCGGACGAAACGCTGCGGCTGGTCTGGTTTACCGGCGATAGCCCTGAAGCCATCATCGGGAAATTTTCGACGGCGACCGGCCCGGCGGCGCTGCCACCGTTATGGGCGTTCGGTCTCTGGATGTCGAGCAACGAGTGGAACTCGCAGGCGCGGGCCATACAGGAAGTCGAGACGTCGTTCCGGCATGAAATCATCCCGTCGGTGATCGTGCTGGAGGCATGGAGCGACGAAGCGACCTTCTACATCTGGAACGACGCCGAGTACACGCCGCGCGACGGCGGCGAGGCATTCCGGTATGGCGATTTTCGTTTCCCGCCCGACGGCAAATGGCCCGATCCCGCCGGCATGATCGACTGGCTGCACGAACGGGGCCTGAAGGTGATTCTGTGGCAAATCCCGGTCATGAAACAACTGACCGAGCCACACGCCCAGCATGACGCCGACCGGACGCATTTCGAGCGGGAAGGTTACGGCGTCCGCAACCCCGATGGCAGTCTGCATCGTCTGCGTCCCGCATGGTTCCGCGGCGGCTACGTCTGGGACCCAACGAACCCGGCAGCGCGCGACTGGTGGTTTGCCAAGCGCGCCTATCTGGTGGATGAACTCGGCGTGGATGGTTTCAAAACCGATGGCGGCGAGCACATCTGGGGGACCGATCTGCGTTTTCACGGCGGTCGCCTGAGCGACGAGCTGTGGAACGAATATCCCCTGCACTATACCGAAGCCTACTACAGGTTCGTCAATGAGCATCGTCACGGCGACGCGCTCACCTTCAGCCGCGCCGGTTTCACCGGGTCGCAGCGCGCACCGGCGCATTGGGCGGGCGACGAACGCTCGACATGGGATGCGTTCCGGCACTCGATCCTGGCGGGGCTGAATGCGGGTATTTCCGGCATTCCCTTCTGGGGCTGGGATATCGCCGGTTTCAGCGGCGAGATACCGAGCGCCGAGCTTTACCTGCGGGCGGCGGCGATGGCCGCGTTCTGCCCGATCATGCAGTATCACTCGGAGTTCAACGCCCACCGCGAGCCGCACATCGACCGCACGCCATGGAACATCCAGACGCGCACGGGCGACGAGCGCGTGATCCCAACCTTCCGCTTTCTGGTGAATGTACGCCACAACCTGATGCCCTACATCTGGCAGGAAGCGCGGCATAGCGCCGCAACCGGCGAACCGATGATGCGCGCGCTGGCGTTATACGACCGCCTTGCATCGCCCTACCAGTATTTCTTCGGCCGGGACCTGCTGGTATCTCCGGTAGTCGAGGAAGGCGCAACGCGCTGGCCGGTTTATCTGCCACCGGGCGTGTGGTTCGATCTGTGGACAGGCGCTCGATTCGAAGGCGGGCAAACGCACAACCTCGACGCGCCGCTTGACCGCCTGCCGGTATTCGTCAGGGCAGGGGCCCGCATTCCGGCGCGTCTGCCCGAAAGCGGGGCGCTGGGCGATTTCGTGCCGCTGAGTGGCGAGCCAAACACGTATCTGGAGTTTGGCGATTAACCTCCCCCGGCCCCGCTCCGAAGTTCGACCGTTTCTGGAGCGGGCCGGGATGAGCTTCCGGTTCTAGCGTATAACCAGCTCGTAATCGCCGCCATCGGAGCCGACGTCGCTGACGATGACGGTGTACACGCCGTCCTCAGGCAGTTCAAGTTGCAGCCGCGAATTCAGGTTGTTGTTCCGCAGGTCAATATCATCGTTAGTGCCAATGACCTCGCCATCCGGCCCCAGCAGCCTCAGCCGCGGGTCGAAGGCATTGCCGACCGCGCTCAGCTCAATCGTGACCGGCTGGCCTGCCACGCCGTCGAATTTATAGCCGTGATTGGTCAAGCCGCCATCTTCCAGCCGGGCGCGCACGGTCTGGCCGATCGAGATATTTCCCTTTTCGATGATATCGCCCCGGATCGCGCCTGAGTTGACCTCGGTGAGCACCAGTTCCAAATCCACCAGCGCTGACTCAAGGTCGCTGCCGGCAAGCTCGGTACGTCCGACAGTGCCGAACAGGTTGACTCTCGACGCCGCAAACAGCCCGAGGGCTACCACGACAACCAGCCCCATGACGGCCAGCGCGATGACCGGCAGATGAGCGCCACGCCTGCGCTCCGGCTGCTGCTGCGGCATCCGGGCAGCCATCCTGGCAAACGGATCGCCGGGCGAATCGTCGTCGTCTAAAGGCTGCGGCGTGACAACCGGCCTCGACGTGGCTGAATCAACCCCGCTTTCCGGCGGCGTTTGTGTTTCGTGCAAACGCTCCACCGGCCGGGCGGGCGGTGACGCGAAAGGATCATCGAGCGAGTCGTCTGCCTCGGTGACGGCGGCAAACGGGCCCTCAAGCGGCGTGTCAAACAAATCGTCGCCGGCAGGTTTGCCGAACTGCGGGCTTTGCGGGGCAAATGAGTCATCCGCTTCAGCGCTCGAAGCAGACGGATCGTCCGCGAACACGTCGACGGTGAAAGGGCTTTGCGGCGTAACGACATTCTGGCGCGCGGGCGCGGAGGACATCTGGGAAAGCGGCCGAATGCGGGGCTTTCGCTCTATGCTGTCAAGCCCGGTAACGCCAAGCTGCTCCAGTTTCCGCCGCGCGGCAGCGTGATCCGGCCTGACGCGCAGAACCTGTTCGAGCGCCTGTCGCTGCTTTGCAGGGGAATCGGCAGCGTTTGCCAGCAACCACCAAGCCTCGGCGTCGTCACGATACTGCTTCAGAAACTCGACCAGAATGCGCGTCGCTTCCCGCTTCCGGTTGGCCTTGATCAGCGCATACGCTTCCTGCAACTGCTGGCGCTTTGCCTCTGTCATCCAGCCCTTACCTCTGCCACAACGGTCATTTGCATTATCGGCAGAATCACGCCGCTATGCGCAAATCTTTAGAAGTAATTCATAACTTGAGCGATACGGCCCGTCAGTGACGCAGGCTAAGCCGGTAGCTGCCGGTCGTTCCCTGGCTGGATACAACGATGGTATACATGCCATCCAGCGGCAGCGTCGTGTTCAGGCGGGCATCCACGTCGTTGGTCGCGCGGCTGGCGGCGATTAGCCGGCCATCGGGCGCGTAAAGCGCAATCGCGGGGTCGAGCGATGAGTCGGGCGTCGTGACCTCGACGATCACGATATCGCCCGTGCGCCCGGTAAAGGTATAGGCGTGACGCTCGGCAGCGCTGCCGAGCGCGCCGTCGCGGAACTGGGCGTATCCGGTATTGCCCAGACTGTTGATGTCGCCCAGGTTCGTCTGCGTTTCCAGCTCGAAAACGGGCGCAGCAACGGGCAGTTGGAAGCCCGCCAGCGCGCGCCCGACCAGTTGCACGCCGCTGGCGACGGCGACGACCATCAGGCCGCAACCGGCGAGGCCAAACAGGATTGCCATGGCAAAGGCGACAAAAAAGCCGGTTGATCGACGCTGCCGGAAGATCGAAATCCGGTCGCTATCGCGGCGGCGTAGCGCGGGCCGGCGCGATGCGGAATCATAGGCGGGAAATGCGGGCAGCGGCGCGTGCTGGCGTTGCAGCGCGGCGGCTCTGCCTTCGGCTCTGACCTGCCGCACGTTCAGGCTGTCGAGCAAATGGCGGGCGCGGGTATCGTCGGGGCGTAGTTCCAGCACGCGGCACAGCGCGCGGCGCATGATTTCCGCCGTCGGCGCGGCAAGCGCGAGCAGCCACCATGCATCTGCGTTCTGCGGGTCCGTAACCAGCAAAACGGTGAGCAGGTTGGCGGCATGTTCCCTGTGCCCCGACCTGATCAACTCGTAGACATACTGGAGTTGTTGCCCGGTTGCCATCGCGCCGGCACCCATCCATGCCCATATGTTTTTATTATTGGCGGACTGCCACAGCTCAGTACCCCCAAAAATCGGGTTCCATGCCAGTTCCGGCTAAAATAGGCCCGTTTGGCGCGTAAGGACGCTGCTGCGATGACCCATACGAAAGAAATGTCTCCCGGCGTGATCGCCGGTTTGGCCGCGATTCTGATCGTCTATCTGCTGCTCGGCGTGGGCTTCGCCATCCGCACCCCGCCGTGGCAGGCCCCCGACGAACCGGCGCATTACAACTACATCGCCCAGATAGCGGAAAACGGCTGCTGCCCAGTCATCGAGCCGGGAGACTGGGATCAGGCATATCTGGACACGCTACGGGCCAACAAATTCGCGCCCTCGCTGCTCGACGACCTCGACCGCGTCCAGTACGAGGATCATCAGCCGCCGCTGTACTACCTGCTCGGCGCGCCCGTCTACAGCCTGACCGGCGGCAGCCTGACGGCGCTCCGGCTGCTCTCCGTCGTCATCGGCGTGGGTGTGGTCGCCTGTGCCTTCGCTACCGGGCGCGTCGTAGCCCCGGCCCGCCCGCAAATCGCGCTGGCGGCTGCGGCGTTGGTGGCGTTTCTGCCGCAGCATGTCGCGATTCTGGCCTCGGTGAATAACGACGGGTTGAGCGAACTGGTCGTCGGGCTGGCGCTGTGGCTCAGCCTGCGCTATCTGTCGGGCGAGAACGTCAGCGCGTGGCTGCTCGGCGTGCTGGCCGGCGTGGGCCTGCTTGTCAAGGTCAATACCATTTTTCTGGCCGGGCTGGTTCCGCTGGTGATTGTTCTGCGCTGGTGGCTTTCCCGCCGCGATGGGCTGGCCGTCGCATCGCTGCCGCGGACGCTGGTGGCGTTTGCGCTGCCCGCGCTGGCACTGGCGGGCGTCTGGTGGGCACGCAATATCAGCGTTTATGGCTGGCCCGATTTTCTCGGCCTCGGCGCGCACGACGCGGTCGTCGTCGGCCAGTTGCGGACCGCCGAACTGCTGGCGGAGGTCGGCGCCGGCGAGTATCTGCGGCGCGCGCTGGCGACGACTTTCAACAGTTTCTGGGGGCAATTCGGCTGGATGGCGCTGCCGTTGCAGCCGTGGATGTACACCCTGCTGGCGCTGTTCCTCGTGGCAGCCGTGCTGGGCCTGCTGCTGCATGCGGCGCTCCTGCGCCGCGACGCGCGATCCGGGCAAAAGGCGTTGTGGTGGATACTGGCGCTAACGATCCTCCTCGCGGTCGCCCAGTACATTTACTACAATACCGAGTTCGTCCAGTTTCAGGGGCGCTATCTCTACCCGGCACTGATCCCGATGGCGCTCTATCTGGCGCTGGGCCTCGACGCGTGGCGACGGCTGATCGTGAGGGCAACGGACGGCCAACCCGGCGCAAACGGGCCGCTGCGCTGGCTGGCTCCGTCGGTTGTTTCCGCGCTAGTCGCGCTCGACATCTACATCCTGTGGCGTGTCATTCCGGGACTGTTGCCAGCTTAAGCCGGCGCTCGACCCTGTGCAGCAACAGCCCCAGCACCCAGCCGATCAGGTTCGAAATAACATCTTTGCGCGTGTCCTCGACGCTCCACTGCATGTTAATGAGCGTGATGTCGCCGCGCAGCGCCAGCTCGCGCTTGTGAACGCGATACTCGCCGTATTCCCAGACCAGCGTGACCAGCGCCAGCAAGATGAAAGACACCAGACCGGAGCGCTTGGCAGCCCAGTCGATCAGCCTGCCAAGCAGGCCGGGGGAAGTATCGACATTCGAGACGACGCGGAGCGAGTCGTGGACCAGCGCCGTGAAGGCCATCGCGGTCGCGGTATGCGGGATCGAGTCGAGGCCGAAGCCCATCCAGCGCAGTTCCGCCCACTCGCCCTTGTAGATGTTAAATCGCGGGTGGGAGAGGATATAGCCCGCTGCCAGCGGCGTTACATAGAGGACATAGTGCGGGTTGTCCCGCGCCATCCGCATGACGATCGCTTCCACAGGGTTGCGCGGGTGCGGGCGGCGCAGCAGCAGGCGCAGCGCATCCGGCAGCAGCAACGAAATGGAATTGGCGGTCAGGTGCGGCAACCACGTGGTCGTCATGCGATAGTGGCGGCGATTGGCGTTCGCCGTGAACGCGACAAGGCCCCAGACGGCATAGCGCAGTACATCTCGACCGGTCACGAATTGATCCCTCTACCTTGATCCTGTGCGGCGCGCATTATAATTACAGTCTGCATTGTTGTCGATGGAAACTGGCATGCCGGTATTTTCACTGCTGACGTTCAACACCTATGGCGTTCCCGCGCCGGGAACGTCGGCCCGCATACGAACGCTTTCGCACACGCTCAACGCGGAAGGCCATAGCGTAGTTTGCCTGCAGGAAATTCAGGCGCACATCTATCGTCGTCTGATCGAAACGACTACCAACTTTCCTCACCACGCCTACGAGCCGTTCATTCACTGCCCCAAAGGCGGGTTACTGACGCTTTCGCGCCTGCCGGTTGAGGGCCACGAGTTCGAGCTTTTCGACAAGCGCGGGCTGTGGTACACCCCCGCGCTGGCGGACTGGATTTTGCATAAAGGCATGCTCGTCACGCGGCTCACGGTCCACGACCTGCCGGTCGTGATCATCAATACGCACCTGACGGCCAACTACATGGGCAACTGGGGACGTGGCAGCCTGTATGCCGAACAGGAATATCACCAGTTGATGCAGCTTGCCGGGCTGGTACAGGCGCAGCCGCCGGAAGCGCTGGTCATCGTCGCCGGGGATTTCAACGTGCCGCGTGGAAGCTGGCTATACGAGACATTTCTGGCCGAAAGCCGCCTGCACGACCCGCTGCGAGATAATCTGGAACCGACCATTCGCCCGCGCCCCGGCATTCCCGCGCGCTATTTCATGCCGATTGACTACGTTCTCTTTCGCTCGCCGCCGCTGCCCGGCTGCCGGGTGGAAAGCCGCTTTCGCTTTCAGGAGAAAGTGACGCTGAGCAACGGGCGGCGCGATCATCTGTCCGATCACATCGGCATCGAACTGTGCGTGACATGGGACGACTCGTTCAGGGACGCCAGGCCGGGTATTTGACAATCGCCTCGAAATTCGTCAGTTGCCAGATATCGCCGCTGTCGACCTGAACCGTGTAAATGTTCAGAGCGCGGCCATCCTGTGAGGTCAGGGCGATGCGCGTGCCATCCGGCGACCACGCGGGCGGACGATTGTCGGAAGTACCGCGCATCGACAGAGCGCAGTTATCGAGCAGGCGGCGCTGATTCGAACCGTCGGCATCGACGACGTACAGGCTGATCTCGTTGCATTCGCGCAGCGAGTAAAAGGCGATACGCGTGCCGTCCGGCGACCAGACCGGATCGGAGTCGTAAGCCGGGTTCCGCGAGACGTTACGCATCGCGCCGGTAGCGACGTCGATGACATAAACCTCGCTGTTGCCGCTATTGGGCGCGGTGAAGACGATCTCCCGGCTGTCGGGCGACCACGCCGGCGTGAACGCAATCCATTCCGTCAGCCGGACTTCGCGCGAACCGTCGGCGGACACGACATAGAGGCCATCATCCGCGCCGAAAACGACGACATAGGCCAGCGCCGAACCATCCGGCGACCACGTGGGAAAAGCGATCTGGTTGGCCTTGCTCGTCAGCCGCCGCAGCGCGCCGGTCGCGCTGTCCGCCGCATACAGGCTGTACTGCCCGCGCTCGCGGGTCACAAACGCGAGTTCCGCGCCATCCGCCGACCAGGAGGGCAGATAATCGACCGGCCCGCTGATAAGCTGGCGCAGCTCCCTCGTGGTTGTATCGAGCAGGTAGAGGCCCGTTTCGTGCAAACCGCGCCAGGCACGCCCGCTGAAGGCCAGCAGCCTGCCATCGGGCGACCAGACAGGCTGCAACTTCGGAAACGCCGTGTGCGTCAGGCGCGCCCATCTGCCCCGGTTGGCGTCGGATAAATAGATGTCCTCGCTGCCATCCAGCGCTTTGGAAACGAAGGCCAGTTCGCGAGTGGGCATCTGCGCGCCAAGCGCCAGCGCGATGAAACACAGCAACGCCATTCCGGCAACGGCGCTCAGGCTCAGGTGGATTGCCGTCGCCAGCAAAGTCTGTTTCACGCGCCGGGTACTCGCCCGGCGCTGCCTTATGACGCTGGTAGCCGCCACTTGCATGGAAATGTCCACGTGATAAAGCGAAAGCCGAGTTTCTCGACAATGGGCCGGCTCATGGGGCCGGCGTCGATGGTGAGGAAGCGCAGCCCACGCCGGCGAGCTTCCTGCACGCGCGCCGCCACCAGCGCCGTATAAATGCCCCGACCGCGATAAGCCGGCAGCGTCGAGCCGCCCCACATGCTGCCGAAGCGGCTGCCGGGCAGAACGTACATCCACGCGGAGCTGACCGGCCTGCCGTCGACATAGACGGCGTACACCGACAGCATGTCGGGATAGTCGCGCAGGTCGGTTGCCAGCCGCGCGATCAAATCGCTGTAGTCCTCGTTCCAGACCATGCGCTGCACGGCCAGCGCCAGCGGCACATCTTCAGGCCGCGTCAGGCGGCGGACGTCGTGTGCGGGCGGCTGGAACAGCACGGGCGACGCCTGCTCCAGATTGAGAATCATGAGCGCTTCTTCATCACCCTCATCGAGCGTGAAGCCCCGGCGCAGCAGCCGCGCTTTCAGATCGGGCGGCGTGTCGTGGCCGTATACCTTCCACTCGAAGCTCTGCCCGATGCGGCTGAAGTAGTCGATCTCCTGCTCGATGATGTCGTCGGCATTGCGCTCGTTCAGGCGGCTGTAAATCACAAAGCCTTCGGTTTCGTCCGGGTGGAGATGCCGGACGACGAACGCCGTCTCCTCGCGTCGCACGCGCGGATAGCGCGCCTCGATGCGCTCGTCCCGGTCATAGAGGCTCAGAAGTTGCGCGTTGTCCATCGAAGGATAGCCCCCGGAGCGGCGACGGCTCAGCCGGGCAGGGACGTAAAGTCGCCTGTCTGCTGGACATCGACGCGCACGCCGTCGAGGCGCTCCGGAATGATGTCATCCGTGTCAAGCTGCGCCAGCGGCAGCTTTTCATCGACCATGACGACCAGCGCGATTTCGCCCGTCTCTTGGTCGTCCTTGCGGGCAAAACCGATGCCCACGCCAACCACATGCGACTTACGCATCAGCATGTCGGCGTACTTGGCCTGCACTTCCGATGCGCGCCTGATTTGTTCCTGCACGTCCTGTTGCGCCATGCCGTACCATCCTCCGGCTAACCGCCACTCATCGAACGGCTAAAGGCGAATGTTGAGCGCGTTCAGCACCAGATCAATCGGCGTGAAGATGGTCGCCAGATTCGAGCCCGCGAACAGCAGGCCCACGGCCTTGTTCTCCTCGGCGTCCACCACCAGCGCGCCGCTGTCGCCGCCCTGACTCATGGCCTCGGTGATGACCTGACCGACGAAACGCGCCGTGCGCGTGCCGGCGAGTGTGCTGTAAGCGACGTTGACGGTGGCATTGAGCAGCGTGATGTTGCCCTCGGTATAACGCGTGGTGCGGCCGTACTTGCGAACGCGCATGCCGAGCATGGGAACGGTGGTTTCGTTGACAACGCCGATGCCGAGCAGTTCGTCGCTGAACATCTCCGGGTCCAGCGGCCGGGCGAGCGCGCAATCGACGGTGTTTTCCGGCACAACGGTGCTGGCGGCCGCCCTCGTCAGGGGAACCGGCGTCGGCTGAGCAACACTGCTGGCGGATGCAGCCATAGCCGAGCGCGACTGCACCGTCACGCGCTTATCCGAGCCGAGCAGCGCGGCGATGACATTGGCAAAACCGGCGACGACCGAGACGACATCGCAGCCATCGCGCGGGACCGGCGACGGCGAAGGCCCGGGCTGGCGCGGGTCGCTGGGTTCGCCATCCGGGGGAAGCGGCGGCATCACTGGCGGTTCGTTGTCACCGACCGGATCGCCGATATAACGCAGGCGCACATAACGCTCCAGACGCGCGACCGTATGCTCGTCAACGTTGCCGCCATCCATGGCCGCGGGCTGGAGGATGGGATCGCCGATTTCGGCGTCGTTGCTGTTGGCGAAAACATGATTGTTCGACAGCAGCAGCCGGTCGCCGGTCACACGGTCATGCACAATCGTGCCGAGCGTGCCGGCGGTGACCATGAAATGGCCGATGCTAACGCCGTTGGGGATGATCGGTCGAAAACCCTGTCGCGGATTGATGTTGTGCAGCGCCCGCAGATAGCCAACTTCATAAACGTCGGTTTTCATGCCATCGACTTCGGGCGGAACCACATCCTCCGCTGACAGCGCGGCAAGCGGTTTCTTCTGCTCTACCAGCACAACCAGAGCAACATCGCCGCTGACAGCCCCTTTGGCTTCCTTATAGCCGACAGCCACGCCGACGACATTCGCTTTTCGGAGCAAAGCATCCTGATATAGCGTCTGCGCCTGAATAGCCTGGTCCGTATTCGACATCTGGCTGTCCCTTTCCACGATGAGCGCTCGACTTTCAGCATTGTAGCATGAAGCGTTGTCGCGCATGCACGCCGTCGTTTTCTTGAATCCGGCCTGTTTTCGTACTATGCTGTCGGAACGACTGTCATAGACCCCACGCCTAAAGGCGGGGGCTTGTCCCTGGCGCGACGCCCGCAGGCGTCTCCGAGACGATAGGCGGTATGACAGCCGCCCATGCAATGTTTCTAGCCGCGTTGACATCGGCATGAGCCGTGTGTCCGCAGGCACAGCAGAGGAACTCGCTTTGAGACTTGCGATTTGCCCGTTCGATATGCCCACAAGCAGAGCAGCGCTGGCTGGTGTATTTCGGGTCTACCAAGACGACCGGAATACCAGCAAGTCGCGCCTTGTATTCGATAA
>Ga0207874_1002672_pt1 | contig 16271 bp, 10 predicted proteins | sample HigsolmetaAR201D_FD_184833 | JGI IMG/M metagenome (GOLD analysis project Ga0207874, IMG submission 184833) | Ionic liquid and high solid enriched microbial communities from the Joint BioEnergy Institute, USA - AR20-1-D (SPAdes) (version 2) ...
AAATATCGCTCAAAATCGTTTTGTCGCCATAAGCAAACGAAACGTTCTCAAAACGAATAGCGCCTTCGATCTGCTTCGAGACGCCGCTGGTATTCTCATCGAGCTCGGTCTCTGCCGTAATCAGCTTCAGAATGCGCTCGGCTCCCGCAATCCCCATCTGCACAAGCGTAAAGGTGAAAAGCGAGATAAAGGTCGGAAAGCGCAACATATCGAAGAGGCTCATAAAGGCGATCAGATCGCCGATCGAAATCATGCCTACATTCCAAAGATAGAGCGCTTGAGCAAAACCGAGAGCATAACAAAGAACCAAAATCAGCAGCGGCAGATAGCGCGCTTGAACTTGGCCTTGTTGCACCAATAGATCGCGCAAGCTGGAAGCGTTGGTATTAAAGCGCTCCTTCTCGGCTTGCTCTTGGGCATAGGCTTTGACCACCTCGATCCCGCTGATCGCCTGGGCCAAACCTGCGTTCATCACACCGAAACGCATGCGTTGCATGCCCACAATCGGGTTCAGCTTATCGGTGTAGCGCCGCAAGGTAAAGCCAAATAAGGTCACAAATATCAAGGGCATAAGTAGCAGAGCGGGGTGGATAAAGCCCATCATCACAATCGGAATCAACAAGCTCATCAGCGAGCTAAAGATCAAGCTGCTGCCCGGGCTGATCATCAACTGTAACTGACGCACATCGTTGGTCGCCCGCGCCATAATGTCGCCAACCTGCTGTCGATTGTGAAAGGTTTGGCTCTTGCCAAGCAGACTGAGGTACAGCTCTTCGCGCGAATCGCGTTCGAGCCGCTGCGATAACATCTCAAAAAAGGCATTGCTTCCCAGAGAGATCACGCTCTGGAGCAAACGAACCCCCAACACCGCACCCGCTATCGCCAAAAGCCCCTGAGCTGTAGCGCTTCCAGAAGCGATTAAGTCGAAAGCGCGCCCGACCAGCAGAGCCGAAGAGCTCATCAGGCCGATCGAGCAGATGCCGCACAGCACCGCTGCTGCAGGCAGCCAAGGGTAACGAACAATATGTGAAACGATCCAACGAAACGGCGACGAAAGCGTGTAACGGTGTTGACCAGCGACCCTAAACTCACTTACAGCCACTCTATTCTCCTCACGGTACTAGATTATTCCTTTCGGGGACCGGTTCTAGGCGAAATTGTTAGGCTCAGATCGCAATGGGGACTGGAATAACTCAAAGAGGCGATAGGTTTTCAGACACAACAAAACCCTCGCCCCATCGTTGCGCAACTTGTATTATAGCACAAACATTCGGATATTCAAATAATTAAAAATTATTCATCTCAATCGATATTTGGCTATGCTAGAGCGAATTACTCGCAACAAAACAAGCCGTTTCGTTTTGATGCGAAGAATGTGCCAAGATAGTGATACAATACTGAATTAATAAGAATAAATCGATTAGGATAAGTTTAACAACGTAGGGACCTGACAGGGCGCCACAAAGATCACAATGCCGAATCCAAATGACACTCCAAATCGCCAAGAACTGCATCAACAACTAGCCGAGGTGCAGTCGCAACTCGATCGGACACCACACGCCTTCCAGCTTGTGGCACAACGTGGTGTGCTCATGGGCATGCTCAACCGCTGGATCGATGCCCATCGTGATTTGGATCGCGCTTTGCGCCTAGCCCCGCGTGCTCATCAGCTTAAGTTTGTCATCTATCGTATGCGTGGTATGGCAAATCGCATTCTGGCCCACTATCCAGAGGCGATCGCCGACTTCGACCGCGCCCTCAAGCACACGCCCGATGCCAGCACACTGGCCGAACGCGCCGACGTATTGCGCTCGCTCAAACGCTTCGAAGAAGCGCTCCACGACTTCAATGCCTCGATCGCCCAAAACGATCGCGACGCCTTTAGCTTTTTAGGGCGCGGTCGTACCCATCTCGAACTAGACGATCAAGAGTCGGCGCTTCGCGACTTCAACCGCGCGCTCTCAATCAGCCCAAACGACTTCTCGGTTTTGATCGAACGCGCTCAGCTCTATCATAATATGGGGCAAAACCAGTCGGCCCAGATCGACCTGCGCCTCGCCGAGCGCATCTTGCGCGAACAGATCGACCGCGACAACGAAGATGCCGAAGCGCTCAACAACTTAGCTTGGCTCTACAGCGCAATTATCGACGCCCACCACCCCGAAGCGCTCCAACTGAGCGAACGCGTTTTCTACGTTCTAGGCGAAGCTGATCAACGTGCAGCGTACCTAGCGACGCGCGGCTGGACACTGGTGCGTCTCGATCGCTACACCGAAGGCATCCCGCTACTTGAACGTGCGGTCGAGCTCAATCCCTACGACAGCGATCTCCGTTCGCGCCTCCAACTGGCGCGCGACCTGCTGCCCTAATGCGCTGACTCGCGTCTGATCGAGTACAATTAAGCATCATCCTTCTAGCCATACGAGTATCTCGACTATGACGCACTCTCACAGCGCGCCCGAATCGCGCGGTCAATGGTTTGCCAAAGCCGCCCCGGGCATCTTTGTTTTTCTTTGGAGCACAGGTTTTATCGGCGCCAAATACGGCCTGCCCTCCATCGAGCCGTTCACCTTCTTAGCGGTCCGTTTCTCGATCGTCATCGTGATCTGTTTTCTGCTGTGCGCCCTACTACGCGCCAGTTGGCCGCGCAACCCACGCGAAATCGCCCATATCGCCATCTCTGGCCTCTTGATCCACGCGGTCTACCTGGGCGGAGTGTTTTCGGCCATCGCGCTCGGCATGCCCTCGGGCATGACCTCATTGGTGGTTGGTCTGCAGCCCATCGTCGCGGCACTGCTCTCGCAGCCCTTTCTGGGCGAAAAAGTAGTAGGCCGCCAATGGATCGGTTTCATTCTGGGCTTTATCGGCGTAGCGTTGGTGGTGGGCGAAAAAATCACGGCCCCCGAGCAAGGTCTAAGCGCCGCCGCTCTGGCCGCCGCCATCATCGCCCTGTTCGGCACCAGCTTCGGCAATCTCTACCAACGCCGCTTCTGCAGCACCATGCAGCTTGTGCCTGGCACCACAATTCAATACATCGCAGCCGGTCTCGCCATGTGGATCTTCGCACTGCTGTTTGAAACCCGTCAGATCACTTGGACAAACGAACTGATCTTCGCCATGCTCTGGTTAGTGATTGCGCTCTCGATCGGAGCCATCCTGCTATTGATGTGGCTGATCAGCCGCAACTCGGCGGCACGTGTCTCGAGTCTCTACTACCTTGTGCCGCCTGCAACCGCTCTCGAAGCCTTCATTCTCTTCAACGAGCGCCTAAGTCCGCTGGCCCTGCTCGGGATGCTTATCACCATTATCGCAGTCGCCTTGGTTGTTATGCCCCAAGGCAGGCGGCTGAAAGGCTGAGGGCCCAAGCTCAGCGAAGCGCTCAGCGATTCCACGCCCGACCAGCGCGATCGACGAAGGGTGGTGAGGCTTGGCTGCGAAGCGAGGTCTCACCACAACAAGCTGCGGCCCAGCTCAGGTCGAAGCTGCGAAATATTCCAGCGGATTAGACGCCGCAGCGTGTCTATTAGTTTCTCCTCGATTCCGAAGGCTTTCCATGCGCGCGCAGCTAGAGCCGCCATTTGTTGGAAAGGATGTTGATAGCCGAAGGCGGACGCGCTAGAAGCCGAATGAGGGCTAGCAGCCTCTTCGCCAAGGCAAAGTAGGTCAGAGGCTTGATCGGCACCAGCGGGTTTGGGCGACTCAACACGAGTGAAATGTGCTGGCTGTCGCTCGGCCAAGGCTCTACGACTTCCGGCCTATTTTTTGCGAGCGCCTACAAATAAGCCTTGAAAGATCCCGCATCAGAACGGGAAATCTTTCAAGGCGCTTTGTTTTCTGCACGGCCCACAGCCGCTTTCGATCGGACGAAAGTGCAGAGATCAAACCGGAGAGCTCCCCGCCTGTACTATAATGGCCGAACGAACCTTACTTACCTAGACCCAAGGAGGCCACCCATGGAGTTAACGCCAAGCGAGCGTAAACGGGGCCTTATCATCACACTCATCACAACATTTTTTATGTGGGGCGGCTTCTTTATGGTCATCCCACTGATCTCGGTCCATTATGTCAATGGACTAGGCTGGGCAGCCAGTGCGATCGGTATCGTCTTAGCAGTTCGTCAGTTCACTCAACAAGGCCTTGCCGTATTCGGCGGCATGCTGTCTGACCGCATCGGCCCAAAATCGCTGATCTGCAACGGCCTATTCTTGCGCGCCATCGGCTTCACGGCGATGGCCTGGGCCGACAACTTCTGGCTTTTAATGGGATCCTGCGTCTTGGCAGCGCTTGGCGGCGCGCTCTTTGAAGCGCCTCGCAGTGCCGCGATCGCAGCTTTTACCACAACCGAAAACCGCGCCAGCTTCTATAGCCTTGTTGGCGTTGTCGGTGGATTAGGGATGACCGTTGGCCCGCTGGTTGGCACGGCATTGCTCAAAACCGACTTCTCTTTCGTCTGCTTGTGTGCCGGAGGCTGCTTCTTCATAAACTACTTCCTGATGGTCACCATGCTGCCCAAAGTGGCTGCTGCCTCGAGCGACGGCAGTATGGTAGCTGGCATCAATCTCGCCTTCCACAATCGCCATTTCATCATCTTCACCATTCTCTTGATCGGCTTCTGGTTCCTCTGGGCCCAGATCAATATCACCCTGCCCTTGGTTGCCACCGATCTGACAGGCACCAGCGATAGCGTAGGCTGGATGTATGCCCTCAACTCGGGCCTGATCGTGGTGTTGCAATACCCGCTGGTACGCATCCTCGGACGCTGGTTTCAACCCCTCACCATCCTATGGATCGGCATGGGAGTTATGAGCGCGGGCCTCGCATTCATCATGTTCGCCACAAATATCTGGTTCTTCCTCACCTGCATCGCCATCTATTCGATCGGCGGCATGTTGATCTCTCCGACCCAACAGACCGTTACCGCAGAAATGGCATCGCCCAGCGCTGTAGGTGCCTATTTCGGCGTCAATATGCTCTCGCTGGCAGTAGGCGGCAGCTTGGGCAACGGCCTTGGCAGTTGGATGTACGACATCGCTCACTCGATCCAGTGGCTGCAATTTCCTTGGCTGATCTGCGGCGTGCTCGGCCTTGTCTCAACTGTCGGCCTCGCTATGCTCGATAACATCCGACGCCGCACCAAGCCCAATCAAGTGGCCGTCAAAGCTTGATCTTTTTCAACTGGGATGTTCTTCACAAGGGGGAGACGTACAATAAACGTGCTCCCCTGTCCCTCAACACTCTCGACCTCGATCGTGCCTTGGTGCAAGTTCACGATCTCTTTCACCACATACAGACCGATCCCCATGCCAAAGATCGAACTATACTGGCTTGTATGAGCCCGAAAGAAGCGCTCGAACAGATGTGACTGATCCTTGGCCGCAATTCCGATACCCTCATCGCGCACCTGAACCTCAATGTTATCGCCCTGCCGCAGAAGCGACACATAGATCGTCCCACCGTTCGGACTATACTTAACGGCATTATTGATCAGGTTTTGTATCACCTGTTCCAGACGCAAGACATCTCCATAGACCATTATCTCGGGCGTATCGCTGTGAGAAACAATCGTATGTTTCGATAGAGTCGGTCGCACCTCTTCAAGCACCTGCACAATCAAAGCTTGAAGATCGAGCAGCTCGTTATCGAGTACGAGTCGGCCATGCTGCAAACGCGAGATATCCAGCAGCGCCGTCACCATACGGTTGAGCCTGAAGGCCTGAGCGACGATCACATTTATCGACTGGGCATAACGTTCCAACAAGCCTGTATCACGTCGCGCCCGTCGCTGCAACAGCTCGGCTTGGCCGATCAACGAGGTCAAGGGCGTCTTCAGCTCGTGAGCCGCAACCGAAAAGAAGAGATCGCGCATTTGAATAGCCTGTTCGCGCTCTTCAGCCGCCTTAATAAGCTGGGCGCGCATCGATGCAAAGATCTCGCTCAAGTGCGCGATCTCGGCGACATTGCCCTTCGGCAAGGGCGCGTCCTTGCGGCCATGTCCAAACTCGTCGACGGCGTACATCAACATATGCAGCGGCTTTGTCAAATAAGCGGCCAGTACCATGCCACCGATCATAGCGATCAAAGCCAACAGCAATAACAACCACAACATGGTCTGGCGCAGGTGGCGTATAGGTTGCAAGGTCTCATCGACCGGATACTGGGTCACCATTTGCCATTGGAACATGGGCATATGTTTATAGACCGTGATCAGCTCTTGCTCACCTATGCTCTCGAGCTGAACGAGACCATCAACTTGCAACACAAAACGAAACGATCGATCACTCGCCAAGCTCTCAGGATAGAAGATGAAGCGCTCACCTCGATAGCCGATCAGCTCTTGGCCTTCTTCGTTCAAAATCGCCACCCGTTGAGAGGCTTCTGGAGTGATTTGTTTGACCATCGTCTCTAAAAAGAGCTGGTCAAAACTACAGGCGACCATTCCAGAGAATGTCAGCGCCTCTTCAATCGCCGCCGCCAAAACAACATGTCCTTTGCTTCCATCGCTCTGGGGGATAAAGCGAAACTTAACTTGCTCGGCATCATACAAGCTCCTAAGCTGATCGAACATGCTTTGATGATAGGGGGCTGGTCCTTGTTGAAAGGTCAAGCTGAGCCTTTCTTGGCCCTGTTCATCATAGAGAGCGCACTCCAACAGATAGGGCTCATCGTTGCCAAAATTCAACAAGATCTGCTGCTGCAAGCGAGGATTATCGCGCCCATGCGATATCTGCTGGGCCATATACATAAAGCGATCGAAGCGCTTATGGGTATTTTTTTCGATCTGCTGCGCATACTGTGTCGACTGCATGCGCTGAGCTAATTTCGCTTCCTCAAGCGCCAGAAGCTCCATACGGTCGCACAACAGACCTACAACGACTGTAAGGGGCAAGATAGCTACACTTGGAAGAATAACGCCGAGGCGCACCCGCAAGCTATTGGGCTCTCGTTTATCGACCAACGGTCCAATCTTCGTCAATAGACACATGATCAACACGCTGGCGCCTTGAAAAACCATAAAACCGTTGATACCTGTGGTCAACCAGCTAAAACATAGATAGGTCATAAACAGACCGCACAGACTAAAGTGAATAATCTCGAAATGTCTGCGCTGAATCCGACGAGAGAGCTGTGCCCATAGCAAAAGGCTGCCACCAACGATATAGAGCAGGCCAAACAAGAGGTAAAGTAGCGCCAAGTTAGAGCCGATTTGTAGCCGAGAGACGATCAAAAACCAACCTTGGCAGGCCGCAAGCAGAGCCAACAGCGCCACAAACAGATCGCCCTGAATACTAACTGTCTGTTGCTTATTGAGCGTAAGCTGTTTGAGCGAAATAAAACCCGCCCCTAACACACACAACGCAAAGACAATGAAAATACTCGAACTACTCCACTGCCCTACAATAGCGAAGCTGATAGCAACAAATACAAACAAGATCGCTATCCCTATATGGGCGAGCGCTATACGCCATCTGATCGGATTGATACTAATCGTGAAAAGCAGAAAACAGCCTAGACCTAAAAAGAGATAACCAATAACAGGAAGAGAACTATGAACAAGTTTGAAACCCTCTACATAATAATGATGGGGCGTTATGAGCATCATCATCCCGTGCAAAGCACTCGAGACGCTCGCCATCCAAGAGAGCATATAGGTTCGCAAACATAATATGCGCTGATATAACAAAGAGAGCATAACTATTACTTTCAGGTTCTTCCAAATCTATATCAAGGTTTGGAAGGAGCTTTTGATCTGTTATCAAAACTATTTGTATCTAAAGTTTGTTCATACTGAGCGATCCTCAACACAACATTTGCACTCTTATTTTTAGAATCTAACTCTTTGTTCGATCTGGCCTACATGTAACCGTTCGTTCGTTCGAATAGTGACACTCCAGCCCTCAAAAAGGCACAAAAATGATCGCTGTCACTCCAACGAGTACGACAGCGATTGCAGCTATACATCTACACCCATAAACGTAGTTTTATCAGCCTTGGAATGAGAAAAAAGACATATTTTGGTAATATCCTTGTATGAATACCAGCTTACTATGCAGACACGTAGACGTTGAGAAGACCGGGTAGGAGAACGCGCATGAATCGGCCGCGCAGTACGTCTCAATACCAATCCATTTCTGTGAACGACAGCACTTCTGCTCTAAACACCAACAATCCTAGTCTGCATCACGATAGCGTTCAGCTAGGCACGCCGATCTCCGCAACGCGCAATCCCAGCGAGGATGTTCTGGCGACACTCTCGCTTCAAGTACAGCGCTCTCTCGAGAGCATGCAAGATGTCATTCGCCAGATCCCCGATGTCGGATTGCTCTCGGCCCACCAATCGCTCTTGCTCAGTCAACTTGTTCGAATCAATAGCGAACTTTTGGTATTTATGAAGCAGGTATATGAGGTGAGTCAGAAGCGACACGAAGCACTAGCTTCAACCAGCAGCATTCAGCTCGACAACCTCATAGATATGGTGGTTAGTGCCTTGTATGGTGAATTTAATCGCCGCCAACAGCGTCTTTGCGTAGCGTTACCTAGTTTCTTGCCAACGATTACAGGTTGCGAAGAAGGCTTATGGCGAGTATTCACCCTCCTCTTAGATAACGCTACCAAATACAGTCCACAGGGCGCAACCATTAGTTTATCTGTCGAGGTATTTGCTGTTGAACTAACTGTTCGCATCTTCAATTCGGGCGTGAGTCTTAGCCCCGACGAATTGATGCATGTGTTTGAGCCACTCTATCGCGGCAAACAAGCCCAACACATAGCAGGCAACGGCCTAGGTTTAAGCCTCGCCAAAGCGATTGTCGAGCAGCACGGCGGGCGGATCTGGGCTACAAGTTCGCCCGAGTCAGGCACACTTTTCGCCTTTACATTGCCACGTATGCCCTGCATTTAAGCTAAACCAGAGCGTACTGCCCAGACGGCCGCCTCAACGCGCGTGGTAACATCAAGTTTCGAAAAGATCTCGCCCAAATGCTTTTCGACGGTCTTCTCGCTAATGCCTAGTGCTGCACCGATCTCTGAGTTTGTTTTGCCTACCACCACATGTTGTAATACGCCCATCTCTCGCGGTGTAAGCGGATTTTTGATCGACGGCGTTAATCGCTCGTAGTTTGTGGTCGACACCTGGGCTCGTGTCAGAAAATCGTTCTTACCAGCCCGCACTACCTCAAAAATAACCGTTACGACCGTTCGAGGCATCTCTTCTTTCAAAAGATAGGCGTTGATGCCGATTTTGCGCAGCGTTCGCACATAGACAGGATCATCGGTCGCAGTCAAAATAATGATCCGCATATTAGGGCATTGACTATGCAAACGCGCAATTGTATCGACTACAGGTGGCCCGGGCATATTCAAATCAAGCAGCAGAACCTCAGGTTGTAGCTTCTGACAGAAATTCTGAACTTCATAATTATTACTTACTTCGGCCAGCACTCTAAATTCTGCAACCTTTTCGAGCGTTACACGAATTCCTTCGCGTACAAAGGGGTGGTCATCTGCCACCACAATTCGAATAATAGGCAACATAACAGCCTCATCAATGGAATGATTGAAACTAAGATCCTAACTAAGCGTTCGAGCTATCGCTACAGCGCTCGTTATGCGTATGCTCAGAGCGGTTTGCCAGGCTCTAGGGCTACCCATACCTTAACGACTGTACCTTGAGACGGCTGAGAGACGATCTCATAACGACCATTAATGGTGTGAATGCGTTCAAACATACCTGCCAAACCGAAATGGTTGTTGTGGATCAAATCGCTCATATCAGAAGGAACCGCAAAGCCCTTGCCATCATCACTAATCATTACACAAATACTCGTAGGTTCTAGCTTTAAGCTAACTACAATACGGCTAGCTTGAGCGTGGTAAACAGCATTGCGCAAGGCTTCTTGAAGCACGTGAAAGAGATTGATAGCGATCGGCTCGGGTAAGTCTACAGCGCCCTCATCAAGCTCTAAAATGATCGTCGGTAGATCAAGAGGATAGCTTTGTTCGAGCTGATTGACAAAGCCTTCGATCGCAGCAGGAAGGCCTAGCTCCAACAGACCAGCGGGCCGTAACTCGCCGATAAAAGCCCGTAACTGTGAGACGCTACCCACTACATAGTTCGAGATCTGGCTAAGCTCCCGTTCTAAGTTAGCCAGCTCTGGGGTATGTGGACTATGGCAAGATTGTTGAGCTATAAGCTTTAACAGAGCTTGGATCTGATAGTTGACAGCGAGAAGATCTTGAACTGGACCATCGTGTAGGTCGCGCGCAAGACTGACGCGCTCGCGTTCACGTAAGGTGGCGACCGTGCGCTTCAGCTCTTCAAAGGCGACTTCTTTCTGCTTTTGAAGCGTGATATCTTCGAAAATACCTAAAATAAAAGGCTCCCAGCCTTCAACATCGCTCAGCTTCGTTACATTCAAGCGCGCCCAAAAGATACTTCCATCCCGTCGAAAATAGCGCTTCTCAAACTGTTGATGCAGTAGCTCTTGCGATCGAAGTTTGTCAAATAAACCACTTGTCACTGTGAGATCTTCGGGATGAGAGAACCACGCAAGGGAGGTGCCATACAATTCTTCTTCGCTGTAGCCAAACATCTTTTGAAAGGCCCGATTTGCTAGCGTAATATGGCCAGCAAAATCGGCGAAACAGAGGCCGACGTCTATAGCGTTGAAAGTTTTATAGAGGGCAAGGTCGCTTCGAAAGAGCTGTTCATAACTTGTAGAGGAACGTCGAGCAACAATCGGCTGGATCTCTGCTTTTTGGAAGCGGCAGAAACCGACAGCAAGTGCGTTTAAAAGCATGAGCAGGCGTCGAAGGAACATGGGCTGGTCACTTCGATTGGTGTACTGTTCGATAAACGATAACCAGACCGTATTCGTCGCCTCGAGGATCTCGGGTGCGTTATAGCCGATATGGACTAAACTACTACCCAACTCTTCAAGTCCTTCTTGACTCCAGTGTTGCGCAAACAACTTATCGATAATTATTTCGGAGAGCGCATGTAAACGAGGTTTCACAACCTGAGGAGGCAAAAAGGAGATCTGTACTTTTTCTAGGGACCGAAACCACTGGTCAACAAGCACTATACGATGAATCTGTAAGTGTTGCTGCCAGCCTATGGAAATATAGTCGTTTAGCAGGCCCATATACTATTCACTTACTAGTAAAGGGTTTTCGGCCTCTAAATGAATGAGCAGATCTATTCATGCACTAAAAGTACACAACAGACATCGTAAGATGGGAAAGAAAACTGACGTTTAACAACAATCTCTAGCCTAAATCATCAGGATACTCAGTTATGAAATCGCCCGTCAAAATGGACGGGAAGTTTAGCATAAATGAAGCTATTGACTGATGGCTGACTCCGCAATGACTCCACAATCAGATTCTTTGACTCACAAATAATACCATATTCCTGAATTATTAGATTTTATTATATCTTATAAGTAGAACCTCAAGCTTAGAGTCAGAGCATTAACAGATCTCTCAAAAGTGGATTTTCTCCAAGCGCTTGGAGAAGATCGCTGCAAAGGTCACAGCTTGTATCCAACGCACGCTCTAGATCTCCCATTCATAAGAGCGCAGCGGCCTTCTTTGGGGTTCGCCTTTATCTCCAAATTACCAAAAGAGTTTGGTCTAAGCCAACTCTATGGCTTAGAGATCACAAAAACACTCGCATCCTTATGGTATGATACGGCGTCCGTCCGATTGATTGTGATGTATTTCTAGCAGCTGTATCGCTGGTAGTAGCATGTCTTTGTGCGAAAGGAGTGCTTATGATTCGGCTCTCTCGAGAATTAGAGAAGGACTTGCACAACTTACTTGAGGGCGGTGACCCTAGTGTGATAGCCGAGCGTATCAAAGCCCTCCCTCCTGAACGCATTGCGATACTGCTCACAACCCTACACCCAGCCGATGGCGCCGAAGTCTTAGAAGAACTTGATATCGAGCAGCAACGAGCTGTATTTGCCGAACTCGAAAGCGAAGATGCAGCTGATGTGCTTTCGTATCTCGATAGCGATGACCAAGTCGAACTTGTTGCTGATCTACCAAGTGACGAGCTCTCTGAGATTCTCGATGAGATGGAACCAGACGACGCTGCCGACATGTTGGCCGAGTTGCCGCCCGATCAGGCATCGGCTGCGCTAGAGCAGATGGAAGATGCCAACGAGGTCAAGGAGCTTTTGAAGTACGAAGACGAGAGCGCCGGCGGCTTGATGACACCCCATGTGGTCAAGTTGCGCACTCAAGCAACGGTCGGGCATGTGCTCAGCCTCTTGCGCAATATTCAACCGATCGAAGATCTCAGCTATTACCTCTATGTGACCGACGATGATGATAAGCTGGTCGGCGTGGTCAGCTTGCGCCAATTGGTGACAGCCGATCTAAACCTTACGCTGGGTGAGATCATGCACCGCGATGTAATCAGCGTCTCGGTCGATGCCGACCAAGAGGAAGCGGCCAGGATCTTCTCGCGCTATGGCCTCTTATCGCTGCCAACCGTCGATTCCGAAGGGCGCTTAGTGGGTGCGATCACCGCCGACGACGTGATCGATGTTATTCAAGAAGAGGCGACCGAAGACATTTATCACCTAGCGGGTTTGGACGCCGAAGAACATGTCGATGAATCGGTCTTGGCGACCGCCCGTCGCCGTCTGACCTGGTTGCTCGTCAACCTACCCACCGCGCTCTTGGCCGGTGCGGTTGTAAGCCAGTTTGAAGGAACCGTGCAGAAAGTAGCGGTGTTGGCGGTCTTTATGCCGATTATCGCTGGTATGGCGGGCAATGCAGGCATTCAGACTCTCACGCTGATCGTGCGCAGCATCGCGCTCGGCGAGATCTCGCTGCGCGATAGTTGGAGCGCACTCAGCCACGAACTGCTGGTCGGCTTGATCAATGGCATCTGCTTCGGTGCGCTGATCGGTCTGGTCGGCCTGATCTGGAAAGGGGTGCCCATCCTGGGGGTGATCGCGGGTGTGGCGATGTTGACCAACATGGTGGCGGCGGCCTTCGCGGGCACAATGGTGCCGCTGATCTTACGCCGCATCGGGGCCGACCCCGCGCTCGCATCGGGTGTGATCGTAACGACGTTCACAGATGTAACAGGCTATACCTGCTTCTTGGGGCTAGCGACGATCTTTATCAACCTGTTCCCCATAAGCTAAAAGCAAACTCGCCAGATCGCTTTCAGTTTTGGCCTTCGGCAGAATGGAGCTGACTCTGTTTGTATTCTTTCTCTGGTTTGGCACGCAGTGTGAGGGACAGCCCGTTGAGCGAGTTGCGTCGCGCTCCCTTCTGCCGCAATGCGGGAGCTATGACATTACCCAAAAGTCGAGTCGGCAGCAAAAGGCAATCGTTCGCATACCATCGCGGGAGTATCCTTGAGAGCACAGAACTCAGAGAGCTTGTATGCGATTTCGCTACGCGAAATCGCATACAACATCACCCCCGGCCCCCTCGCCCGCAGTGCGGGAGAGGGGGCCGGGGGTGAGGGCAGGCTAGCCCATTTGGTAGCCGTAGGCGGACGCGCTACAAGCCTTCTTTGAGGTATAGACCTCGCCGCTAGAGAACAAAACGCATTGAGCGAAATCGCTTCATACATCCAAAAGAGGATCGCATGCCAAATCGTTCGATCCTCTTTTCTCTAGCTTTAGTGGCCCAAGCGTTACGAGAGCATTTCGACCGATTGCTCGCGCTGAGCTAAGGCGCGTTGTGCATCTTCATAGCCCATCTTAAAGAGCAAACGGTGATTGCGCTCTTCATAGTCGATGATCCAATCGAGCGGCATCATCTCTTTAGGAGAGATCACGGTCGGCAAACGCAAGCGCTGCGGCAGATAGCCCTCTAAACGAATGCTCTCATCGGTCAACATGCGGGCCGCCATCTCTAAGCGCTCGCCAACCTCAGCCAGCTTGTTGCGCATCTCGATGGCCCGAAAAGCGCTGCGATACGATGCCAGCATGGCCCAATCGAGGGTAAGCGTCAAGGCTTGCACAAGGTCTTTAGGCATATCACAAGGCGCTCGATCCTGATCGTCTTGGTGGAGATGCCAAGGCGTCATCATCACAACCAAAATATCGAGATCGCTCTGGCCCGCCAACTCGATCACCGGATCGAGCGGCGTATTGGCGATCACAGCGCCATCCCAATAGAGATAGTCGTTGATATTGGTCCAAGGGTAGACGATAGGAATGCTCGATGATGCCATCAGATGATCGATGCAAATATCGTCAGCAGGGTGATTTTCTAGATCGCGGTTACAAAATATACGCAGCACCCCAGTGCGCAATTCGGTCGCGGTCAACAGCAGGGCTGGCGAATCGGGACCATTGATGCGATCAAAGTCCATCCATTTCGCTAAGGTTCTGCGCCAAGGAGACGTATCAAGCAGACTACGAAATGTTCGGCTCTGGAAGAGCGTACTCATTCGCTCAGTAAACGAGTGGTGTTTCAGGTCTGGTTCTTTGGCGTGCAGCGAATCGTGATGTTGCTCAGAAGTCAAGACACCCCGCAACATCCAGCGCAACAAAGGTTTGCTAAGCGGCGGCAGATCGTCCGAGAGGCGATGCACATCCTCGGTATGCATATTCAGCCAGAGCTCTTCTAGCTGATCGATCGTCAGACCACTAGCAAGCGCAGATGCATTAATCGAGCCGATCGAGGTGCCAGCAATAATATCGGGGCCAATGCCGTCCTGCATCCAGCCGCATTCGACCAAATAGCGCATCACACCCACGTGATAGGCGCCTCGCCCGCCTCCACCGGATAACACTAAGGCTTTTTTCTGCGGCAACATTGTGTATATCTCCTAACCGTGAAACGAATAGACTGCTGCGACCACACCTACTTCTACAAACGCTTTTTCGCTTTCTTTTCGACTATATGGTGAAAATGTAAGAAGTTCAGGAGCGAAAAGGTCTTAGAAAGGGCGAAATAGCCACTCCTATCTCTTGTTAGGCAGTTGTAGCATGTTATACCAAATCGTCATTACAAGGTTCAGCTATCGCATTACAAAGGCGGAAAAGTTGCGACCTTCCATTCGGTCTCTGGCGCGTCCGCCTACGGCTATCAACATCCCGCCCACCCATTCGGATCTTCAGGCGTACCGCTGCCTTCGCCGCTTTCACTGCTTTCGCTGCGACCTGCCAGGCGCAAGCGCCTAGCAGATTGACACGCTGCGTTTCACTGCCTGCACTGTCTTTGCTGCAACCTTCCCGCAGCTTCGCAGCGAGACGGTTCTTCATCTCGACAGGTAGCTTCTATATAAAAGACTCTGTGACTCGTGAGGTGATACCAAATTCGTTTAAAAACTTGCCCACTTGGAGTGTAAGGAAACAAAAACGAGGAAAGAGTTGTGTGACATTTCGCGCGATAGCGCGAAATGTCACACAACAAAAAGAGACAAGTTCCACTCTGCCGAAGGCCAAATAGAATGAAGCAAGCGAATTTGGTATGAATACTTGCACACAACAATGGGCGGTCTGTCTGAGTACAGACCGCCCATACAGAGATCTCAAAAGGGCAAAGCCCGCGAACTATTCCGCGCTGATAAACGCAGATTCAGCCTCGACTGGCTCATCCATGTCTGCGCGCTGATAGACAAACTTGCGATCGGGGCGGGTGCTCGCGCCGTGAGGGTTGCCCTGAGCATCGAGCGCCACGATGTTGAGATTGGCGTGTTCAGCATTGGCACCAACCAAAATGGCATCTTGCAGCGCCAGAGCACAGGCCTCTGCGACCGAAGCGCCGCGCGCCATAGCCACTACCACGCTATGCGCCGTGCCAGCCCGAATCGAAAGCTCACCGAGGCCCGTACAAGCGGCCGCGCCAAAGCGATTATCGGCATAGCCGCCAGCGCCGATCACCGGCGAGTCGCCCAGACGGCCGGGGTACTTCCAAGCGGTGCCGCTGGTGCTCACCGCCACAGCGATGTTGCCGTGAATATCTTTGGCCAAAACGTTGACCGTACCGCCAGCCTTCTCGGGATCGATGGCCAGCTTCACGGCATCGAGCAGGTTGCGGCGGAAGACCGGACCTAAGCGCTCCATCTCCTCGGAGTCGAGCTTGCCCTGAATGCCCTTGCGCCAAACAGCTTCAGCTTCAGGAGTCAATAGGTTGCCACGCTCAGCGCCAATATCATCGGCGAAACGAGCAGCGCCCTCGCCCACGATCATCACGTGGGGCAGCTTCTCCATTACTTGGCGCGCCACGCTAATGGGGTGCAAAAAGCCCTTCAAAGCACCGACGGCGCCACACTTGCGGGTGGCGCCATCCAT
>Ga0207874_1002674_pt1 | contig 16262 bp, 7 predicted proteins | sample HigsolmetaAR201D_FD_184833 | JGI IMG/M metagenome (GOLD analysis project Ga0207874, IMG submission 184833) | Ionic liquid and high solid enriched microbial communities from the Joint BioEnergy Institute, USA - AR20-1-D (SPAdes) (version 2) ...
TGCGACCGGTCGCTGTTCGCGGATTCGTACTCTTGCCGAAGCGCTGGATTGTGGAGCGCACCTTTGCTTGGCTTAAGCAATACCGCCGCCATAGCAAAGACTACGAACGCAACCCGGAGACCAGCGAAGCGATGATCTATATCAGCATGATCGCACTGATGTCACGCCGCCTGGCACGCGGAAAAGACATTTGAAGACAGTCTCTTAAATCTGTAATCTGGACGGCACAGTCATTTCTGGATCGCAGTCTGCAGTCTGGTGTTGCCGGTACGCTCCGTTCGTAAGGGTGAACGGAGCAGTGATGCCTAGCCTTCGCGTCAGCGAATGGTCACGGTTAAACCTGCAATTGCGCAGTGTTGGTGACCAGTGTTGATAGATTGCTAGGTCGCTACAAGGCTAGAGACCATTATTTCGGCTAAGGGGACGTCTAGTCACGCCGGTTATGGCACGCTTTTGCGTCAGCCAGTGGAGATCTGGCCTGTTCAAGCAAGGATGGCGAACGAACTCTTATATGCGGAGGGTAGGGTTATGGATCTGAAGCACACGAAGGTGATCGGGCCAGGCCACGGTTCGCTTCCGTTTCGAGGGTTGGATAACCTGGCAGACCTGCCTTGTAAGCCGGGGCCATTGATTACGGCCGACAGCCCCTACGGGGCAAGCCCTGGCGAGGCGTTGATTTGTACCCGTGGCGATGGTGGCGTTCAGCCCGGCCGATTCGGACGCATCTTCTGCAGGTCCAACTACAGGCCCAGCGATGAAGCCATTCACGAGCTGGCCGAGACGATGCGCGAGCCGAGCTTGGCACCAAACGATCACCCGGACGTGCCATTGGGTTTCACGTTCCTCGGTCAGTTCATCGACCATGACTTGACCCTGGATGCGACCACGATGTTCGGAAAAATGGAGGATCCCAAGGGGATTACGGATTTTCGGACACCCAACTTGGATCTCGACTGTCTGTATGGTGCCGGCCCTGGCGTGGATCGTTTCATGTATGACGTGACGCCGCCGGGCGACAAGAACCCCTACAAGTTGCTCCTGGACTTCGGCCGGAGCTTCGACCTTCCCCGCAATAGTCGTAATACGGCGATCATTGGCGACTTGCGGAATGATGAGAACTTTCTGATTTCGCAGCTCCACCTGGCGTTTATCAAGTTCCACAATGCGGCCGTCGATTACTTCCTGGCTACGCAGCCGGAGAAATACCGAGGGCTGCACGGGAATGTTTTCCTGTTCAAGGACGCCTGGCACAACGTGCTATGGCATTACCAGTGGATCATTGTGCATGAATTCTTGCCGAAGGTCGTTGGGCAGGAGATGGTCGACGATGTTCTGACCAATGGCTTCAAGGTTTTCGATTGGGAACGCATGGGCGCCAAGTTCCCGTTCATGCCAGTGGAGTTCTCTACCGCGTGTTATCGGCTCGGTCACACGATGTTGCGCCAAGATTACATCGTGAATGACCTGATCAAGAAGGATCTCTTCCAACTGCCGGTCTTCGGCACGCCACGGATCAATAGCGAGCTGGAGAAACTGGATTTCACCAAGTTCTTCGATTTCCCGGGACGGCCGCCCGCCCAGCGCAGCCGACTGTTCGATGCTAAGATTCCCGAGCCGGTCTTCAACTTGCCGTTCATCGATCCGGTTCAGGACAAGCCTGTCTCGCTGCCGGAACGCAACATGCTCCGGGCTCTGATCTTCGGAGTGCCGTCCGGTCAGGAAGTGGCTAGGGCGATGCAGAGGTGCGGTGTGGACGTAAGGGTCTACAGTAATGATGAGCTGGGCATCGATCCGGTGCTCAGTAAACATCTGGGAGGCGAAGCACCGCTATTCTTCTACATGCTAAAAGAAAGCGAGTTCGAGCCAACGAATAGCCGCCACTTAGGGCCGGTGGGCGGCCGGATTGTGGCCGAGGTGTTCCTCAACTACCTCAGCACGATTTCCGGGAACTATCTGAAGGATTGCAAGGAATGGAAGCCGATCTTTCCGCGGGCCAATGAAGACGACTTCACGATGGTCGATCTGCTCACGTTCGCGAACGCGTAAGCCAGACCGGGTAAACGCGAAGGGATGAGCTACGGACGTTTTGGGCGTTGGCAGCCCGCCCAATAGCTTCCGTTAGAGCCCTGGCCGAAAAACTCGGCCAGGGCTCTCTTCGTTGGACGGTTTGTAGTATCAGCGCGACGGTTTTATGCCTGACGGTCTTCAATCCGGGAAAGGGATTGTCGGCACGACCGGACGAGCGGGATTTTGGGGCTTGGATGGGCACGCCACGACGTTAGTGATTATGTCCCGCGTGGGGATCGATGCCGCCGCCGGCTTGGTTTTTCAGGGCCAGGTGCATCTGGTAGGCACCGCGGCCGGCGAGCACATCGCCGGGGAAAATTGCTCCGTCGTTGGCCACCACCACTGCCTGGCGGTCGCGGTAGATCACGTGGACCGGCACGCGGTCAAAGTGGTCGCCGTTACGCTGGTACACGTAGGTTTCGGCCCCGTCTTCGACGACGGCGTCCACAGGCAGCACAATCTGTTTGGTCCAGCGCTGGACGGGTACGCGCAGTTCCATTCGCTGGCCCGGCTTGAATCGCCACTCGATGAACCGCACGCCGCCGGGCGTGGTCCGGTCCAGCAGTACTTCGTTCGAGAGCGGGATGTAGAAGCGGAACGCGCGGCTGGAGGCGTCGATCTGGTCGGCCAGGTACATCACGTGCAGGTTTTCGATCACGTCGGACCGTTGGTCGCCGGTCAGCAGCACGGCCGAGATGGGAATGCGGTCGCGCACGGCCGCCCGCAGGGCCTCGGCATCATCCTCGTACGCATGGCCTTCGATGTACAGCTCGCAGTGGTCGGCCAGTATGCAAAGGGTTTCGCCCGCTTCGACGTGCTGCCCCTGCACGACCGAGAGCTGCTGCACGTGGAACAGATGCTCCTCGGCACAAGCTCCCGATTCGCCTTCGTGTTCGTGGTCCAGGGCAGAAACCGTGAGAGAACGCAGCAATTGCCTGGTGCGGAGGATTTGGTCTACCTGCGTTTCCGATAACCCATGCAGCAGCAGGGCCTGCCGTTCGGCGAGGAGCGAAGCTTCGAGCTTTTGGCGTTCGTAATCCTGCTCAAGCACGCGTCGTCCGGCGACCACGCCTTCGCCGGCGCTTTCCAGCCGGGCGATTTCACGCCGGATCACGTCCAGGCTTTCAGCGGTGCGCAAGAACTCCCGCTGGGCGGAAACCAGTTCTTCGTGCATCAGGCGGATTTCGAACAGCGGGCTGCCCGGCTCTACCGCCATGCCGGCCACGACGTTGATACGGGTGACCACGCCCGATAGTGGCGCGGTGACCTGGATCTGCGAGAGTCCGGGCCGTTCCACCACGATCGCCGGCAGTGTGACGGTCCGGGCGTAGTCCGATAGCTGCACCGTGACCGGTTCGTAGTTGATGTTACGCAGGGCCCAGGGGCTCAGCTCGATCGAGTTCGCCGCGTTGTGGGCATGATCATGGTCATGCCCGTGATCGTGGCCGTTCTTGGAGCCGGGCTGGCCATTGGCGGCCGTGGACGAGGCGGCGGGCTCGGGCCACCAGTGTTCGCGCCATACCGCGGCAGCGACCACGCCGACGACGATCAGAATCGCCGCCAGGCTCCAAGCAATCGTACGATTCCGCGACCGGGGAAAGCCCATCGTGTACCTCTCACTGTCAGCGGCGGAGGAAATCTTGCGGTACGGGGTAGCGGCGGGCCTGCGCCAGGTAACGCTTTTGCGACTTGGGGGCTGCGGGACCTAGCCCAACGGTTCGTCCCACGACCACCACATTTAGAACTGTATAACCAAAGCGCCGCCATGGGAACGGTACGCCATCTGCCCCCGGTTGGCCCACAGGTGACGGCACAGCGAGCGGCCGGGGCACAATATACATCAACAATAGGTTATTGGTCGGTGGCGGACGGCTTTCCTGTTCGCAGGCCAGCCATGTGAATGAGCCGTTAGGACGTTGCTAGCAACGGCGGCGCATTGGCGGCGTTTTCGAGCGCTTTGTGGGAACTCATGGGCAGCCTCGGGCGTCTGAATGGTGGTCGCGACGAGGCTGCAGCGTTCGTAAATCATTGAACGATTGCACGTTGTATTTCTTCGACCATCGCGGCCGTGGTATCAAGGAAAGCACGTCGGAGTCGCCGGAAGCTCGTGGTTATCGAGCATCGCTGCCGCTAAAGCGGGGGCGCTTGGACGTATCCCTTTACGCAACGTTTGGAGAATCACCTGTGCGTTTGCTGCTCGCATGTGGATGCGTTGCCATCGCATCTCTGGCTATCTGCGTCGCTTACGCGGTTTCGCAAGAGTCGCGGGCCGACCAGTGGAAACAGGTGTACGACGCCATGGCTAAGGAACTCCCCCGTACCGCCTTGGAGAAGTTGGAGCCGATCATCGCGTCGGCCAAGAAAGAAGGGGCCTGGCCCGAGGCGGTCCGGGCCGTGAGCCTGAAGATCCTGCTTGAAAGCGGCATCGATGACAGCGATTTCGAGGGGGCCTTTCCGCGCATGCGGCAGGCGATTGAGCAGTCGCCCGAACCGATGAAACCTGCGATGCACGCCATCCTGGCGCATTGGTACTGGCGGTACTTCCAGGAGCATCGCTGGCGGATCGGGCAACGGACGGAAACGTCCGATTCGCCCGGCGACGACCTGACCACCTGGTCACTGCCGCGGATCGTGGCTGAGATCGATCGCCAGTTCCAGGCGGCGCTTGCCCAGGGCGAGGCTCTCAAACGTACGCCTATCGCCGAGTACAAGCCGTTGCTCCAAGAGGGGACGATGCCGGCGTCGTACCGGCCTACGGTGTACGACCTGCTGTTGTACGAGGCGATCGCGTTTTACGCCTCGGGCGAGGCCACGGTCACGCAGCCGGAAGACGCCTTTGAGTTGGAAGCCGGCAGCCCGATTTTTGCCGCACCGGATCAGTTTCTGGCCTGGGAACTTTCCAGTGACGGCCACCTGGCCAAGGCGATCAAGCTGTATCAGCAGTTATTGCGGCTGCACGCCGACGACGCGGATCGTAGCGCGTACCTGTCGGCCGATCTGGAGCGGTTGCTCTTGGGCTACAGCTACGCGGTGGGATCTGAAAAGGATGAACGATACCTTGCCGCACTCAAACGGTTTGCCGAAGCGCATCGCGATCATGCGCTGGCCAGCCTGGCTTATTACCGGTGGGCCGAAGTGCTCCAGCGGCAGGACAAGCTGGTCGAGGCACACAAGCTGGCGGCCGAGGGCAAGCAGCTGCATCCCGATAGCGTGGGTGCCAAGCTGTGCCACAATTTGATCGCGCAAATTGAACAGCGCGAGGTCACCGTGCTGGCCGAACGGGTGTGGAACAAACCCTGGCCGGCCGTTGAAGTTAGCTACCGCAACATTGACCACATCTATTTCCGTGTGGTTAAGGCGGACTGGGAATCGCGGCTCAGGCAGATGCGCTTTGGGCCAGAGCATTGGGACCAGGATGCCAAGCGGCAACTACTTGCTCAGCCTGCGGTCAAAGCGTGGGATGTCCAGTTGCCGCCGACTTCCGATTACCGCGAGCGCAAACAAGCGGTGGCGGTGCCTGAGGATCTGGAGCCGGGGTTCTACTACCTGATTGCTAGCTGCCGCGATGATTTCAGCCAGCGCAACAACGTGTTGCTGTTCACCGAGTTCTGGGTGAGCGACCTGGCGCTGGTGATGCGCGAACGGCACGGCGATCCGGCCCTCCAAGGGCTTGTCACGCTGGCGGATTCGGGTGAGCCCGTCGAAGGTGCTACGGTCAAGACCTGGCGCCTGGACCCCCGCAGCAACCAGTGGATTGTCGGGCCGCAGGGGCGAACCGATGCCGCGGGCCTCTTCAACATTCCCGTCGAACGACGTGATTACGGTCAGTTTGCCGTCCTGGTGCAATGGGGGCAGCACCTGGCTTCACGCGGCTTCGAAAACGTCTACGGATACGATCAACGGCAGCAACCGTTTGAAAGCACCGTTTTCTTTACCGATCGAGCGTTGTACCGGCCGGGGCAGACCATCCACTACAAAGGGCTGAGCTTCCGCGCCGATCATCGCAATCGCAGCTACGAAGTCCTGCCGCGGCGGCAGTTGACGGTCATCTTCCAGGACCCCAACGGCAAGGAGATCGCCCGGCAGCAGCACCAGACCAACGCTTTTGGCGCGTTCCACGGCAGCTTCACGGCGCCTGCGAATCGTCTGCTGGGCCGGATGATGATTCAGGTGCAAGGCGGCCCGCCGGGCATGGCTCAGGTGGCGGTCGAAGAATACAAGCGGCCCAAGTTCGAGGTGCAGCTGCACCCGGCCCAGGAAGCTCCGCGGTTGGGCGAAGAAGTGCTGCTGACCGGTACGGCCTCCGCATATACCGGGGCACCGATCGACGGTGCCAAGGTTCGCTACCGCGTGGTCCGCGAAGTCCGGTTCCCGGACTGGTGGTCGTGGTGGCGTGGTTTCCAGCCGCAGCCACAGCAGGAAATCGCCCACGGTACGGTGCAGACCGATCGTGAGGGCCGCTTCCAGGTCACGTTTACCGCCGTGCCGGATCGCTCCGTGCCGGAGACAAGCGAGCCGGTGTTTGTGTACCGCGTCACGGCCGACGTGACCGATAACGCGGGCGAAACGCGTTCGGCCTCGCGCCAGATTCGGGTGGGGTACGCGGCCCTGCAAGCTACGCTGACGGCAGATTCTTGGCAAACCACAGCCAATCCGGTCGAGATCAAGATTACGACCACGTCGCTGGATGGCGAAGGCCGCGAAGCAGGCGGAAAGGTCAAAATCTATCAGCTCCAGGCTCCTGATCGCGTGCATCGCGCGCCACTTACCAATGACAGCTACCCGTATTATCCCGGGTACGGGGCAAGAGGTGGATTCGAAAACGGTGCCGGCAACGATCCGGATGATCTGAGTAACCCGGCCAATTGGCCGCTGGGCGAGGTGGTGGCCGAGCAAAACTTTGCCACTCGGGATAACGGCACCGCCGAGCTTGCGTTCACGCTTCAGGAAGGCGTGTACCAGGCGGTGCTGGAATCCCAGGACCGCTTCGGCAAAACGGTCACGGCCCGGCTGCCGCTCACGGTGATCCATCCCGAAGCCGATCGCCTGAACATCAAAGTCCCGCAGCTCCTCAAGCTGCGCAGCACGACGGTGGAGCCCGGTGAGGAGTTCGTCGCCGTGTGGGGCAGCGGCTACGACAACGCTCGGGCCTATGTCGAGATCGAACGCCAGCAGCAGATCGTCAAGGCGTTCTGGACCGACGCCAAGACCACGCAAGCCAAAATTGCGGTGGCGGTGCCTGAGGAGTGGCGCGGTGGTTTCACCCTGCGGGTGACGATGGTCCGCGAGAACCGGGCGTACATCGAGTCGCACCGGATCGACGTGCCGTGGACAAACAAGCAACTGAAGGTGGCTTGGGAGCGGTTCACGTCGAAGCTGCTGCCCGGCCAGAAAGAAACCTGGACGGCCGTAGTAACCGGTCCCGATGCCCAGCGGGCCGCGGCTGAAATGGTCGCCACCCTGTACGACGCTTCGCTCGATACGTACTTGCCGCACGAGTGGATGCGTTGGCTGAACATCTTCTACCAGGATCACTCGACCCTGAATGTGCGGTTCGACAACGGGCAAATGCGGTTGCGGCACCTGGCCGGCGGTTTTTCCAGTGACCTGGAGCACGTCGTGATTCGTTACCCGCACTTGGACCCAGAGATTGTCGGCTACGGCAACGGTGTGGGCTGGATGCAGAATAAGGGGGGCGGCCTGCTGGCAGCCGACTATGCGGCGGCCGTGCCCCTGGCGGCGCAAGCGCGTGGCATGGGCGGGATGGCTCCGGGACGTGAAATGGCTCTAAGAAAGAGCGATGGCATGCCGCCGGCCGACGCGAACGTAGCTGCCGAGGCGGCACCTGCGGATCGCGTCCCGGATACGCAGGCCGTCGCGCCACGTACCAACCTGGCAGAAACCGCGTTTTTCTTCCCGCATTTGACCACCGACGACGAGGGCACGGTGCGGATCAGCTTCACCATGCCTGAGGCGCTCACGCAGTGGAAGTTCATGGCCTTTGCGCACGATACGCAGTTGCGCAGCGGCTCGCTTCACGATCGCGTGGTGACGTCCAAGGATCTGATGGTCGAGCCCAATCCGCCGCGGTTTGTCCGCGAAGGCGATGAACTGGAGTTCGCCGTCAAGGTAACCAACCGCTCGGCGAAGGCCCAGCAGGGGAAGTTGCGGCTGACGTTCACCGACGCGCGCACCGGCAGCGACATGACGGCCGCCCTGGGCATCGAGGATGCCGAGTTGCCGTTCGAGGTGCCCTCCGGCGAGTCGCGCAGCTACGCGTGGCGTCTGAGCGTGCCCAACGGGGCCGGTTACCTGGTGTACCGCGTGGTGGGCACCACGGGCATGTTGTCCGACGGCGAAGAGAACTTCCTGCCGGTGCTCTCGAAGCGGATTTTGGTTACGGAATCGCTGCCGCTGCCCATCCGCGGCGAGCAGGCCAAGACGTTCCAGTTTGAGCATCTGCTGACCTCGGGCGATTCGAAGACGCTGCAGAGCCAGGGGCTGACGGTGGAGATGGTATCCAACCCGGCCTGGTATGCCGTGCTGGCGTTGCCTTACCTGATGGAATACCCGCACCAGTGCAACGATCAGGTGTTCAATCGCTTCTATGCCAACGCCGTGGCGCAGCACATCGTGAAGTCCGATCCCACAATCCGCCGCGTGTTCGAGCAGTGGCGGAACACGCCGGCGCTGGACAGCCCGCTGTTCAAGAACCAGGACATCAAGAACGTGCTGGTGGAAGAAACGCCCTGGTTGCGCGATGCCCAAAACGAAAGCCAGGCTCGGCGGAACATCGCCATCTTGTTCGATGAGAACCGGTTGACCGCCGAGCTCCGCAGCGCGTTCGAACAGTTAGCCCAAGGGCAATATGACGACGGGGCCTGGCCGTGGTTCCCGGGCGGACGGGGGAACGATTTCATCACCCTGTACATTACCACCGGGTTTGGCCGCCTGCGACAGTTGGGCGTGCCGGTCGATGTGCAACCGGCGATCAAGTCGCTGCACCGGCTCGACGCCTGGATCGACCGTAACTATCGCGCGATCCTCGAGGCGGCTAAGCGCGATCGGGAGCAGTTGAGCAAGAGCCACTTGAACCCGACGATTGCCCTGTACCTGTACGGACGCAGCTTCTTCCTGAAAGATCAACCGGTTGCCAACGAACACCGCGAGGCGTTCAGCTTCTTCGAGAACCAGGCCAAAGAGCATTGGACGAAGCTGGATTCGCGGCAATCGCAAGCGCACCTGGCGATCGCTTTGCACCGGCTGGGACAGCGCGAGTCGGCCCTGGCCATCATGGAGTCGCTGCGCCAGCGGGCCGTGCGGAACGACGAGCTGGGGATGTACTGGCACGATGGGCCGCGCTCGTGGTGGTGGTATCGGGCCCCGATCGAGACGCAGGCCCTGATGATCGAGGCCTTCGAGGAAGTCGCTCGCGATCCGCAGGTCGTCGAGGAATGCCAGGTGTGGCTGCTCAAGCAGAAGCAGACGCAGGACTGGAAGACCACCAAGGCCACGGCCGACGCGGTGTACGCGTTGCTGTTGCGGGGCGTGAATAACCTGCTGGCCTCCGACGCGCTGGTCGAAGTCACCTTGGGCGACAAACGGATCGAGCCTGGCAACGTAGAGGCCGGTACGGGCTACTACCGTGAGCAGTTTGCCGGTTCGGACGTGAAGCCGGCGATGGGCCACATTACGGTCAAGAAGGACGATCCGGGCGTGGCCTGGGGCGCCGTCCACTGGCAGTACCTGGAGGACATCGATAAGGTGCCCGCCTACGAAGGTACGCCGCTGACGGTTCGCAAGGCCCTGTACACCAAGGTGAACACGCCCCAGGGGCCGCGGTTGGAGCCGGTGGATGGCCCCGTGAACGTGGGCGATGAGCTGGTGGTGCGGATTGAGGTCCGCGTCGATCGCGACATGGAGTACGTCCACCTGAAGGATCAACGCGGTAGCGGTACCGAACCGGTGGATGTACTGTCGCAGTACCAGTTCCGCGATGGGTTGGCGTACTACCAGTCCACCCGCGATACGGCCACGCACTTCTTCATCGACTACCTGCCCAAGGGCACGTATGTCCTGGAGTACTCGACGTGGGTTGTACACCGCGGGCAGTACACCTCGGGCGTTGCCAGCATCGAGTGCATGTACGCTCCCGAGTTCAACAGTCATTCCGGCAGCGTCACGCTTACGGTCAAGTAGTCTGCCGGGCAGGCACAACGTGCCACGCGTCACGAGCCGTCAATGGAAACGGCCCCGGCAGAATGCGTCATTCTGCCGGGGCCGTGTTGTTTGTCGGACTGTGGATGACGCTACTGCTGCTGCAACTTCTTCAGCGCTTCCGTGGCAGCATCACGCACCTGGGGAACCGGGTCGTTCTCGGCCACTTCTTGCAGCCGGCTGACCGCCTGCTGCATGCTGCCGCCCAGCAGGGCGATCGTCTTGGCGGCTTCGTAACGCACCAGCGGTTCTTCGTGGCTCAGGCCGGCGATCAGAATCGGCTTCACGGCCTCGACCAACTGCGGGTTCTCGGGGGCGATCCGCACCAAGGCCCACACGCTCAGCAGACGCAGCTTTTCGTCGCGAGCGGCGAGGTTCTTGCGAATCTCGGGCAGGGCTTCCTCGGCGGCCTTACCCATCGCGCCCAGTGCATAGGTCGCGCCGGCTTTGAGCTGGATATCGTCGGACTTGAGATCTTTGAGCAGTTCGGGGATCACCGAGGCCGGAGCCGGGCCGATGTTCGACAGGCTCATGAAGATCTCGCGGCGAGCGTCCTTATCGGTCTCACCGCGGAGGGCTTCAACCAGAGCCGGCACGGCGTCCTTGGCATCGGGGCCAATACGGCCCAGCACCACCACGGCAGCACGACGCAGCTTGGGATTCTTCAGTTCCGCGGCCACCGGCCCCACGGCGGCTTTGCCCATGTCGACCAGAGTGTCGGCCACGTTGGTGGCGATGAGGCCATCCTGGCTTTCAAAGGCCTTGATCAGGGCCGGCATCACCAGCGAGGGTTCCGGATCGAGATCGTCGATGGCTTCGATCGCGGCCAGCCGCACGTCGCGGTTTTCGTCTTCCAGAGCCCGCAGCAAAATGCCCAGCGACTGATCATACACCTGCTGGTTGTTGCGGTTGCTCTTGCACACCGACCAGGCGGCCACGGTGCGCAGGAACGGATCGTCCGACCGCAGCAGTGGCAGCAACTGATTGGCAGCCTGGGCGGCCGCTTCACCGATGCTGCCCAGCAGGTAAGCAGCGGCGTACTTGACGGAGTTTTCGCGATCGCCCAGCGCGGCGACGGCGGCATCGACGGTGGCCTGCGACGTATCGCCGGTGGCGGCCAGCGCCATCAGGGCTTCGTGACGCACTTCAGGCTGTTGGTCCTTCACGGCTTCCAGCAGTTCGGGCACCACTTCCTTGGCGTCGGGGCCGATTTCGGCGACCACCAGGCAGGCCCAGTAGCGGCTCTCGGGATTCGGCAGGGCCTGTTTCAGGCCGGGCACCGCGTTCTTACCCTGCTCGGCCAGCACGTTCAGGATCAGCGTGCGGGTCGAAGCGTCGGAACGTTCCAGCAGCCGCGTGATCAGCGGCGCCAGAACCTTATGCTCCGGCTTGATGTCCTGCAGCGCCAGGACGGCGGCGCGGCGGACGGCGACGTCGGTGTCGCCCAGGAGCTGGGTGATCTGCTCGGTGGAGCCCTTGGCGGCGTCGCCCAGCCGGCCGAGGGCACGGACGGCGTGGGCCCGTACCAGCGGATCTTGATCCTTCAAGGCGGCGGTCAGGGCGCTCACCGACTGTGAGGCAGCCGGGCCGATTTCGGCCAAAGCCCGAGCGGCGCGCCAGCGGACGTTGGCGTCGCGATCGGCCAGAGCCGAGATCAGCCGGGACGTGGCCGGGGCGGCGGCGCTGCCGCGCGCCGCGAGCTCGTCGATGGCACGCGCTTTGCTTTCTGAATCCCCTTGGACAACGGCTTGGGCCAGTTCCTGGACCGAGGCCGCGGAGGCCTGGGCAGGTGGCTGCTGTTGTTGGCCGTATGCGATGGGCGCTGTCACACCCAGCCCAAGCGACAAGATTAGCCCGACCGATAGCCGCTTCGCCATGATCTGCTCCGAGATGAGACGCTAATATCGAGCGCCAACGCGCTGGCAATCACTCGACTCAGCGAAGGAAAGTCTGGAATGGTGCTTTAACCTAAAGTATAATTGGTGAAGTTAGGCAATCCAGTCTCGTCCTGCCATTGTTGGCCAAGCAGTTGTCGGCCGGATCGCGGGTAGACGTAACGAATCATAGCACCGGAGTGATAAACGATGCGTTGCTTCTGGCCAATTCTATCAATGCTAACTGTGGTAGGTCTGGCGAATACCGCGGCGGCCCAATGGTACGTGGACAACCGCGCTTCGACCGTGGGGGAAAGCTATGCCCGGGGTATTGCCGACGTGGTGCGCTCGCAAGGGCAGTATAATCTGCTCACGTCGCAATCCCTGATTAATATTGAGGACGCGCGCACCAAGAATCTGCAGAATCGTCTGCAGTGGACGCAGACCTATTTTGAGATGCGGCGCATGAACCGCGACTATCGTCGCGAGATGCGCGGCCCCACGCCTTCGCCCGAGGCGTTCGCCCGCTGGGCTCGCGAGGCGGCTCCCGAACGGCTCAAGTCGGTCGAATTGGACAGCATCACCGGCCGCATCAGCTGGCCGACCTTGCTGCAAGAGGAGCGGTATGCTCCGCTGCGGGCGAGCCTGGAGCAGGCCTTCCTGGAACGGGCCGAGAAGCACGGCGCGATCGGTCCGGAAACGGCGCTGAAGATCAACGATGACGCCAACGCTATGCTGCGGATCCTGGAAGACCAGTTGCAGGAGAGCAAGGCGAAGAACACCCCGATCCCGTCGTACCTGTACATCGACGCCAAGAAGTTTATTGAGAGCCTGGCCTACGAGGCTCGCTTCCCGGTGTCGTAAGCCGCGGCCCTGGTTGCCCCCATTTGCCAGAAGCTCCGAAGCTTTCGATCAACCTCAACAAGCTCCGGCTGCAGATCCTGGGCGGCCGGAGTCCCAGTCAGCCCGAGCTGGCGGTAACCCCGCCGCCGGGCTAACTTTGTGGTCGGCAGCGTTTGGTCATATGGTCGCGGCGAGCCAGATCACGGCTTGAGGAAGACGGCGTTTGCGGGTATGTAAGCTAGTTGAGCGTTTGACGCGGCATTGACCAGTCTGGCTGGTAGCCGTACGGTTGTCGGGTCGCCGCAGGGTGGCCGTACATAGCCCCCCAAGCGTTTCAGGGGGCACACATTACCGATTTTCACGTGGCTTCCGCCAGCAGCGTACGCCCTGGCGGGGCCGCTTTTTTTTGGATTTTGCGGAGGTGCCACATGACCGATAGGATTCCGGTCACGCGTGCTGGTTACGAACGGAAGCTGGCTGAACTCAAGCACATGGAAGAAGTCGAGGAACCGGCCCTGGCCAAGCGCGTGGCCGAAGCTCGCAGTGAAGGCGACCTGAGCGAGAACGCCGAGTACCACGGTGCCCGCGAGTCGCTGGGGATGCTCCACGCCCGGATGAACTTTCTGCGCGATCAGATCAGCCGGATGGAGATCATCGACACCGCGAACATGCCGCGCGACACGGTGGCCTTCGGCGCGACGGTGACCTTCAAGGACCTGGACATCGACCTCGAAGAAACCTACACCCTGGTGGGGGCCGGTGACGAAGATTACGACAACGGCCGCATTCTGGTCACCAGCCCGCTGGCCCAAGGCCTGCTGGGCAAAAAGGTGGGCGACATCGCCGAAATTGACGTTCCCGCCGGCCTGATGCGGCTGCAAATTCTTGAAATCCGCTACGAAGAGTAGTAGCTTCAGGGGCGACTGGGGGCAGCCGACACTTCTTGCTCCACCGGTTCCGGGATGGAGTCTCCATGGTTTCGCCGCAATCGAGCGAGCTGTTCCTCGAAGCATTATCGAAAAGCGGCCTGGTCACCCCCAGACAAATCGAGCAGGTGACTGGGCAATTTGATGTGGGCGAGGTGCCTGACGCTGCGCAGTTGGCGCAGGCATTCGTCCGCGAGGGACTGCTGACCCCCTTTCAAGTCGAACGGCTGCTCAGCGGCCGCTTCCGTGGTTTCTTCGTCGACCGCTACAAGGTTTGCGAGATTCTGGGCGCCGGCGGGATGGGCTGGCTGTACGCCGCCGTCGACCAGGACACCGGCCAGAAGGTCGCCATTAAGGTGCTCTCCAGCAATCCGGATGATGCCGGAGTCGCGGCCCGATTTCGCCTGGAAGGCCAAGCCGGGCTGCGACTCAATCATCCCAACATTGTCCGCACGCTCCGGCTGGACAGCACCGACGAGCTGCAATACATCGTGATGGAGCTGCTGGAGGGGATCAGCCTGCAGGAGCTGATCGACCGCCAGGGGCCCGTCCCGTGGCGGCAGGCCTGCGACATGATCTGCCAGGCGGCCGCCGGCCTGCAATACGCCCACGACCAGGGCATGGTGCATCGCGACGTAAAGCCGGGCAACCTGCTGGTCGATCACGAAGGCCATATCAAAGTGTTGGACTTCGGCCTGGCCCTGTGCGACGACCAGGGCCAGGAGTTCTCCATGGCCATGATCTTTGGCCAGGACAAGCTGGGCACCGCCGACTATGTCGCCCCCGAGCAGTCGCTCGATAGTTATCACGTCGACGCGCGGGCCGACATCTACAGCCTGGGCTGTACCTTCTACTTCATCCTCACCGGCAAGGTTCCCTTCCCGCTCAATACCATCGGGAAGAAGCTCGACGCCCACCGCCGCTTCAAACCGCGGCCGCTGGAGGAACTGGCGCCCGATGTGCCGTCGGAAGTGGTCGAGATCGTCAACACGATGATGGCCAAGCGTCCTGAGCGGCGCTACGCCAGTTGCACCGAGGTCTGCCGCGCCGTCGCGCCGTTTGCCCAGCGGAAGAACGTGGAGTTTGACTTCCGCGCGATCGTCAACGCCCGGGCGATCCAGGCCGAACGTCGGGCCGCGGCCAAGCGCCGGCAAATCAGCAAGAGCAACGCCACACTCAGCTCGGTTTCGCAGAGCCGCACGAGTACCGTGTCGCTGCTCGATCCGCTGTTGCCGCGGCTCCGCGAGGTGGAACGCCCGCCCTCCGATGGCCTGACGCCGCTCAATCCGGTGAAGCCGGCCGTCGTCGAAATCAAGCACCGCGAGACGGGCAAAGTGCTGCTGCGGGTGGAAAGCGATTCGCTCGTCCGCAGGAACCTGGCGGGGGCCGATCTCAGCGGGGCAAACCTGGCCGGCATGGACCTGACCGGCGCCAGCCTGATCAATACGCGGCTGCGCGGCGCCGACTTGAGCGGCGCGCGGCTGGTCAACGCCACCATGCCGCACGCCGACCTGACCGGAGCCAACTGCCACGGCACGGATTTCTCCGGCGCTGATGTGAGCAACGGCGACTTCACCCAGTGCCAGCTATACGAGGCTCTGCTGGTGAAAGCCAACCTGCGGTTCGCCAAGCTGATCGAGTGCGACGCCAGCGGCGCCAACTTCTCAGGCGCCGATCTCAGCCTGGCCATGGTCCAGGGCAAGCTGCAGGGCGCGAACCTCTCGTATGCCAATCTCAAGGGTGCCGATTGCAGCAATTGCAACCTCCGCGAGGCGAAGCTGACGCATGCCGATTTCACCGGCGGCAACCTGAAGGGCGCGATTCTCGTGGGGGCCGATCTCACGGAGGCCAAGGATATCCGCGGCCTGCCGTTCCCCAAGCCCTGCCCCAAGAAGACCAAGCCCTGGTGGAAGTTCTGGGGCTAGTCGCCGATCGCCGCCGCCATTGGCGGCAACGCGTGGTGCCTCAGCCTGTCTTCAACGCCTCCCAGTCGACAGCCCGCGACGGTCGAATATCGGCTTTGAGCACGTTCTTCATCTGCTCCAGCGCGTAGCGGGTGTCGGCCTCGGTGTTCGAGGCCACGCAATCGGCAGGCACCACCAGCCGCAGGTCGCGCATGTAGGCGTCGTTGGCCGTAAACAGCACGCAGATGTTGGCCGCCATGCCGCCCAGTACGAGCGTGCGCACTTCCAGGTACTCAAGCAGAATGTCGAGCGTGGTGGAGAAGAAACCGGAGTGCTTAGAGCGTGTCCAAAAAGCTAGGAGTTGCTTAGTCGCCGAGCCATAAGGTGAATCATAGTCACAAGAATGAACGCCTGTTCGCTCTCCGTGGTGC
>Ga0207874_1002681_pt1 | contig 16221 bp, 13 predicted proteins | sample HigsolmetaAR201D_FD_184833 | JGI IMG/M metagenome (GOLD analysis project Ga0207874, IMG submission 184833) | Ionic liquid and high solid enriched microbial communities from the Joint BioEnergy Institute, USA - AR20-1-D (SPAdes) (version 2) ...
CGGTGACGCCGAGCGAAATCATCACGAGGGCCGAGATGACCAGAGCAGCGAGCGTCAGCCCCGACAACGGCTGGTTGGAGCTTCCCACCAGTCCGACGAGGTACCCGCCAACGGCGGAAAGGAGAAATCCGTCGGCGGTCATGATGAGGGCGGAAACGATCGCCGGAACGACACCTCCGGTGAAGTAGTAGTAGATCCCGGTGATCGGAACCAGCAGCGCGATCGTTGAAAGGATCACCCATTTCGCCGGGATATCCAGTTCCGTCCTCCCGCGCATTGTCCGCTTGCCGGCCGCCTCTGACGATGCGGCAAGGGCTCCCTTGAGCGACGTCACAATCGAGGAGCGCATTGAGAAGAGCGTGTAGCAGGCGCTGACCAGCATCGCGCCCACGGCGATCGGACGAACGACGTTGTACCAGAGCGTGAAGGCCTGCACATCGGGCGACGCGTTCTCGCCCCCGCCGAGCCTCGCGGCCAAATCGGGGTCGAAGAACATCAGCAGGGGGATCAGCATCCACCAGGCGATGATGCCTCCTGCGACGTTGATCGAGGCAAGACGGGGGCCAATGATATAACCGATCCCGATGAGCGCGGGCGAGAGAGCCGGCGTCGACCACGGAATGCCGCCGAAATGAGTGACTTCGCCGGTAGTCTGCCGCGCGAAGTTGAAGTGGCGGATCACCGATTTCGGAAAAGCGAGAAAGCCTTCGGAAAACTCGCGAAAGATCTGGAATCCTTTATCGCTCTTGAGGATTTGAATCAGGCCGCCGAAGCCCATCGCGCCGAAGACGAATTTGGGCGCCGAAGATTTTTCGCCTCCCGCTTTCACGATCTCGTAGCTGGCGACGCTTTCGGGCCACGGCAGGTCGGATTCAACCACCAACGGACGCCGGAGCAGGATAATGAAGAAAACGCCGATCAGACCGCCCGTCAGCAGGATCAGAGTCGCCTCCCAGTAATGAGAACGCAAGTCGTTCCACAGCCGCTGTCCATTCATCTCAACCATCAGAAAGGCGGGAATGGTGAAGATGGCTCCAGCCACGAGCGCCTCGCCAACGCTGGCCGCTGTCCTCGTAATATTCTGCTCGAGCAGCGATCCGCGAAAGGCGGGTATCCGGAACAGGGCCATGGCGATCACGGCGGCGGGGATGGTGGCCGCTACCGTCTGGCCCGCGCGCATGCCCAGGTACGCGTTTGCGGAACCGAAGACAAACGCCAGCAGCAGACCGACGCCGACGGACTTGACCGTCATTTCAGCCGGAGTTTTGGTCGACATTAGAGCTGATGGTAGCAAATCGTTGATAGATAAGGGGAAAGGATCGGTTCGAGCCCGGGTCGTCGACGTACAGTGGAGGGAGGATCTTCAGTGCGAAGCGACTCGCTCCATTCTCACCGCGTGAACAGCTCCCGCCAGCTTTCGTCCATCGCGTTCCACCGTTCGGGTCCGGTCGCGCTCGTCTGCGTTTCCGGCACGGTGAGCGTGCCGTGGCCGCGTTCGCAGAGCAATTCGGTGCTTGCCGGATCCAGCAGCGCGCTGGCCCAGGTCCCCAGCGAAACCGGAAGGCTGAGGCGGTGCACACAGACGGGGCATCGCCTCCGCTGATCCAGGATCGAAAGAAGCGCTGCCGCCAGGCAAAACAGCAGAAAGACCCAGCCGAGCATGAACCCGAACAGCGCCTCTCGCGGTCCGTGTGTTCGTTCCACCCAGACGAGGGTCACGGTTCCGAGCAGGAGCGCGGTTTTCGCCACGAAGAAGAACCAGTAGGCCCGGGTTTGCCGTAAAGGCAGAGCTGTGACAGCCCGTATGGAGAACCGTCCCTGGGGAATGATCAACGACGCGACAAGCATCAGGAGGGCCAGCAGCAGCCCGGCTCCACCGACATACAAGGAGGGTCTGCTGTTGTCTTTCACCAGACGGACCTGAGCGGCGGACCCGCTCCATGGGACCCGGTTGCCCCGTGCCACCTCCTGGAGCGCCTGCTCCGCGGCTTCCAACGGCACGCCGGGCGCGATACGCAGCACGACGCCGGTAAACCGCCTCCTCCAGTCGCGAGGAGGGACCAGAGGCAGCGGGCTCGGGGGCAGCACGGTCCAGAACCGGGTGCTGTATGTCAGGAACCAGAAGGACCTGGGCATGACTCCGACAATCACCGCGGGCTGCCCGTCCAGGGTCACCACCCGGTTCAATACTGAAGGATCGGAGTCGAAGTCCTGCTGCCATGAGCGGTAGCTGAGGACAACTGGAATCGGCCCCGCCAGGTCTTCGCGCCGGAAGGTGCGTCCGATGGCGGCTTTCACGCCCAAGACGTCAAAGAACTCCGGTGAGACGTGCATGCCATCGATGGTTCTGTGAGGCTTGCCCTCCTGGCCGAACTCGAAACGCTGGGACTTGTACGTCGCAAGACCGGCGACCTCCGGCAACGGGCATGACTGCCACATCACGAACGTAGCGGGAGGCACCCCGGTGATCTTGCCGAAGCCGCTGAACTGCTGGCTGATGGTCGCGACGTTCTCCGGAGCCTCCAGCGGGGGAGGAGCAATGGCTGCTCGCGTTCCCGCAAATCCGCCCGTCAGAACGCCAACGGCGAGCAGGAGGACTGCAAGGGCTCCCAGGCAGAAAGCAGGATGACCAAGGATCTTTCCAACTCTGGTGCGGACCTCCTCATCGCCGAATCTCTGCCGCCACGCGTCCCTTGCCGCCCCGTTCGCGTATGCGAGCAGTTTCTCTTTGGCGCGTGCCGGCTCTTCGTTCCGCTCACAGAGGAATGCCCACCAGTGAGCCGCTCCATTCTCCCAGTGCTGCCGCCACTTCGCCCGCTGCTCCGACGGCACCATCATGGACGAGAGGCGGATCAGCCAGAGGACTTCCAGCGGAACCGGAGGAAGAGATTCGTCAGGCATCCCCGATTGTTAGCAGGCCAGAGTGTCAGACACTGCCGCCGGCAGAATTTGCGGCCGGCTTATCGACCGTCAAACAGCTTGAGCGTTAGAGGTTCGTGCGGATTTGCGGAGTACGGAATGACACCTCGCCACAGACTCGCATTGTCAGACTGTTTCGCCGGTTCGAGCTTCAGCACGTAAGCCGGTTCAAAGCCGGAAACGTCAAGCCGGTCCCCTGAAGCCTTTCCCCGGACTTCCACTGTCGCTTCTCCCGGCGTATAACCCAATCCCTTGAGCGCATCTCGCAGCCGTTCCAGCCGGACGCGATTCCCCTCTTTGAGCTGCAGCCGGATGACCTGGCGGTCTCGGGCTACCTGGACGTCCTCCACGCCTCGAATCCGGCGGAAGGTGGACTCCAGGGAGTCGCGGCAGGACGGGCAATCGAGACCTCCAAACTGCATTTCAACGGAGAGGAACTCTCCGCGCAGGCTGCTTCCCAGAAGGAGCAGCAGGGGAGGCGCTGCCGCAAGCCGCCATTTTCGGGTCATGCTTTCCAAATCCGGTCCCAGGTCATTTCTTTCCCGGAATAGATTGCCTCCCGTGCCATGATCGCGGTCATGGTGCTTTCTGCCGCGTGAACGGTCGCATTCTCGATTTTTCCGTTTCGCGCGCCGTCGATGAACTCGTTTACGGCGTCCATCGTGATGTCGTAGGTGGTCTGTATCTTCTCCGGCGGCTGCTTCGGATCACGCGAGATGGTATAGCCCTTCCGCGAGACGTTCACCCAGCCCTTCTCGCAGATAAAGGTTTCAGACACATCTGCGTACCCGTTCGGTCCAAACTGATGCGCGCTATAGCTGAACACGACGTTATTCGCAAACTGGAAGCTGGCGCTCAGGTTGTCGAGGATGTCTCCGATGTCGGTGCGGATCATCCGGCTGCCGTAGCCATTCGCTTTTACCGGATGCGTTCCCATGAACCAGTTCACGACGTCGATATTGTGGCAATCCTGCTCGACCAGAATGTCGCCCGAGGTGTCGCGGTAGAAGAACCAGTTACGAATCTTTTCCTCGCTCGCCGGATGCCCGCTGCGCACCCGGGGGCCATTGCCGAGCCAGGAGGCGCGAATCATCTTAATGGCGCCCAGTTCGCCCGACTTCACCACTTCGTAGGCCCGGCGGTAGTCCTTCCCATAGCGCTGCTGGTAGTCGACGGTAATGCGCTTAGTGGGATCCGCCTTCTTGCCGGCTTCGAGGAAGCGCCGCACGCCCTTGGGGTCCACGCCGACCGGTTTTTCGCAGAAGATGTGCTTCCGAGCCTTCACGGCTGCTTCGAAATGCTCAGGGTGGAGGAACGCCGGTGTTGCGATGAGCACTGCATCAACGTCGCTCGCGAGCAGGTCGAGGTAATTCTTATACTCCTTTGCTCCGCTATATTTAGAACGGGCTTCGGCCAGCCGGTCGTCGTAGATGTCGCAGATTGCGGAAACCCTCAGATACTCGTGCTTGGCAAAGATGCCGCTGACATACATGCCTCGGCCTCCGCATCCGATAAGCCCGAGCGTGAGGGCCGAATTTGCCTGTGAACCTCGCACCGTTTCCGGTTTCAAGATCAGCAGCCCGCTTGCGGCTGCGGTGGAAGCCTTTACGAAATCGCGGCGGCTGGAGTGTTCGTTCATGGGACCTCCTGGGAACTGAAGAGCCTGGGAGCTATCAAGCCGGGCCTGGCCTGAAAACTGCCATGTGTCGCCCTCTATTATACTTAGGAAATCCGTGCTTCTCTCCATTTTGATACCCGTATATAACGAACGAACGGTGGTTGAACGGAGCATCGCTCAGGTTCTTGCCGCGCCGTTGCCAGAGAACATGGACCGGGAGCTTGTCGTCGTCGATGACTGCTCCACAGACGGCACGAGCGCGATTCTCGAGCGTCTTGCTGCCGCCAATCCGAAAATTCGTCTTTTCCGCCACGCCGTGAACCAGGGAAAAGGGGCGGCGGTCCGAACGGCGATCCAGCACGCCCGCGGGGATTTCGCGATTGTGCAGGATGCCGACCTTGAGTACGACCCCAACGAATACCCGAAGCTGCTGCGGCCTCTGCTGACCGGTCACGCCGACGCTGTCTTCGGCTCCCGCTACATGGCGGGTGAGCAGACTCGCGTGCTGCCCTTCTGGCACTCGATGATCAATAAAGGTCTCACTACCATCTCCAACATGTTCTGCAATTTGAACGTGACGGATATGGAGACCTGCTACAAGGTATTCCGGACCGACCTTCTCAAGAGCATACCGATCCGTTCCAACCGCTTCGGCTTCGAGCCGGAGATTACGATGAAGTGCGCCAAGCGCAAGCTCCGGATCTACGAAGTGCCGGTGAGCTATCACGGCCGGACGTACGAGGAAGGGAAGAAGATCGGCTGGAAGGACGGCGTGAAGGCGCTCGGCGTCATCCTGTATTTCTGGCTGATCGACGATCTGTACGTGGAGCCGTACGGCCGCGGCCATTTGAACAACCTCTCCGGCACGCCGCAATATCTCAGCTGGATGACCGCGCTCTTGCGGAAGCACACTGGCGACACCGTGCTCGAAGTGGGAGCGGGCATCGGCAATATCACCGGGCGTCTGATGGGACGGCGGCTTCGCTACGTCACATGCGAGAAGGATCCTCTCTACCTTCACGCGCTGCGCAACCGCTTCCTTCGCACGCCTAACGTGGAAGTGCGTTCGCTCGATCCTGCCCAGCCATCCGATTTTGCCGGTTTGGAAGGAGCCTTCGACACAGCCCTGTGTGTGAACGTCCTCGAGTATCTCGAAGACCCCAAGACTACTGTGGCCGCTCTGCGGGGCTGCCTGCGCCCGGGCGGAACCTTAATCATTCTGGTGCCGCAAAGCCGCTCGCTCTTTGGAAGCCTCGATAAGACACTGGGGCACCGCCGACGCTTCGAGGAGCGGGAACTGAGGGCGATGCTATCCGAGTGCGGTCTTGACGTGCAGGCTTCCTATCAGATGAATAAAATCGGACGGCCTGCCTGGTGGCTCTTCGGCCGCGTCCTCGGACGCCGAAAGCTGAGCAAGGTGATGCTCAAGATTTTCGACAAGACCGTCTGGTTCTGGAAGCGAGTGGAACGCCTGATTCCGTGGAAAGGGCTTACGCTCGTCGTTGTCGCGCGCAAGCCGTCATGAAAGCTGCGGGTCTTGATTATTCCACAAGGCGGCTGACGGTCCGTGAGTTGCCGGAACCCGAACCCTCGCCGTCGGAAGTTCTGCTCGAAGTAGTGGAAGTTGGGGTGTGCGGCACGGATCGGGAACTGGCTCGGTTCCACCTCGGGTTCCCCCCCGCCGGTCAGGATTTCCTGACTCTAGGGCACGAGGCTGTCGCTCGCGTCGTTGATCCTGGTCCTTCCGGCTCGGGCCTTAAGCGCGGCGATTGGGTGGTTCCGCAGGTTCGCCGGCCATGCGCTTCCCGCTGTGCCTCTTGCGCTCGCGGCCGCCGCGATCTTTGTCTTACGGGAACCGCTCCGGACCGCGGAATTACCGGGATTCATGGTTATCTCTCCACCTTTGCCGTCGACCGGCCGGAGGACTTGGTTCGTATCCCCGAGGCTCTGCTTGATGTGGCCGTACTGATCGAGCCCATGAGCGTCGTGGAAAAGGCGCTCGAAACGGCGCTCCGGTATCACGAGCACGATCCGCGGACTGCGCTGGTGATGGGCGCGGGACCGATTGGCATCCTGAGCGCTCTTCTTCTGCAGCATCGCGGCTTTGACGTGACGGTCGCGTCTTTAGAGTCGAAGAATGAACCGAGAGTACGGCTGCTGGAGCGTGCCGGCATCGCCTACTCGTGCGGATTTGAAGGCGTCCGCCCGGCGGATATCGTAGTGGAGGCGACAGGGTCGCCGAATGCGGCTCTTGCCGGATTTTCACTTCTTGCGCCGCTAGGCGTTTATGCCATCGTCGGCGCATCCGAGCCGACCGGAAAGATTCCGCTGGTCGATATGGTCGTCAAGAATCAGGTCGTCTTCGGCACTGTCAATGCTTCGCCGCGCGCGTTCGAATCCGCCGTATCAGATCTTGCGGCGCTTGACCGCGGGATCCTGCAAGGAATGATTCGTCGTGTTCGGTTCGACGGGTTCGAAGAGACGATCCTTCAACCGTCGAGGGACGTGGTGAAGTTCGTTCACTGCGTGGAATAAACTGAGGAAACGATGTCCTATACCTTTCGTCACGCCATCTGTAATGAAGTTTTCCAGGGCTGGAATTTCGCGGACGCCTGCAAGGCGATCCGCGAAGCCGGGTATCAGGGGATTGAGATAGCGCCGTTCACCCTGGCCGAAGATCCGGCTACCATTACGGCGGCTCAGCGCACTGAGTACCGGACGGTCATTCGCGAGGAAGGTCTCGAGTTCGTAGGCCTTCACTGGTTGATGGTGTCCCCTAAAGGGCTGCATGTGACGACTCCGGACAACGCTCTTCGCGAGCGAAGCTGGCGGCACATTCGGAATCTCATTGACCTATGCGCCGATCTGGCAGGCGGGCGCGGGGGCGTGATGGTCTTTGGCTCTCCGTATCAGCGCTCTACGACGGGTGGGCTCAGCCGGGCCGAGGCGACGCGGCACTTCGTTGAGGGGCTGGCGAGGGTGGCTCCGCACGCTCTGGAGCGCGGCGTGACGATCCTGATCGAGGCCTTGCCGGTCGCTCAATCCGACGTAGTTACCACTTTGGACGAGGCGGCGGCGCTTGTGGACGAGATCGGCAATCCGGCGATACAGACGATGTTTGATACCCACAACGCGGTGGACGAAGTGGAGAAGCACTCAGTCCTTATCGAACGGCACTTCGACAAGATCCGTCACGTGCACGTGAATGAGATGGACGGTAAGCACTGCGGGGCGGGCGACTACGACTTCTTACCCGTTCTTGAAACTCTGGCGCGGCGAAATTATCAAGGCTGGGTTTCGCTTGAGGCGTTCGATTTCTCTCCGGGAGCGCTGAAGATCGCAAATGACAGCCTCCGGCATTTGGAAAGTGTGATCGCAAGGATCCAGGCAGCAGCGGGTCATGCCTAGATTTGTTGTGACCGGAGGAGCCGGTTTCATCGGATCGACCCTCGTGCGCACGCTCCTTGAGCGTCCCGGGGCGTCCGTCGTCGTGATCGATAACCTCTTTTCCGGGCGGCGGGAGAACCTCAGCGAGGTTTGGGACTCGATTGAGTTCGCCGAGTGCGACATCCGCGATTATCAGGCGATTGCGCCGATTATCCGCGGCGCAGATGCGGTCTTTCACCTTGCGGCCATTCCCTCCGTGCCGCGGTCGATCAAGGATCCGGTCCCGTCGCACGAGGTCAATGTGGATGGGACCTTCCAGGTGTTTCGTGCCTGCAAGGACGGCGAAGTCCGCCGGGTGGTATATGCCGCGTCCTCTTCGGCCTACGGGGACACCGAAGTGCTGCCCAAGGTGGAGACGATGGCGCCGAATCCGAAGTCGCCCTACGCTGTGCAGAAGCTGATGGGCGAATATTACGCCAAGGTCTTTCATTCCTGCTATGGCCTCGAGACCGTGGCACTGCGCTTCTTCAACGTTTTTGGCCCCCGTCAAAACCCTGACAGTCCTTACTCGGGCGTGCTGTCGCTGTTTTTGAGGGCCCTGCTCGACCGGAGGTCACCCGTTATCTACGGCGACGGCGAGCAGAGCCGCGACTTCACCTATGTGGAGGATGTGGCCGCCCTCTGCGTGAAAGCCGCATTCGCGCCGGGAGTCGCAGGCCGGATCTACAATGCCGGGAACGGGAACCGTTACACGCTCAACTATATCTGGGCATTGCTTCAGGAGATGGAGGGAGTAACTCTTCCGCCAATCTATCAGCCGGCGCGTCCCGGGGATGTCCGTCACTCACAGGCCGATACGCGGGCAGTAGTGGCCGATTTGGGACATTCTCCAAGATTCTCTCTGGAAGAGGGGCTCCGGCGGACTCTTGAGTGGATGCGCGCTCAGTAGCCCCGGCAGGTGGACGGCTGCAAGGGAAGAAGAATAAAATTGAGGATCGGGATTATGTCCTTCCTGCAGAACCAGTTCGAACGGAACTTCCTGACGACCTCGGTGGACTACGTCTTCAACTGGGCACGCAAGTCGGCGCTTTGGCCGCTCACGTTCGGCTTGGCCTGCTGCGCAATCGAAATGATCGCCTCCACCACCGCCCGGTTCGACATTGCCCGCTTTGGAGCAGAGGTGTTCCGTCCGAGCCCGCGCCAGTCGGATCTGATGATCGTCGCTGGTACTGTAACTCTGAAGATGGCCCCAGTACTGAAGCGGATCTATGATCAGATGCCGGATCCGAAATGGGTGATCTCCATGGGAGCCTGCTCCAGTGTCGGCGGGCCCTTCAACACCTACAGCGTGCTGCAGGGGGTCGACCGGATCGTGCCGGTGGACGTCTACGTCACAGGGTGCCCGCCACGGCCCGAAAATCTCTTCTACGCGCTGCTGAAACTCCAGGACAAAATCGATCAGATGAGCACGCTCATTAAGCGGCCGACCGAAGTCCGGCTGGATGAGTCGATGCTGGAGAACTTCAGGAAGCAAGTCATGGTGGCTCAAGTACAGAACCCCGTCGCCTAGTGTTCTACCGGGATTCCAATCACATTTACCGATCGCGAGCCCTGGCCGCCTTCGATTGGCTGGACCACGGTTTCGGAACACGTCACGCAGATCCCCATCCATCGCCCGTCACTCTGAAGCAGATTCACTCAAACCTGGTTCTAAAGCCCGGGGAAGCTTCGGAAGGCGATGCACTCGTGTCAAATCTCGAAGGAGAGGCAATCGCAGTCAAGACGGCGGATTGTGTGCCACTGCTGTTGGCGGATCCGCGTACGCGGACTGTCGCTGCCGTCCACGCGGGATGGCGTGGAACCGTAAGCCGCATCGCGGCTTGCGCGGTGGAGCGTCTGGCAATCAGCTACGGCGTCGATCCGGGCGATTTGGTCGTGGCGATCGGGCCGGCAATTGGCGGCTGTTGCTATGAGGTGGGTCCGGAGGTCGCGGAGGCGTTCCGGCCGTTCTTCCCGGAGCGGGATGACCTTAGGGGGAAAGTTCGCATTGACTTGGCGGAAGTGAACCGCCGGCAGCTAATCGGCGCCGGCGTAAACCCGGATCGGATTCACTTGTCAGGGTTGTGTACCTGCTGCCAGTCCGCCGATTTCCACTCCTATCGGCGTGACAAAACCAAAGCTGGACGGATGCTTTCGTCGATCGAGATTCTGCGCCGTGTTTGATTCCCAATAACAAGAAAGGCGCGGTGGGTCCACCCGCGCCTTTCTTGAACGATGCCGAACTGGAAGCGGATAACGACTTTAAGCCGCGTTGACCAAAAGCTCTTCGAAGCTCTCGTTGCCCTCTTCCTGGTGCTTGTCTGCCTGTTCCTGGCAGGAGATGCAGAAGGGAGTCCACGGTACGGCATTGAGCCGCTTTGCGCTAATCTCCTCTTCGCAGTGCACGCAGATTCCGTAAGTGCCTTCCTCGATCCGGCGCAGCGCCGCGCGGACATTTCGAAGCAGGTTGGACTCGCGGTCAAGGTTCCGAATTGCGAGCTCACGTTCACCGGCGAGCTGCACTTCGTCCAGGGCATCCGGGGTTTTTTCAATCGCGATGCCTTCCCGGTTCCGGAGCACTTGGGCCAGTTCTGCCTGTCTGTTCTCCAGAATCTCCTTATATCGGTTGAGTTCGGTCTTCGTCATTGCTTTACTCCTTGTTTGTTCTCTCTTGTTCTTATCGTTCTTCGCTTCCCATACCGTCCCGGTCAACACCTGATAGACGCAGGTGCGACGAAAAAGTTTCACGAATCTTAGTCGATCCTACTAAAATTTTCTGACTGCAGGCTTGGTGGTATGGCCATCCTGAGCGGCGGCAGGTTCGATCGCCAAGAGCATCGGATATCATAGCACAACGAATGAGCAATTCTCGTGCCATGACCGCCGTGTGAGGCTCGCCACGCCCCTTCGGTGCTGCCAGATTCAACCTAACCCGTGCTAGCTGAAAATCTTATCGGTCCCAGGCTCTCTTTTGATTAGGTTGTATCTGTTTTGACGAACGGACAGCTTGAAAGTTTCAACAATCGTCAACCAACAGGCGGGCGGGCGGACCTGAAAAAAATCCCGGAGCGGGAAGCTTTTGCTCCCGCGGCTACCGCACGGAGAAAGTGCCGAAAGCCAGGCCGAGTTCCCGCGTATCGGAAGGCGTTGAGATCGTCCGGGGCACCTCGACAACGACTTCGATCCTCTCCTGCCCGATCAGCTTTGAAGGCAACGAATACGCAAGCTCGAACTGCCCGGCATTCTGAATCGTCTTCGATCCCAGAAAAACACCGCCGGCGGTGACCTTAACGTTCAACGGACCTTCTCTCAGCTGCTCTTTAGGGCAAAAGCCGGCAAGGTAAAGCTTCTCCCCCTCCGTTTGAGGGCCGGCGATACTTACCGCACCACGTTTGCCCATCCATCTGTACGAACCCTCCAATGGATGCCACTGGCCGCCAAAAAGATCCTCGAAAATTTTCTGACCTGCGTCCACATGCCGGGGCTGGCTCACAGGCCAGGTCGGAACAACCCAGATGGTGAAATGGTTCGTGATATTCCGCAGCTTGTCAGGGCCCACCTGGTAAACAACGGCAAGGCCGTGCTTGAGTGCGCGCCGGGCCAGTTCCGGTGCGGCTATGAAGGGTCCAACCGGTCCGTACTCAGGACGGGGTACAATCTGGGTCTCGGATCCGGGAACCAGGTATACCTGTTCGGCGCCGACGAGCCCGAAGGGCCGGTCGGAAATGCCCGCCCAAAACACGTCGTTCGTTACGCCATTGAGTAGAATGAGTTTCCCGGGATGAAGCTGCTGTGCGCGCTCGACGCCCCGGACCACTGTCTGTATTCCCCGGCCTTGCTCGTAGTGCCACCGGGCCACGGCCCGGCCGACGGGGAGAGAGCCGTAAAGGTAGACGCCGGCGAGAGCGATTGAAGCGGCACAGAGAAGGCGGCCCGCTTTTCTACTCGAGGCGATCGCCCACCCGGCCAGCATCGCTAGTCCGATCGTCGGAAGGGTGAGGTAGTAGTCCGAGACCATGTCTCGAAGCGGCAGCACGGGCGCGATCACGATGACGAACCAGGCCAGGAAGAACAGGCCGAGCGGCTGACCTCGGCGAAGCTTCCAAAGCGCAAACCCGAGGAGCGCCATCGTGAGGAGGGCGGTAGCGGCCGGGACGAGCCACTGCGGCAATGGGCGGAGCTCCGCAAGCCGGGCTACTCCGAAAGCCCAAGTCCAGTATTTCCAAAACGTGCCCGCCATGTGCAGGTCCCAATGCATCATGTAGAGCGGGGAGACGACCTCAGGGGCGTTCAGGCGGTGTACGACGACGTACAGCGCCGACACCGGCAGCATCGGCAGCGTCCTCAAGAAGTACTTGCGCGCGTAAAGAAATGCGTAAGAAGCCGCAAGGGCGGGATACACCAGATTGATCTCGAGCGCCCCAAACCCGAGCAGGAAAACGGCCCACTGCCAGTAGTAGTAAGACTTCTCACCCGTTTCCGTGTATCTCAGGAACAAATGAAAAGCCAGCAGGAGGAAGAACCCGCAGAGAATCTGGTTAAAGGCAGAGGTCCACGAAAGGGGTACGGAGAGCGCCGGATTAGCGACCCACAGTAGCGAGGCCAGCAATCCCGCAGCCCACGACCCGGTGAGTCGTCTGGTAATCGAGCCAAGCAGTGCGAGATTGGCGAACTGCGTGAGGAAGACACAAATGCGATAGGGTAGGGCCTCGAGGCCGAAGATGGAACTGAAGACCATGAAAAAGAGCCTCTCGCTCCAGGGGCGGATGGTGCCCTGAGCCATTGGAGCAAACACCGCGTGTAAGAGGCTGCTGAAGTCGTAAACGCGCAGTCGGAGCCCCAGCCAGGCGAAATCGTCCCGTTGAAACCAGGAGAGAAGCCCGAACCAGTAGAGCCAAAGGCAGAAGACTGGCGGTAGCAGCCAGAAAGCCGCCGTCCGCATCTGTGTCCTCACTTCGCTTCGAAGCCGATCGTGCTGACCACGAGACCCAGTTCCCGCTGGTCAAGGTTACCGGGGGGTAGGAACTTGTCAAGTACGAAATCGACTGTCACTGCGTCACTGCCCAGAACGCTCGCCGGCACCGCCCGCCTGTAGGTGTGCTCGCCCGCTTTTAAGAAGGTCTCGCCCTCCAATGCGAATTCGCCTATCTTTGCATCCAGTCTAAGGCTCTGCAACCTGGCGATCACGGCCTCCGGCACCGAGAGCTTCGCTTGAAGATCCGCTCCCTTTACTGAGGCGCCGGCGGGAGGGCGCAGCACAACCGTGAACTTGCCCATCGTCCACCGCCACGAGTTCTGTTCCACATCGTAGAACCCGCGGAGGAGCTGGTGGGCTACTCGCGGATCTGCTACGTGGATGACGGAGGCCAGCTCCGGCTCTTCGTTCTCCTCTGTGGCCTGCACAACGACACGGTCATGGCGCTGGCACGACGCGGACAGAAGAATGGAAAGAAAAGCCGGGAAAAGAATCAATCGCCGCATTTTTCTACTTGGACTAAACAGCTATAAAACGTGGGCCCCCCGCCGATATCGCTGAGCCGGTCGGATGTCAGGGAATTGATGCCGCGGCCTTCGGGCGATCGCTTGTTCCACCGAAGCGACGGAATGCGAACGACGCCTGGGCGCACCGATCCATCCACCAGAGCGATCACTTTCAGGCATCCGCGTTCATTGAACACCCGAACCAGATCGCCTGAGGCAATGCCTCTTGGGCTGGCATCCTCGGAATTCATCCGCAGCCTGGCCGTCTGCTCGTCGACCTCGGTCCGATAGCCGAACGTCGAGTTCATGCTGTCGTCGTTCTTCGACGTGACCAGCTCCAGCGGAAACCGGCTGCGAAGTGCCCCGGATCCGAGCCGTGATTCCACCGGCGGTTCGTAGTCGAGAGCGTCCGCCGTAAGATCGCACTTGCCGGAAGGGGTACCGAAGCCACCCTCAGCGAAGGGAAGAAAAGGTTTGCCTTTCTCAGAAATGTGCAGCCGCAGGAAGTGAGACTTGTCCAATTCCTCGAGAGTGATGCCAGCGAGGAAAGGGTGCCCGCTGTCAAGAAGCTGCCGGATGACGTCATCCTCCGTATCGCGCAGCGCAGGGTCATCGAAGCCCATCCGCGCCGCCAGCAGGCGGAAGATTTCGAAGTTCGATTTCGCTTCTCCCAAAGGCGGCAGCGCCGGGCGCGCAAGCTGAATGTAGTAGTGGCCGTAGGAGAAGTAGACGTCCGAATGCTCGAGGAACGTCGTCACTGGCAGAACGATGTCCGCGTAATCGGCCGTGTCGGTTTGCATCTGCTCCAGGACGACGGTAAACAGATCCGGCCGGCGCAGCCCGCGAAGGACAAGCTCCTGGTTGGGGGCGACTGCTGCCGGGTTGGAGTTGTAAACCACCAGTGCCTTGACCGGAGGATCCCCTATCTCGTTGAGCGCCTTTCCAAGCTGCACCATATTGATGAGGCGTGCCGGGCGCTTCAGTGGCGAGCACAATTGCAGATCGGGCCTCTCGAGCGCGTGCCGATTAATCTGGAATGCACCTGAGCTCGAGAGGTGAAGTCCTCCGCCGGCATAGCGAAAAGCTCCGGTGATCACTGGAAGCAGCGCAATGGCGTGGACGGCGCGCCCGCCGCGCTCGCTCCGCTGGACACCGTAATTCACACGAATCACGGCGGGCCTTACCGTCGCATACTCGCGCGCCAGTTGCACAATCTCCTGCCTGGGGAGGCCCGTCAGAGCCTCCGTTCGCTCTGGCGGATACTCTGCGGCCCGCTTCCGGAGCGACTCGGCATTCACTGTGTATTTCGTGAGGTAGTCGGAGTCCTCCAGCTTCTCTTGAAAGATGACGTGCATCAGGCCGAGCGCCAGGGCGAGATCGCTTCCGGGATAGATGGGGAAGTGTTTGTCAGCGAGTTTGGCCGTGCGCGTCATCACCGGGTCGATGGTGTAAAGCCGCGCTCCCTGCCGCCGGGCCTCGACAATGAATGGCCACAGGTGGACGTTGGTTCCGTGAATGTTTGCGCCCCAGGCCACGATGAGCCTGGCGTTCCGGAACTGCTCCATCTCGGTGGCGTAGCGGACGCCGTACGCTTCCGTCAAACCCGCGGTCCCTGCCGCGGAACAAATTGTGCGATCCAGACGCGAGGCGCCGAGGCGGTGAAAGAAGCGGCGGTCCATTCCGCTGCCTTGCAGATAGCCCAAAGTGCCGCCGTAGCTGTAAGGAAGGATGGCTTCCGGACCGTATTCTTCGGAGATATTTTTCAGCCGGTCCGCGATCGTGTCCAGCGCCTCATCCCAACTGATCCGCTCAAAGCGCCCCCCGCCCTTGGCGCCCACGCGTTTCATCGGATGGAGAAGACGATGGGGAGAATAGACGCGATCGAGGTAGCGTGTTACTTTTCCACAAAGGAATCCCCGGGTGACAGGATGATGCGGATTTCCTCGCAGCCTGATGCCCCGTCCATTCTCGACCGTGACGAGCACCGAGCAGGCGTCAGGACAGTCGAGAGCGCACACCGATCGCTTGGTCTCGGTCACGTCGAAATTATAGCGCGGGCCACAAAATGCGGGCGCCAAATCTGCCCGGATCCGTTCGGTAAATTGGCAACCCTGTCCATTCCTCGGGCATCATATAAGCAGGTATTAGGAACGCTATCGGTAGGGGCGACACTATGCGAAAAGCACTGCCTTTGGTTGTTGGGTTGTTCGCGGTAACAAGCCTGCTGCCGGCGCAAAGGGGTGGTGGAGGCGGCTTTCGCGGAGGCGGTGGTTTTCGCGGGGGAGGGCACCAGCACCGCCCGCCGGTTATCATACAGCCGCGCGTTCCGCACCCTACATTCGGACAGGGCTTCGGTAACATTCTTTTCCCTGGCGGCATACGGCCCCCGGTTCTATTTCCGGGGCGAGACTCGTTTGCAAACCGTTTGGGAGCAACTGTAAGCGGATTCCCCATCCGGGACCGGGATTTCTTCGACAGGAGACGCGGCGAGACGATTGTGTTTCCATTTCCTGTTTTCGCCGGAGGCGGATTCTACCCTGACTACGCTCCCGCGGCCGCACCCAACGTGACTGTCGTGGTGGCGCCTCCTCAGCAGCCGGCCGGTCCGCTCGTGGTGAATCAGAATTTCATCGGGGACTCGGCGGGATCTATGGTGGATGACTCTGGACAGGCGGCTGAGGATGGAGATTCGGGCGGCTCCGCATCTGGCGCTTCCACATCCGGTATTTCGACACGAAGAGGCGGCTTACGCACCTACGAAGCACCGCCTCCGTATC
>Ga0207874_1002684_pt1 | contig 16216 bp, 14 predicted proteins | sample HigsolmetaAR201D_FD_184833 | JGI IMG/M metagenome (GOLD analysis project Ga0207874, IMG submission 184833) | Ionic liquid and high solid enriched microbial communities from the Joint BioEnergy Institute, USA - AR20-1-D (SPAdes) (version 2) ...
TCGTTGAGGCCGAAGAGCTTACCGGGCGGCGGGACCCCCACCTTCGCCCTGTGGTCGCCGCCGGGGTCGGGGGCCTCGTATTGCGACGCGGCCGCCGCGGCGCCCGCGAGCAGCGCAGCGAGCGCTGCCGCGAGCGCGAGCGCCGTTCTAAGGGCGAGCAGGTTTCGCGTCATCCAACCTTGGTACCCGCTACCGTCCTCGGACAGCGCGCGAGGATAGGAGCCGCGCCCGGGGCCCGCGCCGGTTCCCGCCGTCGCGCGGCCTTGGCGCTCCCGGCGGGCGTAGGATGCGGCCAGGCATGGCGCGCACAGCGAACCGGACCTGGCCGTGGAGCGACGAGCCTCCCAAGCCCTGGCATCGCGCCGCTTACGCCGATGCCGAGCCGCGGCCGTTCTGGCTCGACACCGGCGCGCGCCCTGATCCCGAGCCGGCCCTCGAAGGCGAAGAGCGCGCGGCGCTCGCCGTCGTCGGCGGCGGGCTGAGCGGCCTCTGGGCCGCGGTGCTCGCCAAGGAGCGCGAGCCCGAGCGCGACGTCGTCCTGCTCGAGGCGACGCGCATCGCGGAGGCGGCGAGCGGGCGCAACGGGGGCTTCCTGTCCTCCTCGCTCACCCACGGGATCTCGAACGGGATGTCGCGCTTCCCGGAGGAGATGCCCGCGCTCGAGCGGCTGGGCCTGGAGAGCTTCGCGCAGATAGTCGAGACGGTCGAGCGCCACGGGATCGACTGCGGGCTCGAGCTGGTCGGGGACATCACGGTCGCGCTCGAGCCCCACGAGGTCGAGTGGCTCGCCGAGGAGGTCGACGTGATGCGCGGGCTCGGCCACGACGTCGAGCTGCTCGACCGGGAGCGCATGCAGGCCGAGGTCGCCTCCCCCCTCTACCGCGCCGGGCTGTGGCTGCGGTCGGGCTCCGGCCTGGTCGACCCGGCGCGGCTGTGCTGGGGCCTGGCGCGCGTCGCCAAGGAGGCGGGCGTGCGCGTGTACGAGGGGACGCCGGTCGAGGCGGTCGAGGACGGCGGCGAGGGGCCGCTCGAGCTGCGGACGCCGCGCGGGCGCGTGCGCGCCGACCGGGCCCTGCTTGCGACCAGCGCCTTCCGCGGCCTGGTGCCCGCGATCCGCAGGCGAATCGTGCCCGTCTACGACTACGTGCTCGTCACCGAGCCGCTTTCTGAGGAGCAGCGCGCGTCGCTTCGCTGGGAGCGCCGCCAAGGGGTCTCCGACTGCGCGAACCAGTTCCACTACTACCGGCTGACCGCGGACGACCGCGTGCTCTGGGGCGGCTACGACGCGATCTACCACTTCGGCAACCGGGTGGCGCCCGAGCTCGAGCAGCGCGAGGAGACCTTCGCCCTGCTCAGCAAGCACTTCTTCGAGACCTTCCCGCAGCTCGAGGGCGTGCGCTTCACCCACCGCTGGGGCGGGGCGATCGACACCTGCTCGCGGTTCTTCGCGTTCACGGGCACGGCGCACCGCGGCCGGCTCGCCTACGTCGTCGGCCACACGGGGCTCGGCGTCGGAGCGAGCCGCTTCGGCGCCGGGCTCGCGCTCGACCTGCTCGACGGCCGCGACACCGAGGCAACGCGCCTGCGCGCGTTCCGCTCGCGCCCCCTCCCATTCCCGCCCGAGCCGCTGCGCTGGGCGGTGATCGAGTTCACGCGCAACCGCCTCGCCGCCGCCGACCGCCGAGGCGGACGCCGCGGCCTGTGGCTGCGCACGCTGGACCGCCTGGGCCTCGGCTTCGACAGCTGACAGGGCGCACCCCCAAACCGCCCGCAGACCCGAGTGAGGCGGATTTGTTCGACATAGCCGCATAAATCCGCCTCACCTCGGGATGTGAGGCGGATTCGTACGACATAGGCGAACAAATCCGCCTCACGTCGTAGCGCCGGGGACGACGGACGCCGGGCGAGCGGGCGCGCGGGAGCCACCCGCGCGTAGGATCCCGCCATGGCGATCGGGGCTTTCATCCACGCGGGACGCTCGCTCGACGCCGCGGTCGACCGGGTCCGGCGCGCCGACGAGCTCGGCTACGAGTCGGTGTACGTCACGCACATCGCGGCGCGCGACTCGCTCACGCTGCTCGCGCGCCACGCGACGGCCACTGAGCGCGTGCGCCTCGGGACCGGCGTGCTGCCGATCTTCTCGCGCACGCCCGCCGCGACCGCACAGACCGCAGCGACGATCGACGAGATCTCCGGCGGACGGATGGTGCTCGGCCTGGGCGTCTCACACCAGGCCATCGTCGAGGACTGGTACGCCGCGAAGATCACGAAGCCCGTCCAGCAGATGCGCGAGTACGTCGCGATCGTGCGCGCGATCGTGCGCGCGATCCTGCGCGGGAAGACGCCACCAGAGGGCGAGTTCTTCCGCTCGCGCTTCGCGTTCCTGGGCTACACCCCGCGACCCGACCTGCCGATCTACGTCGCCGCGCTCTCGCCGAAGATGCTGCGGCTGGCCGGCGAGATAGCCGACGGCGTGATGCTCTGGCTCTGTAACCCCGACTACATCCGCGAGACGGTGATCCCCGCCGTAGCCGAGGGCCGCAAGCGGGTCGGTAAGGAGCTCGCGGGCTTCGACGTGGTGGCGGCCGTTCCGGTCGCGGTGGCCGACGACATCGAGGCCGCTCGCAACGCGTTTCGCCGCGACCTGATCCCCTACGCGTCCCGGCCCTTCTACCGCCGCATGCTCACCAACTCCGGGTTCGGCGACGATCTGGCGGCCTTCGACGAAGGCATGGCGAGCGGCGATACCGAGCGCGCGATGGCGGGCCTCTCGGACGAGTTGCTCGCCTCGCTCGCAGGCATCGGCACGCCCGAGGACGTGCGCGCCAAGGTCGCCGAGTACCAGACGGCTGGCGCCACCTTACCGTGCATCGGCGGCATCCCGGGCCAGGGCTTCGACGAGGCGCTCGCCGCGGTCGCCGAGCTCATCGAGTCTGCGACCGCCGGCTGACCCGGCGAGCGCTCAGTCCGAGCAGAACACCGCGGGCCCGGCGGGGTTGATGTCGGCAAACAGCTTCGTCCCCTTCTTGGTGCCGTCGGTGACCCAGAGCTCCCTGCCCTTGCTGGCGTGGTACGCGGAGAAGAACATGCGCTTGCCGAGCCTGGTCATGTCCCCCGGGATCGAACCGACGGTCCCGTCCCTCAGATCCGCGAATAGCTTCGTGCCCTTCTTCTTGCCGTTCGTGACCCAGAGCTCCCTGCCGTAATCGGGATGGTTGGCCGCGAAGAAGAGCCGGCCCCGGAACCGCTCGAACCAGAGCGGACGGGAATCCACCGGCCCGGTGGCGACGTTCTTGAAGAGCTTCGTGCCCTTCTTCGTGCCGTTCGTCGCCCAGAGCTCGCAGCCCGCAAAGCCGCCGAAGGCGCCGAAGTAGAGCTTCGACTTGTACGCCGCGGCGAACGGCGACGCGGCGTCCGCGCGGGTCAAGCCAAGGCCCAGCGCCGCCGCACAGAGCGCGGCGGCAAGCGCGCCCGCCGCGAGGGCCCTGCGCCGCGCCGGTGCCACCGCACGCGCCCGTCCGGCGCCGGATCCAGCCGCCCGCATCAGAACGTCCAGATGACTCCGCACTCCGTGACCCCCTGTGCAAAGCCTCAGTCGCCGCAGTTGTCGCGCGGCACCTTTTAGAACACGCGCCCCGGGTTTGCAAGGCTCGGTACGCGCGTCAGCCAGATCGCCCGCCACGATCGCCGGCACGCGTCCGCTCGCGCCGAGGGACACGCCCCCGGCGCGCCGCGCATCCGCCCACGGGTCCGCCCCGCGGCGGCGCGGGCCGGGCGCGCTCAGACAAAGGGGCCGCGGCGGGGCTAGCCGGCCTCTTCTTGCGCCCCGCCCGGGTTCTTGCGCGGGACGAGCACGGCGCGCTTGAACTCGGCGACGAGCTCGCCCGTCTGCTTGTAGACGCGCGTGTGGACGCGCACCACGCCGCGGTCGGGCTTCGACTTCGACGGGCGCACCTCGAGCACCTCGGACTCGGCGTACAGCGTGTCGCCGTGGAAGACCGGGTTCGGGTGGCTGAGCTCCTCGGTGGCGAGGTTCGCGATCGCCTTGCCGGAGACGTCGGCGACCGACATGCCCAGCGCGATCGAGTAGACGAGCGGGCCGACCACCACGTTGCGCCCCTGCTGCGAGTTGCGCGCGTACTCGTCGTTGATGTGCAGGGGGTGGTGGTTCATCGTCAGCAGGCAGAACAGGTGGTCGTCCGCCTCGGTGATCGTCTTCGCAGGCCAGTGCTTGTAGACGGCACCCACCTCGAACTCCTCGAGGTAGCGGCCGTAGGGCCGGGCGCCGGACGCCTCGCGGCCCGCCTGGTCGGTGATCAGCTCGTGCGTTTCGGTCTCGCTCATCTATCCCTTCCTGTGGTTCCGGCTCCTCCCCGGCGCCGGAGTATGAAGCCCCGTGTGCCCCCGCGCATCACCCAGCGAGCGCGCGCTCGATCAGCGCGCCCGCCGCGAGCACGAGCGCATCGTCACCCGGCCGCCCCACGACCTGCAGCGACGCGGGCAGCCCGCCGCGGGTCCGCCCCGCGGGCAGGGCGAGCGCGGGCGCCCCGAGCGCGTTGAACGGGAACGTGTTCTCGGTGAGGCGGTCGCGCACCTCGAGCTCGTCCACGCTCAGCGGGAAGGGCTCGACGGGCAGCGTCGGGGTGACCACGACGTCGAGGCCGCGCATCGCCTCTTCGAAGGCGCGCCGGTAAGCCTCGCGGGCATCCCGGGCCGCGCTCGCGGCCCGGGCGCTCACCTGGAGCGCGCTCTCCACCCTGTACCCCACCGCGCGCCCGTACTCGGCGCCGCGCTCCGCGTGCAGCTCGCGGTGCACGTCGGCGACCTCCCGCTGGAAGGCGGGCAGCACGCCGTCGGGCCGCGGCAGCTCGACCGCCCGGGCCCGGGGCAGGCGGCGGACGGCGGCCTCTACGGCCTCCGCCACCCGCCCCTCCGCGTCGTCGAGCCAGGCGACGCCGATCTCGAGCTCCCCGAGCGATGCGACCTCGCGCTCGCGGAAGCCGGGCACGAGGTCGCGCATCGCGCGGGCACAGGTCGTGACGTCGCGCGCGAGCGGCCCGGCGTGGTCGAAGCTCGGGGCGAGCGGGAAGCACCCGTCGAGCGGCACGAGCCCAAAGGTGGGCTTGAAGCCGACGACCTCGCAGCACGCGGCCGGGATCCGGATCGAGCCGCCGGTGTCGGTGCCGAGGCCGAGGTCGGCCTCCCCCGCCGCGAGCGCGGCGCCGCACCCGCCGCTCGAGCCGCCCGCGATGCGCCCCGGGAAGCGCGGATTCGGGACGTCGCCGAAGTGCTGGTTGTGCGAGGTGATGCCGTAGGCGAACTCGTGCAGGTTGGCTTTGCCCACAGTCACCCAGCCGGCGGCCTCGAGCCGCTCGACGGCGGCCGCGGTCCGGTCGGGCACGTGCTCGCGGAAGATCGCCGAGCCGTACGTCGTGCGCACGCCGGCGGTGTCGAAGAGGTCCTTGACCGCGAGCCGGCGCCCCGGCGGGCCGTCACCCGTGCGGGTGATCCAGATGGCGCCGTCGCCGGGATCCGGCCGCCCCGCGCCGCCCTCCCCTACCAACGCAGCAGCGCGCCGATGCCCTGCGCCTCGGGAAGCTGCTCGGCCGCGCCCTCGACCGGGGTGACGCGCGCGTCGGTCTCGAGCGCGCGCTCGACGAGGCGCTCGGTCAGCCGCGTCTCCTCCGCCGCAGGGCCGCCCCCGGGCGGCGCCTCGCCGGGCGGGTAGAGCCGGCCGTCCTCCCCCACCGTGCCGACGTAGCGCACGTACGGGTCATAGACGAGGTGCGCGACGCGCCCGTCGTTGAGCGCGCCGAGCACGTCCGAGAGGCCGAGCGTTCCCTTGCCTGAGTGCGTCGCGTCGGAGATCTCGCGCAGGAGCTGGGCCTCGCGCTCGCGGTGGTCGGCGCTCAAAACCTCCGTGATCGCCTCGGCGAGCTGCGGCCGGCCGAAGCCCGCCAGGTTGCGGCGGTCGCGCACGACGGCCGCGACCTTGCCGTCGAGCCCCTCGGCGAGGGGATCGGTGAGGCGCTCGCCGCCGCTGACGGCGACCCGCCCCCAGCCGCGCTCCGCGGCCAGGTGCGCGGCGTCGGCGCACCCGCGGCGGACGAGCTGCAGCGCGCGGTCGCGCTCGCGCGCCTGGCGCTGCTCGCGCGCGGGCGTGGTGGCCCGGCGCTGGCCCATGACGTTCACCGGCCCCGAGCGCTCGTGCGGCGCCTCGAGGCTGTCGGCGGCGGCGATCCGGGTGAGCTCCTCGAGCTCGCCGAGCTTCCACTCGTAGATCGCGACCTCGTCCTCGGCGGCGACCACGACGCCGGTCGGCTCGCCCTCGTCGAGCAGCTCGAGCAGCGGGTGGACGAAGGCGTGCTCCTCGTAGACGACGCGGTTGGGAAGCGGCATCTGGCTGGTGAAGCGCAGGCGCTCCCCGTCGCCCACGGCCGCGAACAGCGCGCGGCCCCTGCCGGGCACGGTCGGGTCGGTGAGCCACTCGAGGTCTGGCTCGAGGCTCGCGATCGTCTTGCGCAGCGAGGCCGGCCGTGTGCCGCCGTTCTCGGCGAGGTTCCGCTCGAGCTCGCCGAGGCGGTTCTTGAGCTCGATCGCGGCGTCCCGCAGGCCCTTGGCCCTGCCCGACGCCGCGTCCACGTAGACCGAGAGGAAGCCGTCCGGCGCCCGGCGTCCCGCCAGTTCGCGAACGGTCTCCAGATCAAGGCGCACGTCTGCCATCGCTCCTCCTCGCGTCTGGGTTTGGCTTGCACCCTACCCCCCACGCCGCCTGCACTTCCGCAGGCGGGCGCCACGGGCGCCCCGCGGGCGCGCCCAGGGGCGGTGCCGCCGGGCTCAGTGCGCCTTGCGCAGCTGCGCGCGCGCCTGGTGGCGCTCGATGACCTGGCCGATCAGGCGCTGGATGTTCGGATCGCCCTCGATGCGCAGGTGCCCGCGCTCGTACGCGTCGCGCCAGTGACTGAGCTTCCCGTCCTTCGCGAGCTCGTTGAAGTGCGAGCGCGCGATCGCGAGGTGAAGGCGCTCGTCGTCGGCGTACCCCTTGCTCACCTTCGGGCCGGGCACCTCCACCCGGAACAGCTGGGTGTCGCCGCGGGCCCGCAGCTCAAGCCCGAACACGAGCTTGAGCTTGGCGAGCGCCGGGACCTCCTTCTGGAAGCGCTCCACCGCCTGGGCGATGATCTCGCTCGTCGTAGCCACGGGCGAGATCCTACGCCCCGCGGCTCACTCGGAGGTCGGTGCCAGGTGCTCGATCGGGAAGCCGGCGTCCTTGGACTCGGTCGCGATCTCCGTCACCTCGGCCTGGAAGGCCTCCGTGGTCGTCTGCAGGTTGGCCACGGCGTTCGCGATCTCCTTGCGGTTCTCGCTCTGCACGGCCTCGATGATCTCCCCGTAGGCGGCCTCGAGGTCGCGGAAGACCTTCGTGAGGCGCGCGTGGATGTCCGCGGCCTCCTCCGGGGGCTCGATCCCGTCGAGGTTCTCGGCGGTCTCGGTGAGCCGGTCCTGGATGTCCTCGACCGCCGCGACGTACTCGTCCGCGTTCTCCGGGTTCGCGGCCGCGGCGCCGAGGTCGCGGAACTCCTGCTCGAAGTCGGCCATCTCGTCGCTCACCTGCTCGGCGTAGGCCTCGGTGCTGAGCGCCGCGCCGCCCTCGTTGTCGCCGCCGTTCTCGTCATCGCCGCCGCAGGATGCGAGCAGCAGCGCGCTGAGGAGCAGCACGGGCAGCAACAGGAGCTTCTTCGACATGTAGGGATACCTCCGTGGTTGGGAAACGGGCACAAGCCAGCCAGCGCTCGACAGCCCGTTCCCCCGAACCCGGGACTTATGCGTGAACGAGATGCGTCGCCCGCGTGTCCGTTAGATCCTATTGCGCTCCAGGACCTTCTTGCCGATGACCATGCGCTGGATCTCGGACGTGCCCTCGCCGATGAGCAGCAGCGGCGCGTCGCGGTAGAGGCGCTCGATCTCGTACTCCTTCGAGTAGCCGTAGCCGCCGTGGATGCGGAAAGCCTCCTCGACGCACTCCTTGCCGGCCTCCGAGGCGAACAGCTTCGCCATCCCCGCCTCGAGGTCCGAGCGCTGCCCGGCGTCCTTCATGCGCGCGGCCTTGCGGGTGAGCAGCCGCGCGGCCTCGACCTTGGTGGCCATGTCGGCGAGCTTGAACTGGATCGCCTGGTGCTGGGCGATCGGTTTGCCGAATGTCTTGCGCTCCTGCGCGTAGCGCACCGCGAGCTCGAGCGCGCGCTGGGCGATGCCGACGCCGCGCGCCGCCACGTTCACGCGGCCGACCTCGAGCGCGTCCATCATCTGCTTGAAGCCCTGGCCCAGACCGGCCTCCTCGCCGCCCAGGATGCGCTCCGGCGGGCAGCGGTAGCCGTTGTAGACGAGCTCGGTGGACTCGACGCCCTTGTAGCCCATCTTCTTGATCTTGGGCGGGATGTCGAGGCCCGCGAAGTCGCCCGTGTTCTGCTCCGCCCAGGGCTCCTTCTCGGTGATGAAGCAGGTCATGCCCCGGTAGGGCGGGTCGGCCTTGGGGTCGGTCTTGGCGAGCACGAAGACGACGCCGGAGCCGAGGCCGTTGGTCACCCACATCTTCTGGCCGTTGATCTCCCACCGGCCGTCGTCGCCCTTGCGCGCCGTGGTCTTGATGCTCTGCACGTCGGAGCCGGCCTCGGGCTCGGACAGCGAGAAGGCGGCGCGCAGCTCGCCCGTGGCCATCTTGGGCAGGAAGTACTCCTTCTGCTCCTCGGTGCCGAACTTCATCAGCAGGTACGAGCCGATGAAGTGGGTGTTGACGACGCCCGAGATCGAGATCCAGCCCCGCGAGAGCTCCTCGACGATCATCGCGTAGGTGGTGAGGTCGAGGCCCATCCCGCCGTACTCCTCGGGGATCGTGACGCCGAAGAGGCCGAGCTCCTTCATCTGCTCGACGATCGGCTCGGGGAACTTGTCCTCCGCGTCGTACTCCTCGGCGACGGGGATGATCTCGTTGTCGACGAACTCGTGGACCATCTCGATGATGGCCCGCTGCTCGTCGGTCAGGTCGTATGCGGTCGCGGGGGCTAGGGCCATGACTCCTCTCTCAAAAGTCTCGCGTTCGGTCCCCTTCCGGTGGCGCCGGCCTGGAGCCGGCGGCCGCGCGAAGGATACCCCTGGGCAGGCGCCGGAACCCGCATCTGAGCTGGGCTAGAGATGCCAGCCGAAGCTGCGCGAGCTCCAGCTCGGCCGCTCGCGCTCGTAGAAGCGGCGGGCGTCCTGGCGCGCGAAGCTCGAGTCGAGCTCGAGGTGCGTGGCGCCCCGCACGCGGGCCCAGTCCTTGGCAGCGTCCAGCAGCGCCTTGCCGATGCCCTGCGAGCGGCGCTCGGGGTGGACGGCGAGGTCCTCGACCCAGGCGCGCGGGCCGAAGCGCACCGAGTGCAGGTCGAGGTAGACGGTGCAGAGGCCGACGAGTTCATCAACCTCGTCAGCGACCAGGACCTCGCAGCCGTCGGCCGTGATCGCCTCGGCGAGCGCGTCCCGGGCGCGCTCGGGGTCCCAGAGCGCCGGCCTGCTGCCGGGCGGCGCGAACAGCCACTCGTACATCGGCAGGACCGCGTCCACCTCGTCGGCTCTCGCTGGGCGCACCGTCGCCATCGCGGCCAGGGTAGTCCGCCGACGGGCGGCGGGGCGGCGGGCCAACCGTTCCCGCCGGGGCGCCGCGCGCAGTAGCGTTCCGCGGCGGAAGGGAACCGCAATACCAGGAGGCTTCTCTTGAGAAACCCCCGTGACTTCGCCAAGCCGCTTGCGATCGGCGCGCCGGATCCCGTGCTCGAGATCCCGTTCAAGCCGTCGCGGATGATCCACTTCTTCGACCCGTCCAACGAGAAGATGGCGGCGAAGGTGCCGGACATGGCCAAGCAGGCCGACATCCTGCTCGGCAACCTCGAGGACGCGGTGCCGGTCGACAAGAAGGAAGCGGCGCGCGAGGGGCTGATCCGCATCGCCAAGGAAGTCGACTTCGGGCAGACGGCGCTGTGGACGCGGGTGAATTCGCTGGAGAGCCCCTGGGTCCTCGACGACCTCACGCGGCTCGTCACCGAGATCGGCGACAAGCTCGAGGTCATCATGATCCCGAAGGTCGAGGGCGCCTGGGACATCCACTACGTCGACCGCCTGCTCGCCCAGCTCGAGGCGAAGGCGGGGCTCGACCGGCCGATCCTGGTGCACGCGATCCTCGAGACGGCGCTCGGGGTGGTGAACGTCGAGGAGATCGCGACCGCGAGCCCGCGCATGCAGGGCATGAGCTTCGGGCCCGCCGACCTCGCCGCGTCGCGGCGCATGAAGACGACGCGCGTCGGCGGCGGCCACCCCGGCTACCGGGTGATCGAGGATCCCGACCCGGAGGACCCCGAGGCGCCGCGCGCGACCGCGCAGCAGGATCCGTGGCACTACTCGATCGCGCGCATGGTCGACGCGTGCACGTCCGCCGGGATCCTGCCGTTCTACGGGCCGTACGGCGACATCCGCGACACCGAGGGCTGCGAGGCCCAGTTCCGCGCCGCGTTCCTGCTCGGCTGCGTCGGCGCCTGGTCGCTGCACCCGGTGCAGATCGACATCGCCAAGCGCGTGTTCTCACCGGACCCCGAGGAGGTTAGGTTCGCCAAGAAGGTGATCGAGGCGATCCCCGACGGCCGCGGCGTCCACATGATCGACGGCAAGATGCAGGACGACGCCACCTGGAAGCAGTGCAAGGTGATGGTCGACCTCGCCGAGATGCTGGCCGCGAAGGACCCGGAGCTGCGCGAGGCGTACGGCCTCTAACCCCAGGCCGGTTTGGCCCCGTGGAGCGTGGTCGCCCCCACGCCCGCCTGACCGACATGTAACGAAATCGCAACGGCCTGCGGCGAAAGTCGTCACACGCCGCGCGCCACGCATGACGCTTTGCGCGTCAAGGTCGCGGCATGACGACGACGTACGCGACCACGCTGCTCTCGGGCGAGCGCATCGAGCGCGGCGAGGAACCCGACGATGAGGCGATCGCGCGCGTGGCCGGCGAGCAGCACGGCGTGGTCGGCCGCCGGCAGCTGCTGCAACTCGGCATCGGGCGCCGCGCGATCGAGCACCGACGCGACCACGGCCGCCTGCGCAACGTGTACCCGGGGGTCTACGCGGTCGGCCACGACACCCGGACGTTCCGCGCGCGGCTGAGCGCCGCGCTGCTCTCCGTGGGCCCGGAGGGCGTCGCGGGCGAGCTCTCGGCGACCGCGCTCCGCGGGATCACACCCGAGCCGAAGGAGACGGTCTGCGTGCTCGCTCCGGCCCCGCGGCGCCGGCGGCCCGGGGCCTTCATCCGGCGAGCGCGCGTGTGTCTCGAGGAGATCGAGGTCGTCGACGGCGTCCCGGCTACGACGGTCGCGCGCACGCTCCTCGACCTCGCCGCCTCCGGGATCGAGGGCCTCCCGCGCATCCTCCGCCAGGCCGAGTTCAACGGCCTGGTCACCGACGCGGACATCGCCGAGGTCCTCGAGCGCCACCCGTTCGCGGCCGGCCGCCAGCGCCTGGCGAGGCTGGTCGGGATCGAGGGCCGGCGGACATCGCGCACGCGGTCCAGCGCCGAGGATCAGTTCCTGCGGTTCTGCGTCCGGCACGGGCTCCCGCTCCCGGAGGTCAACACGGTGCTTTTGATCGACGGGCAGCGCTACGAGGTCGACTTCCTCTGGCGAGAGGCGGGACTAGTGGTCGAACTGGACGATCGCGCGAGCCACGGCGGCACGGTGGCGTTCGAGCTCGATCGCGCCAGGGACCGCGCGCTGGTGACCGCGGGCCTGACACCGATGCGGGTGACCACCGGGCAGGTGCGCGACGACCCAGCGAGGCTCGCGGGCGAGATCAGCACCGTGCTCGCGTCCCGCCATATCGATTTCGTTGCATCTCTGCCGAGCGGACGTGGAGGCGACCACCGTATGGGTGGTTGATTGCGGCATCGGCTGCGGCGTCATCATGTGCCCGTGGCGCGGCCGCCCATCACCCAGACGCACGAGCTGCCCAAGCGGCGCCGGATCTACGTAACGGGGCACCGCAACCCGGACCTCGACTCGGTCGCCTCGGCGATCGGCTACGCGGAGCTCAAGAACCGGCTCGACCCCGAGAACGAGTACGTGCCGGTGCGCCTCGGCCCGCCGAACGCGCAGACCAAGTGGGCGCTCGAGCGCGCCGGGTGCGAGGCGCCCAAGCTGATGAGCCACGTGCACCTGCGCGTGAGCGACGTGATGCGCGAGCAGTTCCCCGTGGCGCGCCACGACGAGCCGGTGCGCTCGGTCGGCCTCACGATGGCGCGCGAGAACCTCGACATCGTCCCGATCGTCGACGACGACGGGAGGCTCGTGGGCGTGATGACCGAGCGCGCGCTCGCGCACCGCTACATCCGCGAGTCGCGCACCACCTCGAGCCTCGTCGACGCCCACACCGCCGTCTCCAAGATCGTCGAGGTGCTCGACGGCGAGCTGCTCTGCGGCGAGGACAAGGTCGTGGCCGGCCGCGTGTGGGTGCACTCGATCGACCCCCAGCACGCGGACAGCAAGATCTCCGAGGGCGACGTCGTGGTCGCCGGCAACCGCGACGACGCCCAGCGCCAGGCGATCGAGCTCGGCGCCGCGCTGCTGATCCTCTCCAACGGCGCGCGCCCGTCCGCGGAGATCCTCGAGCTCGCGAAGCGGCACAACACGACCGTCGTCCTCTCCCCCCTCGACAGCTACGTCTCGAGCCGGATGGTCACCCTCGCCGCCCCCTGCCGGGCGCTCGCCAACACCGACCCGCTCACGGTCGACCCGGATGATTTGGTCACCGAGATCGCCGAGGACATCAAGGACGTCCACTACCGGGCGGCGGTCGCCGTCGACGAGTCCGACAGGCCGATCGGGCTGATCACCCGCTCTGACCTCGTCGCCCCGCGGCCGCGCCGCGTGCTGCTCGTCGACCACGCCGAGCAGGGCCAGAGCGTCCCGGGCGTGGAGCACGCCGAGATCGTGGAGATCCTCGACCACCACCACATCGGCTCGATCGAGACCCGCATCCCGGTGCGCGCGACCTTCGACCCGGTGGGCTCGACCGCGACGCTGGTCGTCGAGCGCTTCCGCCAGAACGGCATGGAGCCGAGCCGCCCGGCCGCGACGATGCTGCTCGGGGCCGTGCTCTCCGACACGGTCCTGCTCAACTCCCCGACGGCGACCGAGCGCGACCGCGAGGTCGTCGCGTTCCTCGAGCGCGAGCTCGGCATCGACGCGATGGCCTTCGGCCGCGAGATGTTCGAGGCGGGCTCCGACGTGACCGACGTCCCAGCCGACGAGATCATCGCTCGCGACGCCAAGGAATACCGGCTGGCCAACGGCGGGACGATGTCGATCGCGCAGATCGAGGTCGTCGGCGTCAGCCTGCTCGACCGCGCCGACGAGCTGCGCGCCGCGCTCGAGCGCTACCGCGAGTCGCACCGGCACGCGCTCTCGGCGCTCATGGTCACGGACATCCTCACCCAGGGGACCGACCTGCTTGCCGCCGGCGAGACCGGCGCGATCGAGCGCGCCTTCGGGCGCCCGCTCGAGAACGGCTCGCTGCCCCTGCCGGGCGTCATGAGCCGCAAGAAGCAGGTCGCCCCGAAGCTGCTCGGCGCGTTCGCGGGCTAGACGGCCGCCGCGCGTATCACTCTCGTCACATCTGTGTCAGGCGGGCGTGGAGGCGACCACGCCATCGGGGGCCAAACGGGGCCCGGGGCGGCCGCTCGATGCGGCCGCCCCCCGGGCGTTCGCGCTACCCCAGCCGCGCCTTCAGCGCCTCGAACTGGGCGCGCACCTGCTGCGGCAGGCGGTCGCCGAAGCGGGCCAGGTGCTCCTCGATCTGCGGCAGCTCCTGGCGCAGCGCGTCCTCGTCGACCGTGAGCAGCTCGGTGAGCGCCTCATCGGAGATGTCGAGGCCCTCGGTGTTGAGGTCACCGGGCGCCGGCACCAGCCCGATCGGCGTCTCGACCGCCTCGGCCTCCCCGTTGCAGCGCCGGAAGATCCACTCGAGCACGCGGCTGTTCTCGCCGAACCCCGGCCAGAGGAACTGGCCGTCGGCGCCCTTGCGGAACCAGTTGACGTAGAAGATCTTCGGCAGCTTCTCGGGGTCGGCCTGCTCGCCGATCCGCAGCCAGTGGCCGAAGTAGTCGGCCATGTTGTAGCCGCAGAACGGCAGCATCGCGAACGGGTCGAAGCGCAGCTGGCCGACCGTGCCGAACGCCGCGGCGGTCTGCTCGGAGCTCATCGTCGCCCCGAGGAACACGCCGTGCTCCCAGTCGAACGCCTCACGGACCAGCGGCACCACGGTCGCGCGGCGGCCGCCGAAGAGGAAGGCGTCGATCGGCACGCCCTTGGGGTCCTCCCACTCCGGCGCGATCGACGGCGACTGCGCCGCGGAGACCGTGAAGCGCGCGTTCGGGTGCGCGGCGGGCTCGTCGGAGTCGGGCGTCCAGTCATTGCCGTGCCAGTCGATCGCGTGCGCGGGCGGCTCCTCGGTCATGCCCTCCCACCACACGTCGCCGTCGTCGGTGAGCGCGCAGTTGGTGAAGATCGTGTTGCGCTCGACCGCCGCCATCGCGTTGGGGTTCGTGTGGTAGCCGGTCCCCGGCGCCACCCCGAAGAATCCCGCCTCGGGGTTGATCGCGTACAGGCGGCCGTCCTCGCCGAACTTCATCCAGGCGATGTCGTCGCCGATCGTCTCGACCTTCCAGCCGGGGAGCGTCGGGATCAGCATCGCCAGGTTGGTCTTTCCGCACGCCGACGGGAAGGCGCCCGTCACGTACTTGACCTCGCCCTCCGGGCTGGTGAGCTTGAGGATCAGCATGTGCTCGGCCATCCAGCCCTCGTCGCGCGCCATCACCGAGGCGATGCGCAGCGCGAAGCACTTCTTGCCGAGCAGCGCGTTGCCGCCGTAGCCGGAGCCGTACGACCAGATCTCGCGGGTCTCCGGGTAGTGGACGATGTACTTGACCTCGCGGTTCGTCGGCCACGGCGAGTCCTCCTGGCCGGGCTCGAGCGGGGCGCCCACGGAGTGCACGCAGGGCACGAACTCACCGTCCTCGCCGAGCACGTCGAGCGCGCCCTTGCCCATGCGGGTCATGATCCGCATCGAGACCGCGACGTACGCCGAGTCGGTGAGCTGGACGCCGATGTGCGACTTGTCGGAGCCCAGCGGCCCCATCGAGAACGGCACCACGTACATCGTGCGCCCGCGCATCGAACCGTCGAAGAGCCCGCGCAGCTCCTCCCGCATCTCATCCGGCGCGCGCCAGTTGTTCGTGGGGCCGGCGTCCTCCTCGCGCTCGGAGCAGATGAACGTGCGGTCCTCGACGCGCGCCACGTCCGACGGGTCCGACCAGGCCAGGTACGAGTTGGGTCGCTTCGCCTCGGAGAGCCTGCGGAAGGTGCCCGCGTCGACGAGCTCCTGGCAGAGGCGGTCGTACTCCTCCGCCGAGCCGTCGCACCAGTACACGGAGTCGGGCTTGGTGAGCTCCGCGATCTCCTCGACCCACCTGATCAGCTCGCGATGCTTCGTCGGAACGTCAGTAGCGGCTGCCGTGTCGCTCAATTGAGAAGTTCTCCTTCCAAGGTCAGCGCCGGGGTGGTCGCACCTCTTGACTCCCCCGCGGTTCGCGAGAGCCCATTCTGTCGCACTTCCGCCCCGCGAGGCAGCGCCCCGATGTGCCGATTTTCGGCTTACTTATGCGCGATTCGGGACATAAGCCAAAGTGCAGCAAGCCGGCGCGCACAGCGATAGGGTGCGCGCCGCGCGCCCAGCGAGACGCGCCGAAACCATGCGCTTCTACGAGTACGAATCACGCCGGATCGTCGAACGCGCCGGGATTCCCGTGACCCAGTACGGGTTCTGCACGACGCCCGAGGAGGCGCGTGCCGCGGCTGAGCGGATCGGCGGCCCGACCGTCATCAAGTCACAGGTCTTGACCGGCGGCCGCATGAAGGCCGGCGGCGTCAGGTTCGCCGACACACCCGAGGAGGCGGCCGAGCACGCCGCCGCCATCCTCGAGCTGGAGATCAAGGGCCACAAGCCGGTGGGCGTGCTGGTCGACCCGAAGGCCGAGGTCGAGCAGGAGTACTACGCCGCGGTGCTCTGGGACGGCCGCGCCAAGCGCCCGATGATGCTGTTCAGCGACATGGGCGGCATCGACATCGAGCAGGTCGCCGAGGAG
>Ga0207874_1002704_pt1 | contig 16148 bp, 15 predicted proteins | sample HigsolmetaAR201D_FD_184833 | JGI IMG/M metagenome (GOLD analysis project Ga0207874, IMG submission 184833) | Ionic liquid and high solid enriched microbial communities from the Joint BioEnergy Institute, USA - AR20-1-D (SPAdes) (version 2) ...
ATCCTCGATCTGGAAGAACGGGGACTCCTGGACCGGACGCTGGTGGTTGTTGCGAGCGAGTTCGGCCGTGACATGATCACGGAAGGCAAGCCTGATAAGACCGTCAAGGATCAGGTGGTCGTGCCCGATCGTATGGAGGACATCAAGCACTACGGCATGCACCGCCATTTTACGGAAGCAGGCAGCGTTCTTCTCTTTGGCGGCGGTTTCAAGAAGGGGTACCTCTATGGGAAGACCGCGGACGAGCGTCCTTGCTCCATCGTGGAGAACCCCGTAACGATCGAGGATCTCCACGCGACGCTCTACCGGGCTATGGGTATTCCCGCCAATCTCGCTTACGTCGTAGAAAAGAGGCCTGTCTACGTGACGGCGGACGGAAAGGGCAAAGCGGTTCTCGACCTCTTCGCCTAATGCTTGGCGCGGACCAGTCCTATTCCGAGGGTGAGGAGCCCTGCGGCCAATACGATTGCTCCTACATAGGCCAGGCTGATCAGTCCGTTCGGCTTTGTTGCATCGGGTGAAAGTACAGAGAAGAAAAACGCCGCAGGCAGGAAAATTGCCGAGGACGGGATAGCGAAGCGGCAGAAGCTGCGCCAGAAGTCTGAGAGTCTCGCTTCATCGACGTAACGCAGCGCTACGAGCGACAGAACCAGCAGGACGCCCGCGTGGGCGTGCCCGGCGCGCCACAGGTCTTGTCGAAGCGAATTCCTCATATATGCCGGATCATTGATGAGCAGGCTTAGAATGCTGACGCCGCCGTACACGACCGTCGGAAGAATGATCAGCAGGGCTCCAGCCTGGCGGCGGGACGCGTTGTTCATGTGCGGTTAGTTCTCCTTTCGTCGTCAGAATGAGTGCTGCCCGTTTGGGTGTTCTGATTGGAGGATAGAATGAGTCCCGCCGACGGATCCGCAAATTCCTCACTTGTCCGGTCGATTACCCTTTTCCTCTGCGGCGATGTAATGACCGGACGGGGCATCGATCAGGTTCTCCCGCACCCAAATCCCCCTGCGCTTCACGAAACCTATGTGAAGTCAGCCACCGACTATGTCGCCTTGGCGGAATCGGCGAACGGGCCCATTCCCGCTCCTGTCAACTTCGATTATGTATGGGGAGATTGTAGCGAGGAACTGCAACGCGTGCAGCCAGACGCGCGCATCATCAATCTGGAAACCAGCGTGACCACAAGTGAAGCCTATGACCCCAAAGGCATCAACTACCGCATGCATCCGGCAAATACGCCATGCCTCACGGCTGCCAAAATCGACTGTGCCGTCCTCGCGAACAACCACGTCCTGGACTGGGGGCCTCCGGGGCTTCTCGAAACTCTGCGAACCCTGCTTGGGGCAGGAATCAAAACAGCAGGCGCTGGGGAGAACGTGGGAGAAGCGATGAAGCCTGCGGTGATCGAGGTAGCTGGCGGTATTCGAGTTCTGATCTTCGCCGCAGCGACGATTGATAGCGGAGTCCCCCTGTCTTGGGCGGCGACAGCCACGAGGCCGGGCGTCGCACTCCTTCCGAATCTTTCAGCGCAAACTGCGGATGCCATTGCCGATCACATCCACGCGTTCAGGCATCCAGGGGATATCGTCATCTTCTCCGTTCACTGGGGCGGGAATTGGGGGTATGAGATTCCTGCAGTACATCAGACATTCGCTCGCCGGCTCATCGACCGATCTGCCGCTGATGTGATCCATGGTCATTCCTCACATCATCCCAAAGCCATCGAGGTCTACAACGGCAAGCCGATTCTGTATGGGTGCGGGGACTTCCTGAACGACTATGAAGGCATCCAGGGCTACGAAGAGTTTCGCCCTCATCTCGTCCTGGCTTATCTCCCTTCAATGATGCCCGCCGGAGCACTCTTTCAGTTCCGAATGACAGCCTTTGAGGCGAAGCGGTTTCAGTTGCGGCGGGCCAGCGCCTCTGACTGCCGCTGGCTTGCCGATCTTCTCACGCGGGAAGGTAAACCGTTTGGGACCCGCGCCGAGTTGGACACCGACAACCGCCTGACGCTCCAGTGGCGATGACACCGTGACTTAGACGTGCCAGCCGTCAAGACTTGCCGTCACGCAAGCGCGCAGAAATTTTGCAGAGGCTTATCTGTCTGAGCTCCCTTATGTTAGGGCGATCGGTTCACTGTTCGAGCGAGGCTTCGCTGCGAAACCTGCTGGTAGCATAAAGCCGCAATGAAGAAACGCGAGTTGGCCGACCTGCTGGCCGAGAAGTCGCAAATTGAGAAAGTTCGGGCCGCCGAGGAAGTGGACCGGCTTGTGCATCGGATCGTGCGATCGCTGCGGAAGGGGCAGAAAGCGGAGCTGCCGGGGCTGGGGAGTTTCCTGCCGGGAAAGACCACGGGGTTTCGTTTTGAAGCAAAGGCGAAGCGTGATGGGAAGACACCTCGGTGATTCACGCCGCGTTGCGCTGCTCTCCACCGAAAAGGTTGGCCGGATTGTGCGCGAGTGCCTGGAGGAAGGCGTGGCGGTCGAAATTGACGGGCTTGGCATCTTTCAGCCGTCCGGCCAAGGGGAATGCGAGTTTGTTCCGCATACTCAGCCGCAGGTGTTTATTGCCTACGTAGAAGAGGATTTGGAGGCGGCGCTGCGGCTTTATGACGGCCTGGCGAAGCACGGCATGAGTCCGTGGATCGACAAGAAGAAGCTCTTGCCTGGACAGAATTGGGCGAGGGCGATCGAAAGGGCGATTCAGAGAGCTGATTTTGTGGTGTGCTGTTTTTCCCGCCGTGCACAGGGCAAACGGGGTGGATTTCAGACGGAGCTGCGTCACGCGCTGGAAGCAGCTAGGCGTCTTCCGCTGGACCGCGTCTATCTGATCCCCATCCGGCTGGAGCCTTGCGAGGTTCCGGCTCTCATCTCGAACGAAATCCAGTATGTGGACATGTTCCCGAGCTGGAACCGCGGATTCCGCAAAATCGTGCAGGCAATTCGGGGGCAGATCAAGCGGGAAGCGCGGGAAGATTCCTGAGTCTACTTCTGGCGCGCCTGCTTCGTCTTGGCTTCCAGTGTCCCGAGCCTCTTACGGATGTCGGAAGCATCCTTGGAGTCCGGGGCCACTTCGAGGAATTTACGGTATACTTCGATCGCGCGCTCAGGATCGTGAAGCTTCTCGTAGGACTCCCCCAGTTTGGAGAGCGCTTCGGTGTAGCCAGGATTCCACCGGACGGCCTCCTCAAAGCGGAGGGCAGCCGCCTTATAGCTTCCCTTTCGGAAGTAGAAGTTTCCGACGCGGTAATGCTTTTCCGCTTCAATCGGGTTGAACGAGTAGTTCGGTTTCTGTAGCGATTCGTCTTCTTCCGGAGGTTCAGGGGGCTCCTGCTGTTGCGACTGCTGACCCAAAGCAGTCATTACCGAGGCCGCCAGCAGCCAAATGCTCAGGATACGCTGAAGCCGTGCCACAATAAGAGTATAACGATCCTTCCGTTTGGAATCAGATGGACCTCCGTCAAAAAGTAGCTCAGCTTCCGTTAGCGCCCGGCGTGTACATGTACAAGGACGCTGCGGGGAAGGTCCTGTACGTCGGGAAGGCAAAGAATCTTCGGCACCGCGTCCGGAGTTATTTTAGTGAAGACAAGCTGGCGGATGCGAAGACGGGCAGTCTGATTTCCGAGGCGCGCGACATTGAGTACATTCTCGTTGACAACGAGAAGGAAGCGCTGGCCCTTGAGAACAACCTCATCAAGCAGTGGAAGCCGCGATTTAACGTTCTGCTGCGGGACGACAAGACCTACCCCTACATCAAGCTCACGAATGAAAAGTACCCGAGGGTTTATGTCACCCGGCGACTGCGTAAGGACGGTTCTACGTACTTTGGCCCCTACTTCCCGGCCAATTTAGCTCACCGCTTGGTACATTTCATTCACCGGTACTTCCAGATTCCGTCCTGCAAAGTCGATTTCAGCCGCAATCACACGCATCCCTGCCTCCAGTACCACATCCACCGGTGCCTTGGGCCGTGCGTGAAGGGGCTCACGACGGATGAAATTTACGCGGAGCGGGTTCGCGACGTGCGGCTGTTCCTCGAAGGCCGGCACCGGGATCTGGCGGTAAAGCTGCACAAGCGCATGCAGGAGGCCGCCGAGGCGATGCGGTTCGAAGAAGCGGCCAGCTTGCGGGACTTGATCGCAACCGTCGAGGAGATTGAACAGAAGCAGAAGATGGCATCCGCGGAAGGCGAGGATACCGATATCTTTGCCTATTACGCCGAGCCTCCTCTGGTGGCGGTCAACCTGTTCCACCTCCGCAACGGCAAGATTGTCGACCGCCGCGAATTCTTCTGGGAGGACCAGATGGAGTTCGAGCCATCGGAGTTTATCTCAGGCCTCGTCAAGCAGGTGTATCTGGATCAGCAGCACATTCCTGCTCGCATTCATGTCCCGTTGGACTTCGAGGACCGTGAGGTGCTCGAGGATCTGCTGTCGGAGCGGCGCGGGCGCAAGACGGAAATCCATACGCCCCAGCGCGGACAGAAGCGGGCCCTCCTTGATCTGGTTGAGACGAACGCGAAGCACAGCTTCGATCAGCGCTTCCGCGTCCTGAAGCCATCCTCCAAGGCGATTCAGGAGGCTTTGCAGGACACGTTAAATCTGCCGGAACCTCCAAGCCGCATCGAGTGCTTTGATATCTCCCACATCCACGGCACCGACAAGGTGGCAAGCATGGTGGTTTGGGAAGACGGGCGGATGAAGAAGTCCGATTACCGCAAGTTCATCATCCGGACGGTCATCGGGAATGATGACTTCGCGTCAATCCGGGAGGCGGTAACGCGGCGCTATGGGCGGCTGAAGGCGGAGGGCGGGAAGATGCCGGGCCTTGTGCTGATCGATGGCGGGCTTGGGCAGTTGCACGCTGCGGCGGAAGCGCTCGAATCGCTGAACATCATCAATCAGCCGCTCGCCTCCATTGCCAAGCGCGAGGAGATCATCTACGTGTACGGCCAGGAGGACGAACCCATACGGCTGGACCGCTACTCGCCCGTACTACACCTCATCCAGATGGTGCGTGACGAAGCCCATCGTTTTGCTGTCACCTTCCACCGGGCGCGCCGCAAGGTTTCACGGCTTCATTCTGAGCTTGAGAACGTGCCCGGAATCGGCAAGAAGACAGTGGAAAAACTTCTCCGCGTGTTTGGCAGCGTGGAACGGATGCGGCAGGCTCCTCCTGAGGAACTGGACCGCGTCGTCGGACCTGCAGCCGCAAGGCGCATTCGCGCAGCTTTCCCCGAGATGTCTACTTCACTGCCCGACCGAGAGCCGCTGGGCGAGAAGGTCGGGTAATCCATGCTGCTGAATCCGGTTCTGCACATCGGCGATGTCATACGGTGTCCGCCGGTAAATGACGGCGTTGTGCTCGGGCAGAAAAACCGCGTAGGCTGCTCGTGGGTCGAGGTCGCGGGGCTGGCCCACCGATCCCGGATTGATCAGGTAGAGCACATCCGGCTCGAGGTCGAGACCGATCTCATCGTGATCCGCTGGGACCCGTCCGATCCGCTTCACTCCATTTCGATGACAGAGGAAGCCGCCCTGAACATGGGTGTGTCCGAAGAAGGAGATCCGGTTTTCGATGTAGCCCGCAAGCTGGGCGACATCCAGAGTGTTAATCAGATATTCATCCTCGTCAAGCGGCGATCCGTGCAGGATTTGAAAGCCGTCCGTTTCTACGGGACCTTTCGGCAGATTTCGCAGGTACTCCGCATTGGCCGGCGTAAGCGTTTTCATAGTCCACTCGGCGGCCGCCCGCGCCACCGGGTTGAACCATTCCAGTTCCTCCGAGCCTGTACAGGCCTTGTCGTGGTTTCCTCGCACGATCACGGATACAGATTCGCGCGCCCACTCGACGACGCGGTTCGGGTCGGGACCGTATCCGACGAGGTCACCGCAGCAAAGAATCGTGTCGTAGCTGCCGGCAGCATGATTGAGAACGGCCTCGAGAGCGGGCCAGTTCGCGTGGATGTCACTCAGGATCAGGTAGCGCACAAGCGAATTAAGGCAATTTCAGGCGGCGCGCCGACGCGCACCGGCATTCCGATCGTACCAACTCCGCGCGTGACATAGATTGCAGAGTTGGGCTCACGGTAAATGCCGTAGACGTAGGGTGTGAAGAAGCGGGCGACGTTGACGTGCTGGTCCAGAATCTCGACGCTCACTTGCCCGCCGTGCGTGTGGCCGGCCAACACGGCCTGAAAGCCAAGTTTTGCAGCCACCGGGAAGACATCCGGATTGTGCGACAGCAGCAGATTCACTGCGCCGGGAGATATGAGCGCTTCCGCCCCCGCTAAATACGGGCGATCCTTTCGCTGGTAGTCGACGCCCGCGACGCTCAGCCGCGCCCCGCCGAACCGGAACTCGGTTCTTGCCTGGCGCAGAAACTGGATGCCGAGCCGTGCTCCCTCACGCGTTGCGTACTCGTCTGCCCGTGCGAAAAACTCGTGATTCCCCAGGCAGCCATAGGTGCCCGCGTCGGATTTCAGCCTGGCTAACTGCCGCAGGCACGCGTCGAGCGGATCACCCGGATTGGAGATTAAATCGCCGGTGACAAATGTTACATGGGGTTTGCAGTCGTTCGCCATTTCGACGATTCGGGCGAGCTCGCTCTCTGAGAGGAAGGGGCTGAGATGGATGTCGCTGATCAGCATCAAGCGCAGATTGGACAGATCCGGCGGAAGCCCTCGGACCGGCAGGTCAACCTCACGCAAGTGAAAGTGATTTCTCTCCACAAATACGCCAAAACCGGTCACGGCGAAAGGGGCGCCGAAGAGGGCCGTTCGCGCAGTCAGCAGGAGGGCTCGGCGCTCCGGTTGAAAGGAAGGGATGCGCCGCCAGAGGAGCACGGAAAGGAACAAACCGATGGTGAGCGTGCCCAGCATGAGACCCACCGCCCGAGTCCAACTGACCCACCATGTATCGAAACGGTGCGCCAGCATGTGACTCTTCATCGCGATGGAAAGCATCAGGGCGAGGAGGCCCAATACAAATCCGGCGATGATCGCATACCGTAACATCAAGGACTGCTGCACGCGGCGCGAGCGGATGCCCCAGAGGTACAGGCGAACCTGCATTGCCATCACGATGGTGATGATCACCAGATCGGGGAGCCAGCGGGCGAGTCGTTCCATCGAGAGCATTTCAATTGTACCCTGCAAGCCTTACTCCAACCCGCAGAAGACGAACGGTCTGATCATGCAGGTTTCAAAGTCTTGCGGCTCCGATCTGCGGTTGGGCTTCCTTTGCCTTCGGAGCCCGGTCCTAGAGCTTACTGGTGATAAACGCGCGAATACGCTCGACGGCCTCCATCAGGTTCTCAAACGAATTCGCATAACTGAACCTCAGATAGCCCTCGCCGTACTCGCCAAAGGAGGTGCCACTCAGCGCCGCCACTCCAGCCTCTTCCAGCAGGGCGTCGGCCAGTGCTTTTGCCTTCCATCCCGTTCCCTCGATGTTGGGGAAGGCGTAAAAAGCGCCTTCGGGAATGGGACACCGGAATCCAGGTATTGTGTTGAGGCCAGAACAGAACGCATCCCGCCGGCGCCGGAACTCGGCAATCATTTGGTCCACGGGCTCCTGCGAACCGTTCAGCGCGGCGATAGCGGCACGCTGGGTGAAGCTGGCGGTGCAGGAGTTCGAATTGACCATCAGCAGATTCACTGCCTCTACCAGCCATTTCGGCATGACGCCGTAGCCGATCCGCCACCCGGTCATGGCGTAGGTTTTGGAGAAACCGTCGAGGATGATCGTCTTTTCGAGCATCCCCGGCAGGGATGCGATGGATAGGGGCGCTTCCTCCCCGTAGTAAATCCGCGAGTAAATTTCGTCCGACAGCACCATCAGATTGCGGTCGCGCACGAGATTTGCAATTTCCGCGAGGTCGTCCGCGGGAATAACACCTCCGGTCGGATTCTGCGGCGAATTCAGCACCAGCATTCTGGTGCGATCCGAGAGTTTCTCCTTGAGGATGCTCAAGTCGAAGCTGAATCCCCGTTGTTCGATGAGTGGGATCGGAACCGGCTTCGCTCCGAGGAAGCGGATCATCGACTCGTAGATGGGGAAGCCGGGGTTGGGGTAGATCACCTCGTCGCCCGGCTCGAGCAGGGCCAGCATCGAGAAGAAGATGATCGGCTTGCCGCCCGGAACTACACAGACATGCTCCGGCCCCACCTGAATCTTTCTTGTTCGGCAGATATAGGATGCAATCACTTCCCGCAGCTCGGGCTGTCCCTGCGTGGGCCCGTAGTGTGTCCATCCCTCATCGAGCGCCTGCTTGGCGGCATCGACGATGTGCTGGGGGGTGGCGAAATCGGGCTCTCCGATCTCCAGATGGATGACATTCCGTCCTTGCGCTTCCAGCGCTCGCGCGCGCACCAGGACTTCGAAGGCCGTCTCGTTTCCGATCCGGCCCATCCGTTCGGCCAGTTTCATTGTTTCTTCCTGAAGTAGGGGATCTCGTTGCGGTACTCGACGAACTCTACCAAATCGTTAATTGCTACCCGATCTCCTTCGATCCGTGCGGTGATCCTGCCTCCGCTATCGAGGGAAATGATGGCAAGCTGATACGGCGCATCGTTGACGAACTTCTCGGGCGGCGACCAGACCGTCGTTTCGGTGTAGACCCTTCCGTTCGACAGAGCGATTGGTTCCGTCATAGTGCGCTCAGAATTGTAACAACACTGGTGGCTCCGCTGCCTCCCAGGTTCTGCGCCAAGGCAAGTTCGGCCTTAGGCACCTGGCGTTCTCCAGCCTCGCCTCGCATCTGGATCACAAGGTCGCAGATTTGTCCGATCCCGGTTGCGCCGACTGGATGTCCCTTGGCCTTCAAGCCTCCGCTGGTGTTCACCGGCCTGGATCCTGTTCGCAACGTGCAGCCGTCGGCGGTGTAAGGTCCGCCTTCGCCCTTTTTACAGAAGCCCAGGTCTTCGATGGCTACAATTTCGGCGATCGTAAAGCAATCGTGCACCTCGGCGAGCTGGATGTCGTCGGGACCTACGCCGGCCATTCGGTATGCCTTTTCCGCGGAAACCTTCACCGCCCGGAAGGTTGTAATATCGTCCTTCTCGTCGAGGGCGACGCGGTCCGAGGCTTGCGCGATGCCGAGGACACGCACCGCCTTTCCGGCGAAGTCGGAGACGCGCTCGAGCGGAACAAGCAGGACGGCGGTGGCGCCGTCGCTCACCAGCGAACAGTCGTAGATGGTAAGCGGCTCGGCGACCGGCTTCCCGGCCAGCGCCTGCTCGATCGTGATCCGCTTCCGCATATGCGCCTGCGGGTTCAGAAATCCGTTGTCGTGGTTCTTGACCGCCACCGCGGCGAGGTGTTCTCGGGTGGTTCCGTACTCGTGCATGTGGCGCCGGGCGATCATGGCGAAGAGCGCCGGGAAGGTGGCCCCTGCCTTGATTTCTCCTCCCAGATCGCCGGCCGAAGCCAGGATCTCCGCCACTCGGGGCGTTGGCTGGGAAGTCATCTTTTCGACGCCTGCTGCAAGCACGACGTCATACAATCCGGCAGCGACACTGGAGACGGCTTGAAAGAAAGCAGCGCCGCTCGAGGCGCAGGCGGCCTCGCAGCGCGTAGCGGGTATTCCGGTGATCCCTGCTGCAGCCGCCACATAGGGGGCGAGGTGGCTCTGTCCGGCAAAGGAGGGGCCTGCGAAGTTGCCCAGATAGAAGGCCTCTACCTGTCCAGGGCTGGCGCCGGCGTCGGCCAGGCAATTCTGTATGGCCTCGACTGCCAGGGATCGCAAGTCACGGTCAGGAAAGGCTCCGAAAGCGGTTTTCCCGATCCCAACTACGGCAACCGGTCTCATACTACCAGGATACCGCCGCTGTGGTCCTAACCTCTTGAGTTCTGAAGGGGTGGAGCGGGGATAGGAAAGGGCTTACCCTGGAGGTAGGAGGATATTGGCCACACAGTTGTCGCTTCCCCTAGAATAAAGAAAGCGCCTAAAAGTTCTTATCCACGTTTTCAAAGCGGCAACGTCATGCTGTTTAGTAGGCGCATGGTGACCGCGACTCAACTGGAGCCACGCATGACCGACTCCTTCCATGGGAAGCCGGCATTTGACGGAGAGGAACGCTCAAGTGGAACGGCTGCGATCGCCGAGGAAGCCCGGGAGCGTCAAAGCCGCTTTATAGAGGACAACCTCCGGCGGATCTTCCTGCTCATCTACCGCCTGGTCGGCAACGTCGACGATGCTCAGGATCTGACCCAGGAAGCATTCATCAAGGCTCTCCAGCACAAGGATCAACTCCGCGATCTGGACAAGGCCGCCCACTGGCTGTCTCGCATCGCCAGCAATACGGCGATCGATTTTCTCCGCCGGCACAGCCGCGTCAACTTCTGTGAAATCGAAGAGACGACAGAGCCCTTCCGGTCGTCGCCCCAGGAAAGCCCTGAGCAACTGATGCTGGACGCAGAGCGCCAGGAATATCTCGAGGATGGATTACGCCAGTTAACTGAACGGGAGCGCGTGGCGCTTGTGCTCCGGGACGTTGAGGGTCTGCCGGCCGAAGAGGTAGCACGCCGACTGAATTGCTCGAAAGCCACCGTTCGGTCGCACATAGCCAATGCGCGGATCAAGTTCCGCCGCTACCTGGAAAGAAGGAAGGCATGACTCATCCGAGCGATGTAGACCTTGCTTTATATGCAGGCGGCGAGATGGGCCGCTTTGGCCGGTGGCAAATCCAGCGCCACCTTAGCAAATGCGGGCGTTGTCGCGAGGAAGTCGTTTCTTTCCGTGCTGTCAGGGAAGGTTTGCGGCGCGGCGGCGCGACAATTCCGCAGGGTGTGAACTGGAGCCGTCTTGCCGCTGAGATGAAGGCCAACATACGCCTTGGCCTGGATGCCGGCGAAATCGTTGCGCAGCCTCAGGCCCCTCCCGTTCGTCTGGGATGGCGGCCGGCGGTGGCTCTGGGAGCATTGACTCTTGTCATCCTATCCGGGTGGTGGCTCCATCTTCCAAGCCCTGTTTTGAAGGAAGAAGTTGCGGAAACCGGAGTCGTCCTGGGTGCGGCGGATGGCGCGATCGAATTGAGGGATGGAGCCTCCAGCCTTACGCTGGTACATCCGGGGGCGGAAAACGTTACATATCTGGTCGACTTTGAAGGTTCCGTCCGCGCACGCTATGTGGATTCGGAGAGCGGACAGGTTACCATTCAGAACCTCTATGCGGAGTAAGGGTCTGCTATTTCTCCTTCTTCCGGCGCTTGCGGTCGTTGTCTCGGCTGATGCGCAGACCCCGGCCCTAAAGGCTGGAAGTAACTTCCATATCGATCTGCCAAAGGACTCTCCAGTTACGGTTGTCTCTGTTGATATGGGCCAGTCCCGCGCGGAAGCGCGCGGGGGAGCGATGATGCTGGATCTGCGAACGCTCCTCACCTTGCGGAACTCGGGATCGCAGCAGATCCGCGGCGCCGCTTTGCTGGTCACGGCGCAGGAAGTGACGCCGGGCGGTAAAGCGTCGGTGATCGTGCCAAGTCTTTCTGTCCCTCCTGGGGAGACGTTCCCCGTTCGAATCGACTTGCGCCTGCTGCGTCCTCTTGCGCATGGCAACGGTCCGCTGGTTCGGGTGACACTCGACGGGGTTCTGTTTGATGACCTGACATTCTACGGCCCTAACCGCCTGAATTCCCGCCGCGTCATGACCCAGTGGGAGCTGGAGGCGCGCCGGGACCGCCGCTACTTCCTTTCCCGGTTGGAGTCGGAGGGACCGGAAGGGCTGCGTAAGGAACTGCTCGCAAGCATCGCCCGGCAGAGCGAGCGACCTCGCATCGACGTGAAGTTCGCCCGTTCCGGACGAAGCACCAACACAGAGCCCGAGCGTGAAATAAAAATTGCGTTTGTCAGCTTTCCGGATGCTCCTGTTGAGGTTCTCGGCGGAGTGGCGCGCGTGGCTGGAAACGAAGCTCGGGCCCCTGTCATTGAAGTCCAGAACAAGTCCGACCGCATCGTTCGCCACCTGGAGCTTGGCTGGCTGATTCGTGATCGCAACGGCCGCGAATTTATGGGCGGGTCCGTGCCGTCAGACCTGGTTCTTGGCCCAGGAGAGCATTCGCAGATTGCGCAGAAGGCGGCACTGCGGTTCTCTGAGCGGTCGAATTCGCCGGTACCTGTGCAGAGCATGACCGGCTTTGTCGCCAGTGTAGAGTTTGCGGATGGGCATTTGTGGATTCCCACCCGTTCCGAGCTCGCACACCCCCGTCTGCAGCGGGCTCTCGCTCCCTCTCCCGAAGAGCAACGTCTTACCGAGCTGTATCGGAAGAAAGGCCTTGCAGCCGTGGTGGAGGAGCTCAAGCGGCTCCGCTAACTCAGCCTAAGCTTCTAGTAACCTGCCGGGCAATCAATCTTTAGCCGGTCTTGCCTCGCCAATGTATTTTCCGGATAACAGAACAGGCGAGGTTTAAAGCCCTCCGCAGCCTAAAAAGGGTATAGAATCTACGGCTAGAGCTGTTGAAGCCATGTATCGCCGTCCTGCTCTCTTCCTGCTTACCGCCCTGCTCTCTCCCTTAGCGGCAGCCGAGCTTCAGTTCAATCGCGACATTCGTCCCATCCTTTCCGATAAGTGCTATCACTGCCACGGCACGGATGCGGCTGCGAAGAAAATTCCGTTGCGGCTTGATTCTGAAGAGGCGGCGAAGGCGAATCTCGGCGGAGGACGGCGAGCCCTGGTTCCTGGAGATCCTGAAGCAAGCGAACTGATTCGGCGGATTACGTCGACCAATAAGGCCCGGAAGATGCCGCCTGCGTGGTCGGGGTTGAGCCTGACCGAGAAGGAAATCGCGGCTCTTCGTGACTGGGTGGCTCAGGGAGCGAAATGGCAAAAGCATTGGGCTTTCCTTCCACCCGTTCGGCCTGATCCGCCCTCGGTGAAAAGCTCGAATCTGGTTCGCAATCCCATCGACAACTTCGTTCTTGCAAGATTGGAGCGCGAGGGATTGTCATTCTCGCCCGAAGCTCCAAAGGAGACGTTGCTCCGCCGCGTCACACTCGATCTGACCGGCCTTCCCCCAACGCTGGCAGAACTTGACGCCTTCCTCAAGGACAGCTCCCCCGATGCGTACGAAAAAGTCGTTGACCGGCTGCTCGCTTCCCCGCGCTATGCCGAGCGAATGGCTGCACGATGGCTTGACGCGGCCCGTTATGCCGACACCAACGGCTATCAGTTCGACGGAGAGCGTCAGATGTGGCGGTGGCGCGATTGGGTGATCGAGTCGTTTCACCGCAACCAGCCATTCAACGAGTTTGTGATCGAGCAAATCGCCGGTGATCTTTTACCCAACGCAACTCTCGATCAGAAGATCGCCACCGGCTTCAATCGCAACCACCGCATCAATACCGAGGACGGTATCGTGCCGGAAGAGTACGCGGTGGAGTATGTCGTGGACCGTGTGGAAACGATGGGCTCCGTTTTCCTCGGGCTCACGATCGGATGCGCCCGCTGCCACAACCATAAGTACGATCCCATCACCCAGAAAGAGTTCTACCAGCTTTACGCCTACTTCAATAACATCCCGGAATTCGGACGGGGCATGAAGTACGGCAACTCGCCTCCTGTGATTCCGGCGCCTACGCGCGAGCAGCAGATGGAGATGGTGCGGATCGAGGCGGAAATGCGGAAGGCGGAGGGCTTCCTTAAAGAGAGAGAGGCGGCCATTGCTCGCGGGCAGCGCAAATGGGAACGGACGCTTGCCTCCGCTGATCCCCGGTATTGGCGCCCGCGTGATTCCTTCGCGTGGACTGCGAAGGCGGCCGATGGCGTCGTACCGGATGTGGCGGGACGCGTCGGCCAGGCGAAGGAATTCGATGGCAAAGCCTACCTCGATGCGGGGCGTGATCTTTCACTCGATATCGACGATCGCTTCACAGTGTCCCTGTGGGTGAAGCCGCGGGCCGGAGATGGCAGCCTCGTGAGCAGGATGCAGGACCGCGACAAGGGCAAAGGGTTCGGGGTTCACCTTCGGGACAGCCGGGTTCACGTCAATCTCACAAGCAACTGGAATGATGACGCGATTCGCATCGAGACCGAACAGAAGCTCGAATTAGATCGCTGGTATCACCTGACGGTGACCTATGACGGTTCCGTCGCCGCACGCGGTGTCCAAGTCTATATCGACGGAAAACAGGCGCCTGTCAAAGTTCTGCTCGACTCGCTCTACCGGCCTTTCCGCAATGCCGGCCGCGCCTTCACCGAACCGCTTCGCATTGGTGCAGGTTGGGGCCCGCAGCTCCGGTTTCGCGGTTTGATCGACGATCTCCGCCTGTGGCATCGAGTGCTGAAGGCGGATGAGATTGAAGCTGTTGCTCTAGGCGTTTCCATCAACGAGATTGCACGGAAACCGCTCGCGGCGCGCACTGCCGCAGAAAGCAACGCGATCCGCTGGCACTACCTGGATACCGTTTCGGGCCCGCAACTAAGGGGAGCGTGGGAACGGATCCTGGCGCTTGCCGACGAGAAGGATCAGCTGGAGCGAAAGTTTCCGACCGTGATGGTGATGGAGGAGAACGCAACGCCGCGGCGGACGTTCCTGTTGAAGCGCGGAGTGTATGATCAGCCCGGCGAGGAAGTCCAGCGGAGCGTACCTGCCTTTCTGCCCCCTCTGCCGCCGGGCGCGGAGAACAACCGCCTTGGATTCGCGAAGTGGCTTGTTGACCCCGGGAATCCTCTGCTGGCTCGCGTGACGGTGAACCGTTTCTGGCAGATGTACTTCGGTACAGGACTGGTGAAGACGGTCGAAGATTTTGGGTTGCAGGGAGAATGGCCCTCGCATCCGGAACTGCTGGACTGGCTGGCGACAGAGTTCATCCGGTCGGGCTGGAACGTGAAGGCGATGCAGAAGTTGATCGTAACGAGCGCGACGTACCGGCAATCGTCGAAGGCTTCGCAGGAACTGCTGCAGCGGGATCCCGAGAACCGCCTGCTCGCTCGCGGCCCGCGGTTTCGTCTGCCTGCTGAGATGGTAAGGGATCAGGCTCTGGCAGTCGCAGGTCTTCTGAAGCACAGGTTTGGCGGTCCTTCCGTAAAGCCGTACCAGCCGGAGGGTCTGTGGAATGAGCTCTCCATGCAGGATATGGAGTACGTTCAGAGCCGAGGTGACGACCTGTATCGCCGCAGCCTCTACACGTTCTGGAAGCGCACCATCGCTCCGCCGTTGATGGTGAACTTTGATGCGGCGAATCGCGAAACTTGTGTTGTTCGGGAGTCGAGGACGAATACTCCGCTGCAGGCGCTGAACCTGATGAACGACGTGACGTTCCTTGAAGCAGGGCGAATGCTCGGTCAGCGGATGATGCAGGAAGGGGGGCAGACACCCGAGTCGCGACTCCGTCACGGCTTCCGGCTGGTCACGTCGAGAGTTCCTTCGAGTTCGGAGTTGCAGGTTCTCCGGGACAGCTTGAACTATCACCGTGACTATTTCGCGGACGAGGCAAAGGCGGCAGAGTATCTCAGCTTAGGCGAGACGAAGCCGGATCCCGCGCTGAACAAAAGGGAACTGGCCGCCTACGCCGCTGTGGGTAGTCTGCTTTTGAATCTGGATGAAGCGGTGACGAAGGAGTGATTGGATGACGGATGATTTACGGCTTGCGATGACCCGGCGGCACTTTTTCAGCCGCACGGCCGCGCTCGGGGTCGGCACGGCTGCCCTGGCATCGCTTTGGGCGGAGGAGGGGCGCGCCGAAGGGGGATTGGAAGGCCTGCCGCACTTCAAGCCGAAGGCGAAGCGAGTCATCTATCTGTTCCAGCACGGAGCGCCGTCGCAGCTCGACCTCTTCGACTATAAGCCGGAACTCGCAAAACGCCGGGGCGAGAACCTGCCTGACTCCGTCCGGCGGGGGCAGCGTCTGACGGGGATGACGGCTTACCAGTCCAGCTTCCCGACCGCGCCTTCCATCTTCAAGTTCGCGCAGCATGGCAACAGTGGAATGTGGATGAGCGAGCTGCTCCCGTATACGTCGAAGGTGGCCGACGAGCTCTGCCTCATCCGCTCGATGCACACAGAGGCGATCAATCACGATCCGGCCGTGACCTTCTTTCAAACGGGATTCCAGCTTGCAGGGCGTCCGAGCATCGGCGCATGGATTTCCTACGGCCTGGGAAGTGAGAACAAGGATTTGCCAGCCTTTGTCGTGCTGGTGTCGCAGGGCG
>Ga0207874_1002706_pt1 | contig 16140 bp, 13 predicted proteins | sample HigsolmetaAR201D_FD_184833 | JGI IMG/M metagenome (GOLD analysis project Ga0207874, IMG submission 184833) | Ionic liquid and high solid enriched microbial communities from the Joint BioEnergy Institute, USA - AR20-1-D (SPAdes) (version 2) ...
TCTATCTCGACGGATACGGCGCCGTGTTTTCCGCCGAGGTGAATCTGGTCCTGACGGCCGGGCTCTCTCCGTTTCGCCCGCGTGTTACCAAGGAAGAAGTGGCTCAGGTGAAGCAGCAGAAGCTTCAGAGGCTTCCTGAATTGAGGGCGTGCATGAAGGATGCGCTGATTTCCGCGGCCCTCAGCATGGATATGGTGCCCCCCGAAGAGCAGATTGTGCTCGCGGTTTCCCTGTTCCGGCACTCTTGGGAGGATGTGAACGGCGTGCCTCAGCAGATCCTGATGCAGGTAGCCCGAAAGACCATCGTTGAGTTGAAGACTGCCGGCGCCGACCGCAAGATGATTGAAGAAAGCATCCAGGTGCGAGAGTACTAAAGCATGCGCCTTGGCGAAATGTTGATTGAGCGTCGCCTGCTCAGTCAGGAAGACCTGGACCGCGCCCTCGAGCTGCAGAAGGAGCGCGGGGAAAAGCTGGGCAAGATCCTCGTAGACCTGGGATTCGTCGCGTCCAGGGACGTGCTGGCCGCGCTTTCGGACCAGCTTTCGATTCCTCTTGTCACCATTGAGGGGCCTCCCGCTTCCTCGCCGGAGATCGAGGCCCTTAGCCCCCGTTTCCTTCGTCAGTTCCGCGTCCTGCCCCTGCATCTGGAGGATCACTCGCTGACGCTGGCGATGGCCGATCCGCTGGATTTCGAGACGCTCGCCGCCGTCCGGAGTTGCACGGGACTGAGGGTGAAACCCGTTCTGGCCGCTGAGCAGGAGATTCTCGAAGCAATCGACAAATACTACGGCGAAACGAATAAGCCTGAGTTCGAAGCCGGCGACGAGAACGAGGCGGCTGCGGACCTCGAGCATTTGCGCGACATGGCGAGCGAGGCGCCGGTGATCCGCATGGTGAATTCGATGATCGCCCAGGCGGTGGAAAAGCGCGCGAGCGATATTCATATCGAGCCGTTCGAGAAGGAGTTCCGCGTCCGCTTCCGTATCGACGGCGTCCTTTACAACCAGGAGCCCCCGCCTCGCGAAGCGAAGGCGGCGATCATTTCCCGTGTCAAGCTCATGGCCAAGCTGAACATCGCGGAACGGAGGCTGCCTCAGGACGGCCGTATCAAGATCAAGACATTGGGCAGGGAAGTCGATCTTCGCGTATCCACTCTGCCGACGCTTTACGGCGAAAGCGTTGTCATGCGTCTGCTGGATCGCTCCGCGGGCGATTTTTACGACCTGCGCCGTCTCGGCTTCGACGACAGGATGCTCAGCCGAATGGAGTATTACACTTCCCTCCCGCACGGCATCTTTCTCGTGACAGGCCCTACTGGCAGCGGCAAGTCCACCACTCTTTACTCGGCGCTCAAGAGAATCAATCAATCAGACAAGAAGATCATTACGATTGAGGATCCGGTGGAGTACCAGATGGACGGAATCAATCAGATTCACGTCAACCCGCAGATCGGGCTCACGTTCGCTGCGGGTCTGCGGCACATCGTCCGTCAGGACCCGGACGTCATCATGGTGGGCGAGATCCGCGACCGCGAAACAGCCGACACTGCCATCCGCGCCGCCCTCACTGGCCACTTCGTCTATTCCACCCTTCACACCAACGATGCTCCCAGCGCGATTACCCGCCTCACGGATATGGGTGTGGAGAACTACCTCATTACCTCCTCCCTGGTCGCTGTCCTGGCGCAGCGCCTCGTGCGTGTGATTTGCACTCACTGCAAGGTGCCGGACGGTACGCGGATCGCTCCTTCCGGCGAGACCGTCAACTGCTTCCGCGGCCGCGGCTGCGACCATTGCTTCGGCAGTGGCTTTGTGGGCCGCGTCGGCATCTTTGAGTTGATGGAACTGAATGACGAGATTCGCAAACTCATCATGGCAAATGCCGACGCGGTCGACCTGACTGCAGCAGCAAGACGCAATGGCATGCGGAGCCTCCGCGAGGACGGCTGGAAGAAAGTAGCGATGGGCGTGACGACAGCAGAGGAAGTGATGCGTGTCACGCAGGAGTTCTAGTTTCGAGGCGGTCTGCCGATGACGAGCTTCTATTTCAAAGCGGTCGCGTCGGATGGGAAGGTCCGGACGGGCACTCTGACGGCGGAGTCGGACAAGCTTGTCGCGCAGGAACTGCGTAAGCAGGGACTGACGCCTATCTATGTCGGCCTTGAAAAGAAGAGTTCTTTCGAGTTCCGGCTGCCGTCGTTTGGCGGAGGGCGGCGGCGCGACGTGCTCTTCTTTACCCAGGAGCTGTCGACGCTGTTGAACGCTGGCGTGCCGCTTGATCGCGCTCTTACCATCACGAGCGAGCTCACCGAACGCTCGCAGTTCCGTACCGTAGTGCTCGACATTCTGCGGATTCTCAAGGGTGGAAAGTCTCTCGCAGACAGTCTTGCCGCTTATCCTTCCTACTTTTCCGACCTCTACATCAATATGGTCCGGGCGGGGGAAGCGAGCGGCTCCCTCGCGATCGTTTTTGAACGCCTCGCCGAGTTCGAGCGCACGAGAGACGATCTGAAGAATTACATCATTTCCTCGATGGTGTATCCCACGCTGCTTGCTTTGGTCGGCATGGGTTCGATTTTTGTCCTGCTCAATTTCGTTGTCCCCCGTTTTGCCGCTGTTTTCGAAGAATCGCGGATGGCGATGCCCCTGCCGACGAAGATCCTGCTGGAGGCCAGCCGGATTGTGCGTGCTTACGCGTGGATGGCTTTTGCGGCTGCTGCGGCTTTGGCTGCCGTGCTCAAGGCGTATGTCGGTACTGCATCGGGGCGTCTCTGGTGGGATTCCTTCCGGCTCGCGATCCCGGTGCTTGGGGATGCGCTGCGAAAGGCGGAAACCGCCCGATTCGCGAGAGCGATGGGAACGTTGGTTGCCAACGGGGTGCCGCTCGTGCAGTCCCTCAATATCGCGAGGGCAATTCTGAACAACCGGAAGATCGCCGGTTCTCTCGAATCCGTAGCGCAGGGCGTAAAACGCGGCGAAGGGATATCGGGACCTTTGCGGCGGGCAGGCCAGTTTCCGCCGCTCGCCGCGCACCTGCTGAGCGTGGGCGAAGAAACCGGCAGGCTCGACCAGATGTTTCACCGAATGGCGGACATCTATGAGACGGAAACAAAGGATGCCATTAAGCGGTTCACATCCCTTTTTGAACCGGTCGTTATTCTGGTGATGGGCGTCCTGGTGGGCGCTCTCATTTTGAGCATGCTGCTGGCTATCACCAGCATCAATGATGTGGCAGTGTAAAGAGATGGAAATGAAATCCAATCGCAGACGTCCGGCCCAGGCCGGTATCACGCTCATCGAGATGCTCGTCGTTGTGACGATCATCGCGCTATTCGCAGCCCTGGTCGCTCCGAGCATGCTGAAGAAGAGCGACACTGCGCGCGTCACCGCGGCGAAAACGCAAATCAATTCGTTCATGACTGCGCTTGGCGCCTACAAACTCGACACCGGCGTCTTCCCCACGACAGAGCAGGGGCTCCAGGCCCTTCGGGTGAAGCCGGAGAACGTCAATTCCTGGCAGGGGCCCTACCTCCCGAAGGAGATTCCGCTCGACCCCTGGGGGAACCCTTACATCTATAAGTTCCCGGGCGAGCACGGTGACGAACCGGACATTATCAGTCTCGGCGCCGATGGCCAACCGGGAGGCGAGGGGATTAACGAAGACATTACGAGCTGGAAAAACTAGGCTCACATGAGCGGGTCTCGCGCAGGCGTAACTCTTGTCGAGATGCTGGTGGTGGTGGCGATTGTCGGCTTGATGGCCGGCATCAGCTTCCCCGCGGTCACGTCGGGCCTCGAAACGCTCCGGCTGAATGAGGCCTCTGAAACGACCGTGGCTTTCCTGAATGCGGCGCTCACACGCGCCGACCGCCGCCAGCAAGTGATGGAGATTACGATTTCCGCTCCAGCGCGTACGATCACCGCCCGTTCCACAGAACCCGGTTACGTCCGGACCCTGTCGCTTCCCGACGGGATCTCGATTGCCCGTGTTTTCCCGGAATTGCCGGAACCGGAGAACGAACGCCGTTTTCTTCTCTATCCCACGGGGACTGTGCCGCGTCTTGGCATTGAGCTTGTGAATCGCCGGGGCGCCAGCCGCATTGTTCGTGTTGATCCGATTTCGGGCGTGCCAATCCTGGAACGGACGCCATGAGCACGCGCGGCTTCACTCTCCTTGAGGTTATGGTGGCGACGCTGATTCTCGCCATCGCCGTTACGGGCCTTCTCAGCGGATTGTCAACCTCGATGCGTAATGCCGCGCGCCTGACCGACGCCGACCGCGCCGCACTACTGGCGCGCCGCACGATGGATGAGCTGCTAATGCAGCCGCACTTGCCTCGTTTTGTCGTGCTGGAGGGAGTTCTGGACCCTTCCCACGGAATCGAGGGCGGCTGGCGGGCCAGACGCCTTCCGTTTGAAGCTCCGCCGCAGGTGAATGCGGGCGTGGCTGTGCTGGACCGCGTCGAGCTGGAGGTCTGGTGGATGAGCGGGTCCGAAAGGCGGACGTTCACCTTGGAAGGCTATCGCTCACAGATTCTCCGCCCTGAAGATGTGACACCTGCGGTATCTCGATGAGCGCATCAAGTTCACAACCGGTGTCCAAGCGTGCCGGCCTGACGCTGCTTGAAGTGCTGATTGCGGTAACCCTGGTGAGCTTGCTGTCGGCAGCCGGATTAGTGGCGCTGCGGATTGGCCTGAACGCGATGGAGCGGTCGAACTCGCGTTTGATGGGGAACCGGCGCGCTTTGGGGGCACAGCGGGCGCTCGAGCAGCAAATCGCGGGCTTCATGCCGGTCACGGCGGATTGCAGCCAGGGGAACCCTGCGGGACCGGGAGTGCGAGTCCCCTTTTTTCAGGGAGAGCCGGATGCCATGCGTTTTGTTTCGAGCTATTCCCTGGAGGAGGCTTCGCGCGGTTTACCTCGAATCCTGGAGTATCAGGTCATCGCTGGAGAAGAGGGCGAAGGCGTCCGGCTCGTAGTGACAGAGTATTTGTACTCGGGCCCCCGATCGACCGGGAGCTTCTGTCTGGGATTCGGGCCGGATCCCATGCTCGGCGTCACGATGCCGCGCTGGTTGCCGGCGCGGCCCGGACCGCAATCGTTTGTGCTGGCGGACAAGCTCGCCTTCTGCCGGTTCTCGTACAGGGAGTCATTGCAGGTCCCGCCCTATGAACGATGGCACGCGCGATGGACTCTTCCAAGGTGGCCGACCGCTCTGCGGATTGAAATGACGCCGCTCAGGCCCGATCGGGCCCGGCTGCTCCCGATGTCGATCGCAGTTCCGCTCCGGGCGCAGAAGGATCCAATGGTGTCTTATGCGGAATAGGCGTCAGGGCGGGGCATTGCTGGCTGTTCTGTGGCTGACGGCTGCGCTTTCGGCTGTCGCGTTCACGGTGGCTCAGGCTGTTCGGGGAGAGACCGAACGGGCCTCCACGGCGGCGGACGGCGTTCGAGCCTATTACCTCGCCGCCGGGGCAGTGGAACGCGCCCTCCTTTACATGTCGTGGATGCAGTATCGGAACCCTGACGGCTCGGCTCGCTACTACGCGCCCGGGACGCCACGCCTCCGTTTCGACTTCCCGGCAGGCGAGGCCTGGGTCGAGATCATTCCGGAAACTTCCAAGCTGAACGTCAATTTAATCAGCCGGGACGACCTGCTGCGCCTGCTGCTGGCGCTCGGCGTCGAACCGCCGCATGCCGCCGTGATTGCCGCGGCCATTGTCGACTGGCGTACCCCTTCGCCGGTCAATACTTCTTTCGATGCGTATTACCTTTCTCTCACTCCGTCTTTTCGAGCCCGTCATGCGTCAATTGAAGAGATCGAAGAACTTTTGCTGGTGCAAGGGATGACACCCGAGATCTACTACGGCCGGTACGACCGCGATGCCGAGGGGAATCTGATTCCAAGGCCCGGGCTTCGGGATTGCCTTTCGGTGTACGGCACTGTCGGCGCGCTGGACATCAATACGGCCGAGCCGCCAACGATGATGGCGGTCGGTGTTCCGCCGGACCTGATTGCCAACATCGTAGCGCGGCGCCGGGTGGCGCCCTTCCGGGTGCAGGACATGCCGAATCTGCGACAGATGAGTCCGGCTCTGCAGCGGCTCTCCATTGCCGCTGGGACTCTGTTCACCGTGCGAGCGACCGCCCGTTTGCGTCTGTCAGACGCGAGCTACTCCGACCTGCGCCGCAGTGTCGCTGCCCTGGTTAAGCTGACTTGGAATTCTGCAACGGAACGGCCGTACACGGTGCTTCGCTGGTATGACATAGTGTCGCCCGATACATCGGCGAATCGAGTGCAATGATTTCGTCCAGTTTTCTTCGAAAGTGGCTCGCGATAGGAACCGGAGTTGGCGTCGAGATTGGTCCCTCGGCGCTTTCTGTGTCAGTTGTCCGCGTCCGGCCGCACGGAGCCCGTCTTCTCGGATACACCCGGATTGAGAATTACAAAGAGCGCCCAGCGGCCGAATGGGGCGCCGAGTATGCAGCCTTCCTTCGTAAGGCTGGCGCCTCGCATGTTGCTGCGACGGTTCTCCTGCCTCGGGAGGAGGTGATTGTTCGCCAGGTCCAATTTCCGGGGGTGAAGGATCAGGACCTCGCTGCGGCGATCAGCTTTCAAATCGACTCTCTGCATCCCTATCCCGAAGGAGAGGCTGTCTACGATTGGGCGCGGGTCGGCTCCACGTCGACAGTCCTGATTGGAATCGCGAGAGCGGAGGTGATCCAGCGCTATCTGGCGCTCTTTGTTGAAGCCGGTATTCGCGTGGCCGCTTTCTCGTTCTCGGCATCGATTCTATACTCGGGTTCGCGGATCTTAAACACGCCGCCGCCCGACGGCTTCGTGGCGTTGCTACATCATAGGGAGGAGGGCAGTTTCGAGGTCTACGGTGAAAGTCCTGCCCGGCCAATCCTGTCAGCCACCTTCGAGCTGCCGCAGGAGCGCGCCCACTTGCTGGCGGCCGCGGAACTCCGTCTGCCGGCCGACCTGCCCGCGCAGACGTTCCGAGATGTTCTGCCTTCGCCGCGCAATGCGAACCAGGAAGAGGAGATCGACAGCCTTGCCTATGCGACCGCGCTGATCAGTGCCTGCTCCCATCTCTCCCTGAAGACCAACCTTCTGCCGGTTGAGCAACGGAGCACGAGCTCGCGCGCCATGTACATCCCGACCGCGATTCTAGCCGTGGCGCTCGTATTGGTTGCTGCCGGCCTTGCGGTTCAAGGCGCCTGGGAAGACTCGCGATACTTGCGGGCGATTGAGAAGGAGATTGCGGCCCTCGAGCAGAAAGTCAAACGAGGCTCCGCCGCAGACCGCGAAGTGGACCGGATACGGGCGCGCGCCCGGCTTCTCGACGAATTCCGGCAAAGGACGCACGCGGATCTGGAAGTCCTGAAGGAAGCCACTCGGTTGCTTCCGCCTCCCATCTGGTTAAACGGACTCGATATCACGAGGACTAACGTGACGTTTGCCGGTCAGGCGGAACAGGCGGCCGGACTCTTGAAGGTGCTCGACAGCTCGCCGCTGTTTTCGAATTCTGACTTTACTCTGGGAATCACGCGGGTCGGCGGAATGGAAGCTTTCCGGATCCGAAGCGTTCGGGAGGGCGCGAAGCAATGAGCCTTTCGGCGCGCGATAAGCGCGCGCTCGCGCTCCTGGTGCCATCGGTTGCCGCGATGCTCCTCTACCACTTCTGGACTAGAGAGAAGACTCCCGAGATCGTCAGCGCGGGCGGACAGTCGATTCCTGCAGCCGAGAGTCGGCTGATGCGATTGCGGCGGATGACGGCAGAGCTTCCGGGCAAAGACGCAGCGCTCAAGCAGGCGAAGGAGGAGCTCGATCTGCGGGAGAAAGGGCTGATACGCGCGGAAACGGCGTCGCAGGCGCAGGCGCAGGTGTTGCAGATCCTTCGGCGGCTGGCGAAAGCACAGTCCCCTCCGATCGATATCAAAGGCGTGGAGCTCGGGCAGCCGAAGCCGCTTGGGGAGGATTACGGGGAAGTAACGGTTTCTGTTTCGATGGAATGCCGGATCGATCAAATCATCAATCTGCTTGCGGAACTGACGGCGCAGCCTGAACTGGTGGCGACGAACGAGCTGAGATTTGGAGCGGCGAGCGACAAGCAAAAGATGATTCCGGTGCGGCTTACCGTTTCCGGAGTCGTGCCGCGAAGCTTGATTCCACAACAGAAAGGACCGGGCACGTTTTGAAGCGGCGTCTTCTGCTAGTGAATCTGGTGCTGTTGGCCCTCATCGGAGCGGCCGGGTGGAAAATGCGTCAGAACTGGATTCAGGCCCGGCAGAGGGAGGCGCGTATGTTCGGCCGGCCTTTGCAGCCAGCGCCTGCTCCTTCGCTGCCAGCGTCGCCGCCAGTCGCTCCGGTGACGGCCGGAACGTATCTGGATGTCGCGCAGCAGGTCCTGTTCAGCCAGGATCGCAATCCGGTCGTTGTTGTTGAGGCGGCTCCGCCCAAGCCGATGCCTCCGCTGCCCATCTTCTACGGTGTGATGGATCTTGGGCAGGGTCCCACGGTCATTCTGGGGGAAAAGCCCGACGGTGGCCACCGCGGTTACAAGATTGGGGATCGGATTGGCGAATTCAAGCTGGTCTCAATCAATCGCACGGAGATTGAATTCGAGTGGGACGGACAGCCGGTGCGGCGCACTCTGGACCAGATGGCAGCGGTTCGGAGGCAGTTGCTGGCTCAGCAGCCGCAGACTCAGCAGCAGGCTCCTGCTGCCCAACCTTCGCCGCCTCAGGAGCAGCCCGCTCCGCCGAAGCCCAATAGCGGCTCCGCTGTGATTGCGACAAACGTAAAGCCAGGGCCCGCACCCGGAAAGGACGGAGAAATTCGCGGATGCGTGCCGGGTGACAATTCGCCTGCCGGTACTGTCGTCGACGGTTACCGGAAACTGATTTCCACGACCCCCTTTGGCAAAATTTGCCGCTGGGAGCCGGTGCAGTAACTGGAGTCTTGATCCAATGAAAAATACAATCATCGCGCTCATCATCCCTCTTGGCCTGGCCCTTGGGGAGACAAAGCAACCGGTCGCGAAAACCAAGGCAACGCCTCCGCCTACGGCGGTTCCGGCGGACGCGAAGCAAATCGACGTTGCGACCTGGCGCCATGTCGACAAAGACGGCAAGACGTGGATATACCGGCGGACTCCCTTTGGGCTGCTCCGGTTCGAGGAAAAAGATACGCAATCAGAACCCGGGCCGGACGAATTCACAACAGTGAGAGAGGAAGGAGAGACGCTGCACTTTGAAAAGCCAAGCCCGTTCGGCAAGCTGCGTTGGAGTAAGAAGAAGTCTGATCTGACCGGCGAGGAACAGGCTGTCTGGAGGCGGACTCAGGAGAAGACCAAGCCCGCAGATCCCAAGAATGCTCAGGAGAGATAGTTTGATGTTCAGGTTTTTGCAGCATGGCTGCGTATATTTGCTGGTCGTTGCCCTGCTTTCGGCGCAGCAGCCGCCGCCGGGGTCGCCTCCCGGCTTTCAGGTTCGGCCGCTGCCGCCTCAGAACCAGCAACAGCAGCAACAGCAGCCGGCGCAACCTCAACAGCAACCTCAACCTCAACCGCAGCAGCCTGCGCAACCACCGGCGCAGCAGGCGCCCGGCGCGGCCAAGCCCCAGCAGCCACCGGCACAGCCCCAGACACAGGCTGCCCCGGCCACTGTCGGCGGACTCAATCTGCAGAACGCCTCGCTTCTCGAAGTCATCGACTTCCTCGCCCGGCAGCTGGGGATCAACTACATCCTGGATCCCCGCGTCCGCGGAGGCGTCACGCTCAACACGTACGGTGAAACGAAGGACATCAATCCACGCGACCTGCTCGACACAATCCTGCGCATCAACGGCGCGGCGATGATTCAGGTGGGCAACATCTACCGGATTGTTCCCCTCGCCGAGGTGGCTCAGCTGCCGGTTCCTCCGCAGCAGTTGGAAGCGAAGGATATTCCCGAAGACGACCGGTCCATGCTCAACCTGGTTTTCCTGAAGTACGTCACCGTGGAAGAGCTGGCCAAGCTGCTCGAACCGTTTATTGGACCGAGCGGCAAGACCTGGGCCTATCCCCCCGCCAATCTCCTTTTGATTCTCGACAGCCGGCGCAACATGAAGCGCCTGATGGAGCTTGTCTCGCTCTTCGACAATGACAACTTTGCCAACCAGAGGGTCCGTCTGTTCCGCGTCGAGCATAGCCGGCCTTCAGAAATTGCAGCGGAGCTGGAGAACATCCTGAAAGGAATTTCGCTGACGGAAGACAGCACTCCGGTTCGCCTGCTGCCGATTAATCGCATTAATACTCTGGTCGCTGTTGCTCCCAATCCTGGAGTCTTTACGGAAGTAGAGAACTGGCTGCGCAAGCTGGATGTCGCAGTTAAGTCCAAGGCTGGCTCTGTCGACAACTTCGTCTACCGCGTGAAGTATGGGCGCGCGGAGTACTTGGCCGCGGCAATTATGCAGCTATATCTGGGCATCCCCTACGGAATGATGGGGATGTATGGCGGCATGGGCTACGGCATGATGGGCGGGATGCCCGGTATGTACGGTGCCGCCATGCCTGGAATGTACGGCGGAGCCGGTGGAGGGTATGGCGCTGGGGCCGGCATGTATGGCGGCGGCATGTACGGCGCGGGCATGTATGGAGCCGGAATGTACGGAGCGGGGATGTACGGCGGCGGCATGTATGGGGGCATGGGATACGGCATGATGGGCGCGCCGTATCTGCCAATGATGAGCACGCCGATCCCCTATCAGGCGGGACAATCAGCGGCAGGAGGCGGTGGTAAGAGTGGAGGGACATCTGGAACCTCTGGTACTTCTGGGGCTGGGGGTACTGATCTTACCGGAAGTTACTTGGGGGCAGGCGCCATGCCTGCTTATGCGCCGATGCGGATTCCCCGCGTAGTGCCCAATCCCATGGACAATACGCTTCTGATCCAGGCCACGGCGGATGAATACGAGGGAATTCTGAAGCTGCTGCGCGATCTTGATGTCCCTCCACGCCAGGTTCTGGTAGAAGCGAAGATTTATGAAGTCACTTTAACGGGAGAGCTGAGCAGCGGTGTCCAGGCCTTCCTGCAGCGCAAGGGCGCCCAGCGCCCCGAAGGGTTCCCTAACACGAACCAGCTAACAGGAGTCGCAGGCGCGGGGGGCGGCAACACTCCTGGTGGATTCACCCTGACCTTTGGAACGCTGGTGGGACAAAGCCGGGAACTGCTCGCGCTCGTCAGCGCGACGGAAGCGAACGGCCGCTCTCGCGTCATCTCGGCGCCAAGCCTCATCGCTACCGATAGCATCCCGGCTGTCATGACCGTCGGCTCCGAGGTGCCAACCTTATCATCGACCGCCGTTTCGCCGGTTCAAAGCGGGGGCAATTCCCTTTTTGCCAATACAATCCAGAACCGTACCGCTGGTGTCACGTTGAGCGTTCTGGCGCGGGTGAATCCGAGTGGAATCGTGACGCTTGTGATCAATCAGGAGGTCAGCGCGCCGCTGCCCCAGGATCCGGACGCTAAGATTCCGTCCCCATCCTTTAGTAAAAGAAACGTTACAACCCAAGTCACCTTGCAGGACGGGGACACCATCGCGATCGGCGGAATCATTCAGGAAACCGATACAAGCTCGAGCAGCGGCATCCCCGGATTGCATCGACTCCCCATCCTTGGCGCCGCCTTTGGGGGCCGCTCCTACACAAAGAATCGTACGGAGCTATTGGTCTTCATGACCCCCCGGGTGATTTACGACACGAATGAAATCGTTGAGGCGAGCGACGAGCTGAAAAACAGCATGAACCGCCTTCAAAAGCTGATGAGGTAACTTGCTGTCTTCCTGGCCGGACTACGGTGGTAGTCCGGCTCTCCACTCAACGGCCTACCCCCACCCGGGAGTGCGGATTATTCTCATCAACCGCCAGTAACTTCCTCAGACTGCTGGTCTGTGACTTCCAGTACGGTGCACCCACTAAGGCCCGAATCCTGCCGTTGAACACGGCTTTTGTGCGGTTCGCTGGTTTAACATTGACCACGGGTATATTGAGCGGTTCAAGCTGACTCCTAAGAGGAGCCGAGTCTGACTTGTAAGTCTAGGTGTAGACACAATCTTAGTCTTGACTTGCTGTCAAGGGTAATGCTAAGAATGATGTGTCTGCGTCCAGAACGTAGCGGCATTCATTTGTGCATGAATCCCGCGAGCACGAAAGACACTACAAGAGGTCAAACAACAATTTGAGCGGGCAGAGAGCGCAAGGCGAAAGGAAGCAGGCAGGCGGATGGGCGAAAACAAAAGCGTTCTATCCCGTTTGCTCGCTTCATTGGCCATTGGTTCCTGTTGTTCTGCATCAATGAGGCTCAGGTTGCAAGAGAACTTCCATCAATTCAGATTCGCATCTCACAAGGAGAAGGAAATGGCAGATTTTCGCAAATTGTTGCCAGCCGTGGCGATGCTTGCATTGGTTGCCTTTTCAGCAAGGCCGGCAGCCGCGCAAGCCGCTTTTGCGTGTACCGCCACTGCTGGTGTTCCGCCTCTGGCTCGTGCAGAAGGCATCACTGAGCTTGTGGGCGACATTGTCCTGAACTGCTCTGGCGGCAGCGGCAATCCGATCACGGCGAACGTTCAGATCTTCCTGAACACCAACGTGACGAGCCGCATCCTTAGCGGCACGACGACAGAGGCCTTGCTGCTGTTGGGCGAGCCGGCTAATGCTCAGCTCGGTGTGAACGCCTTCCAGGGGCAGCTCGTGGGCGCAAACTCTCTCGTGTGGCTTGGCGTCGAAATCCTTCCGGCGGCCACCACGCAGCAGACAATCCGCATCACCAACGTCCGGGCAAATGCTTCCGGGGTGACGACGGTCAACCCGAACCTGCCCCCGTCGCTGATCCCGTCTCAGATCGTTGCTTTGATCTCGATTTCGGGAACGACGTCGGTGCCGGTGAATAACCCGCAGCAGATCGTTGCCTTCGTTCAGCCGGGTCTTGTGACCTCTGCTGGCTCCGCGACGCTGCGCCAGTGCTTCAGCCTGAACACGAGTACCAGCGCGAGCGGACAGTCGGCCGTCGCGCTGACGTACAACGAGGGCTTTGCGACAGCCTTCAAGCCGCGCCTCGGACCCGGCCAGACTGCTTCGGGCAACAACGCAACCTCAACGAGCGTTCCTGGCGCTAGTGCGAACGCTGAGTCCGGATTCCTGATTAGCGGACAGACGCTGGGTGTCGCTGACACTGGCACGCGGGTTCAGGCTGTGTTCGAGAACGTGCCGGCTGGCGCAACCGTCTGGGTGACCAGCAAGCCGGTTTCGGGACCCGACGCTAACCTGGTATCCGGTGGCACGACGACCGCTAGCTTCGGTACAACCGAAGTCAATGGAACCGCTTACTCGAGCGGCTGGACGGCTCTCACGGTTTCCGGCTCCACGGCTACGGCAGTGTGGGAGTTCGTAGACCCGGATCCGTTCGCTGTTGAGACTGCGGTGTTCGGCGTGCTCCTCTCTTACACCTCCAACCCGGCGGGCGACGTTCCGAGCATCGGTACGATGACGGTTCGCCAGAGCTTCAGCCCGCTGAGCACGGTGACCACGGCCAGCGCCACTGCGCCGATCCCGCGCTTCGTCGACAACTCGACTGCGCGTAATGTGTTCACGATCAACGCCTGCGTGACGAACCTGCTGTTCCCGTTCGTGACCACGGCGCCTGGCTTTGACACCGGCATCGCAATCTCCAACACCTCGCTCGACAGCCCGGTCTTCTCGACCTCGGCTCAGACGGGTGCTTGCACGCTGTACTTCTTCGGACCTGGTGCTCCGACGGAGGCTCCGGTTACACCGACCGTCACTCCGGGCACCTCGTTCGCCTTCTCGCTCTGGAATGGTTCCGGCAATATTGCTCCGCTCCGTGACTTCACGGGCTACCTTATTGCTCGCTGCACCTTCCAGTATGCTCATGGCTACGCGTTCATCAGCGACCTCGGCAGCTCCCGGTTCGCTCAGGGCTATCTGGCTCTGGTGATTCCGGATCGCGCCAACCGTCCGGCAGATCCGTTCCCGTCGGCTGGCTCTGGCAGCGGCGAGCAGCTGGGCAACTAGTCGCTTGGCTGAGTCCCAAGACAAGGGAGGGGAGAAATCCCCTCCCTTTCTTTTTGTCTTCTTCGTGGTGTTATAATTGGGTTCCCACCGCGTCCTACCCGGGTCTCAGTCTCCTGGGCCCGTTTCATCAGGAGAGTTCTACCGAATGAGAAAGTGCTTATCCCGATCTGCCGGATTCGCCTTGTTATCGGCTGTGGCAGTTAGCTTCGCTTTCGGGCAGATTCCGAATCCCTCCCGCCAGCTCTTCGTTGCGACAGGAGATGCTTCGGGAGGAGTCGTCAAGTTTCTGGCTGATCCTCTCACGTTTTACCGCTCTTATGTGGCGGCGCCGAATATCATCAAGGTGATTCCCAGACCGGACGGGGAGAAGATCTACGTTGTTAGCGACTCGTCGACGAGAACTCTTGTCGTGGTGAATAAAGAGTTCGTTGGTGAGCTTGCCAGTTTCGATCTGGGAACTGCCACGGGCGCCTGGATGACTCCCGACGGCAGCCGGCTGCTGGTATTAGCAGGCAAGCTGCGATTCTTTGATACGAGCACGGATAAAGAAATAAATCCTCCGGGTCAGTTGAACCTCGGCAGCCCAACTGACGTTGCGATCTCCAAAAACGGCCGTCGCGCTTACGTCCTCAGCGCCCCGACAAAGAGCCTTTTGGCCATTGACCTGAACACACTGACGCTGGTTGGAAAAACTTTACAGTTTTCGGAACAGCCGACCGGAGTTAGCGTCGCGCCTAATGACGTCGTCTATGTCAGCGCGCCGGACGTCGTTTACGAAATCGACGGCGCGGCGATGAAAATCCGCGGCAATATTTCCACAAACGGTCAGCCGGGCAGACTTTCTTTTTCGGTGAATGGAAAACGAGGGTACGCGCTGAACGCGATTACTTCGAGTGGGACGCCGCTGCTGGTGTTCAATTTGGAAACACGCTCTCAGATGGGCGCATCCTGGACAACCAATAGTAGTACGTTCAAGGAAGTGGTTGTGGCAGGAGATGATCGGGTTTATGCCATCTCGAATGAGAGCGGCACAATCTATTCCATTCCCCCTGACGGCGGCCTTGCCACGCCCGCTCTCTTCGGCGAGAATGACGCCTTCGAAAATGTCCAGGGAATCATTCTGACGGACGAGCTTCCGCGCGCCCGAAATATGTATCTCGTGCTGCCCAATGAAATTGTGCGCGTGGATTTGAATTCGGACTCGGTTATGAGCCGGATTGATTATTTTGGAGCGCCTCTGGCTTTTGGCAGCCATTTTGTCAATCCTGCTACCGGGCAGCCTGCTTCCGTGCTGAAGTACAACGATCAGCAGAACGTTGCCCCCGGCGATAATTCGCTTCCTCTTCTGGTCCGCGTGCTCGCGTCGAACGGACAGCCTCTCCGGAACGTCAACGTAGTGTTCTCGACCACTGCTTCCGGCGCCGTCATCGAGCCCAGTAACCTCACTACAAATCCGGACGGATATGCGGGCACTCTAGTCAAAGTACCGTCAACTTCTGGCTCCTTTACCGTCAATGCCTCCGTGGGCGGAAAACTCTCCGCGGATTTCACGATTAATGTCACTCAAAACCCGGGACCTGGCGGCGGTGGCCCCGCTCCCAATGCCCCTGCTGTTTATTCCGGGAACGGTCAGGTGCTACAAATCTCGACGGAAGCTCCCTTTCCTTTGGTTGTGATCGTAAGGGATGCGGCAGGACAGCCCGCCGTCGGCGTGCCGGTAAAGTGGTCCATTACGAGCGGTACAGTCACGCGCGCAACGTCCGATACGACCCTGACGAACGCTCAGGGGCTGGCGGAGTTCAAGGTGTTCGGCTCAACTTTCGTTGCACCAGGCGTTCCGTTTGAAACATCGCAGATTACTGCGTCTACATCGTCGGGCAGCGCTACCTTTTATGTCACTACCCTGGCTAATCCACCCGGCGGAGTTCCTGCAGGTTTCGATGCGCGTTTGGTGAAGCCCACCGGAGCGCCGCCGGTTATCAATGCGCAGGTGGGTCAGCAGTTGAGCGGCGCGATTGAAGTCTTTGTGACCACGACGCTCTTGGGGCAAGTTCCGATACCG
>Ga0207874_1002713_pt1 | contig 16101 bp, 16 predicted proteins | sample HigsolmetaAR201D_FD_184833 | JGI IMG/M metagenome (GOLD analysis project Ga0207874, IMG submission 184833) | Ionic liquid and high solid enriched microbial communities from the Joint BioEnergy Institute, USA - AR20-1-D (SPAdes) (version 2) ...
GGGTCTGAGCCCCACGAACTGCATCCAGCCTGTGACCTGTCTACTCCGGAAGTCGCCTTCCGGAGCTTACCGCCGACCAGGAGGGCCATGAGACATTCATCTCATCTCCTTTTCGTGCTGCTGCCTGGTTGCGACGCTTTTGCGCCGGGACGTGTTACGTCCGGCTGCGGTCGCGCAAGCGGTCCAGAATTTCGATGAGCTCCTGCACCTCCTTCTTGCTTAAGTTTGCAAACTGTCTTACAGTCAGATCCGCGACTGGCTGCTCGAGTTCTGCGAGCAACGCAAGCCCTTGCGGAGTAATGCGCGCGGTAATCACACGGCGATCCCTCTTCTCCCTTGTCCGGACCACCAGCGAACGGATTTCCAGCCTGTCCAGCAGGCGGGTGATGTCCGGGTCGCGAGTCACCATCCGGTTCGCGATTTCTCCGCAGGGCAGTCCCGCCTCGCCCGCGCCCCGCAAGATCCGTAGCACGTTGTACTGAGTAGGTGAGATCGCGAAAGGTTTTAATACGACTGTCACCTCCTGGATTAACAGGTCTGCCGTACGCTGGAGGGCGACGAAGGCCTCCTGCTCGATCTGGTCAAACGGCTTTGTCTGCTTAATCTCAGCCTGGATCTTGCTCACAGCTACTCCCGATATCCGTTATAGGGGATCCTGATGTTTCACGGACGGGTCTCGCCATCCACCGCGGCCTTTCGGGTTGAAGCGCCTGTCCTTCTTCCGCGATTCCGCGGCGAGCGGAAGAACCGATGAACGCGCAGGCGTTGTGCGATATTGTATCGCTGATGACTAGAAGACAAGTGCTTGCGGCAATGGCAGCCGCGCCCGCTACCTCCGCCCAGATCGCTCCCGATATTATCAGACGGCATGACGAGCGGGTTGCGGGCTTCATCAAGAGGCAACAGGAGAACGGCTCGTTTCCCGACGCCTACGGCTTCTACCACGCGAGCACCGCCGCAAGCCTGATCGGGGCATTTACGGCTGCCTTGCTGCATCCGCAGTCGCGGTACCACAAGGATCGGGCAGTCTTTGAACGCCTTCAGCGCGCCTCCTCTTTTTTAACCAAATGCCAGAACCGCGACGGCAACATCGACCTGCTGATCACCAATTTCAACTCGCCGCCTGACACGGCTTTCGTGACGCATCCAGTAGCGGCGGCAGCCTGCCTGGCAAAGCGTCGGGCCGAGAACGACGTGCTGGCTCTCATCGAGCCCTTTCTCAGGAAGGCGGGCAGAGCTCTGACCGTAGGCGGCGTTCACACGCCGAATCACCGATGGGTGGTGTGCCAGGCGCTTGCCCAGCTCAACGAAATCTTCCCCAACCCGGCATTTATAAAGCGCATCGACCAGTGGCTTGCGGAAGGCATCGATATTGACGCCGACGGCCAGTACGACGAGCGGAGCACGACCGTGTACAATGCCGTCACGAACCGGGCGCTTGTCGTCATCGCCGCCAAGCTCAACCGTCCGGAACTGCTCGATCCGGTTCGCCGCAACCTGGATGCAATGCTTTACCTGCTTCATCCGGGATACGAGGTCGTAACGGAAATCTCGCACCGGCAGGACCGTTACCAGCGCGGGACGATGGGCCGCTACTGGTTTCCCCTGCAGTACCTGGCGATCAAGGACGGCAACGGCCGCTATGCCACGCTCGCCAGGCACTTCGAGGCGGAGTTTGCGTCTCTCGCGGAAGTTATGGAGTATCCGGAGCTGAACCGCCCTGCTCCTGCCGCGGCCCCAATTCCGGAGGATTACGAGAAGGTCTTTCCCACCCTCGGGATTGCTCGGATCCGCCGCGGTCCGGTCAGTGCTACGGTCATTCTGGAGGGCGACAGCCGTTTCCTGGCCCTGAGGCGCGGGCAAGCTGTGATTGAAGGCGTGCGCTTTGCCTCCGCCTTCTTTGGGAAGGGGCAATTTGTGCCGGAGAAAGGAGGCAAAGAAGGCAACCAGTACGTGATGACGCAATCGCTCGAAGGGCCCTATTTCCAGCCATTTGATCCTCCGCGCAAGATCGCCGCTGGTGAGTGGACCCGGACTCGCCCGCAGCGCCGCCAGTCCGAGATTTGCCGTCTTACACAATCCGTGGCCGTCAGGGAGACGAAAAAGGGGTTCCAGGTTCGCATCCGCGCTAGGGGCACCGATGGCGTCCCCGTCGCTGTCGAAATCGGACTGAGGGAGGGAGGACAGCTGGAAGGATGCCGTCCTGTGGATGGCGTAGCGGACGCGTGGATTCTCGCGGAAGGAAGTGCTGTCTACCGGTACGGATCGGACGTGATCCGTTTCGGCCCAGGCGCTGCTCCTCACACTTACACTCAGGTTCGCGGAGCTCTGCCCAAGCTTCCCGGCCCCTCCGTCTACCTGACCGGGTTCACTCCATTCGACCGGACGATCGATTTCGAGCTAGGCTGAATTTTGTGCCCCTGCAACTCGATCCGATCGAAGTACGTGTGCTTGGCTCGCTCCTTGAGAAGGCCGTGACGACGCCGGAGTATTATCCGTTAACGCTGAACGCGCTTGTGAACGCCTGCAATCAGAAGTCGAATCGCGACCCGGTTGTGTCGTATGACGAAGAGACGGTAGCGAGCGCGCTGGATCGCCTCCGGGAGAAGGGTTTGTCGTTCGAACTGACCGGGGGAGGGAATCGCGTGCCGAAGTACGGACATCGCATTACAGAGGTGATGAATCTGGGGCGCCGGGAGGAAGCTTTGCTGTGTGTCCTCATGCTCCGCGGGTCTCAGACGGCTGGCGAACTGCGCGAGCGAAGCGGGCGGATGCATGCCTTCAGCGACCTGGCAGAGGTCGAATCTGTGTTGCGGCGTCTCATCGAGCGCGAGCTTGTGGTGCTCCTGCCCCGTCAGCCTGGATACAAGGAACCTCGATACGCACACCTCCTCTCCGGTCCGGTAGAAGCTGCCGCAGCGCCGTCGGAAACCGCGGTTGTGAGCCGCCAGGACCGGATCGGAGCGCTCGAAGCGGAGGTTGCCCAGTTGCGGCAGGCAGTAGAGAGCCTCCAGCAGCAGTTCGCCGACTTCCGCAAGCAGTTCGACTAAATCACGCATGCCTGAGTTAGCCCCTTGGCAATGGCTGCTTGGAGCGGCCTGCACGTTTTTCGTCGGCGTCGCAAAGACGGGAGTTCCCGGCCTCGGAATTCTGGCGATTCCGTTGATGGTCCTCACTGTCGGGGATGCGCGTCAATCGGCGGGCTGGCTGCTGCCACTCCTATGTGTGGCGGACGTCTTTGCCGTTGTCTACTGGCGCCGGCACGCCGCGTCAGGGCGCCTGTTCTCGCTTGCGCCGTGGGTTCTTGCGGGAATGGCCTGCGGGGCTGCTGCCCTCTCTTTGAGCGAACGCTACTTGCGTTGGCTTGTCGGCGCGATTGTACTCGTAATGCTCGCCCTCTACCTGAAGCGGCGGTTTGCCCCGGAGAAACAATTGCCTCCGGCCCGGTCGGCGCCGTACGGCATCACTGCGGGATTTGCAACAACGGTTGCCAACGCGGCAGGTCCCGTGATGAATCTCTACCTGCTAAGCAAGCGGCTGCCCAAGGAGGAATTCATCGCTACCGGCGCCTGGTTCTTTTTCACAATCAATCTGACAAAGGTGCCGATTTACGTCTGGCACGGGCTGATCACGGCGAAGTCGCTGACATTTAATTTCGTGATGCTTCCCGCGGTGCTTGCTGGTGCAGTCGCCGGCCGGTGGTTAGTCGAGCGCATCCCGCAGAAACTCTTCGAGGCGCTCGTGGTACTGCTGACCGCCGTGTCGACCGTTCTGCTTTTCTTCTAGTAGACGAAGCTCCCGGGGACAAGCGGCTTCTGGCGGATCTCCATGCAGCCGCGTCCTGTCGGCAGCATTTTGCCCGGGTTCAGGCGGCAGTCCGGATCGAAGAGGCGTTTGAGGCGGGCGATCATTTCCAGCGAGTCGTCCGAGAAGAGATCCGACATCAGTTCCATCTTCTCCATGCCGACGCCGTGCTCGCCCGTAATCGAGCCCCCAACGGAGACGCAGAAGCGGAGGATATCCTCCCCGGCGCGCTGCGCCTTCTCGAGGTCCCCCGGTTTTCGCGCGTCGAACAGGATAATCGGATGCATGTTGCCGTCTCCGGCATGGAAGATGTTGCTGATCGTCAGTCCGTAGCGCTCGGAGACTTCCTGGATATAGCGGAGCGTGGGTGCGATCTGGGTGCGCGGTACAACGCCATCCTGCACGTAGTAGAAGGGGCTTACCCGTCCGACCGCTCCGAAGGCATTCTTGCGGCCCTTCCACAGCAGATCGCGTTCCTCTGCCGACTTGGCCACGCGAAATTCGCGTGCGCGGCAGGCGGTACAGGCGGCGCGAATCTGTTCCACCTGTTCTTCGACCGCTTCGCGCAGTCCTTCGAGCTCGATCAGCAGAACGGCCGCGGCGTCCATCGGGTAGCCCGCCTGTGTTGCTTCTTCGACCATCCCGAGCATGACGCCATCGAGCATCTCGACAGCGACGGGCGTGATGCCCTGGGCGGTGATCTCGGCCACCGTTGCGCCGGCGTCTTCCGCAGAGTCGTAGATTGCCAGAATCGTCTTGACGACCTCTGGCTGGCGCATCAGCCGCACAATGATCTTCGTTACCAGCGCCATCGTGCCCTCGGATCCGGTCAGTAGCCCGGTGAGATCATATCCGGGACAGTCGGGTCCCTTGCCTCCGGTTGTGATCACGGATCCATCAGGCAGCACCGCTTCAAGTCCCATCACGTGATTCGTGGTCACGCCATAAGCGAGCGTGTGCGGCCCGCCGGCATTCTCAGCGACATTGCCTCCGATCGTGCAGGCACGCTGGCTGGACGGATCCGGCGCGTAGAAATACTTCTGGGCTTGGACCGCGAGTGAGATATCCAGATTCACTACTCCTGGCTCGACCACGGCGCGCTCGTTTTCGAGGTCGATTTCGAGAATCCGGTTCATCCGCGAGAAGCTGATCATTAACCCGCCCGCTCTCGGGATGGCTCCGCCGCTCAAGCCGGTTCCCGCGCCCCGGCCAACAAAGGGCAGGTTGTATTCGTTGGCGATTTTGACGATCGCCACAACGTCCTCGGTCGACCTCGGGAAGACCACCATATCCGGGCGATGCTTGTCCACACTGCCGTCGTATTCGTAGAGAACCAGGTCTTCCGGGCGGTCTAAGTACCCGCGGTTGCCGAGTAGCTCGATGAGCTTGCTCTTTGCGGCCTCTGGAATCATAGGAGCGCCTTGATGCTCGATATCACCTTTGGATCCAGCCAGTAAACAGGACCGATATACTTTTGCCGCACCTTGCCGCTGGAATCGATGACGTACGTTTCCGGGTACTTAAAGGTACCGTACTCGGCGCTGATGTTCGCCTCCGGGTCCCTCGCGGTTTCAAATACGATGCCGGTCCGCTCCATGAAGCGTTTGTACGCCTGTTCGTTTTTGTCCTGGCTGATGCCAAGTACAACAACTCCGGAGTCTGCCATCTGCCGCTGAAACTCGTTCAACGAGGGGATTTCGTCAATGCAGGGTGGGCACCAGGTCGCCCAGAAGTTCAGAACAAGGAGCTTGCCCCCAAAATCCGACCGGGTAATCGTCTTCCCTTTATCCGTGGTAATCCGGAAATTCGGGGCTGTGTCCCCGACGACGACGTTCCTTTCGCGGATTCCGTCGTAGATCACGAAGACGAGTGCGGCGGAGCAGATTCCGATCAGAGCCAGAAGCAAGCGCTCCGTTTTGTTGTTCGGCATGGGCTTTCCCCTATAATTGTATCGTCAGCAAGGACTTTCGCATCAAAACTTTGGCGCGCCATGTTCATCACCCGCAAAGTTGAGTTTTCCGCCTCCCACGTCTGTGCACGCCCGGATCTGACTCCCGAGCAAAATCAGGCGCTCTACGGAGATGCCAGCCGGCCGCATGGCCATGGCCACAACTACGTTCTGGAAGTGACACTGGAAGGAGAGCCGGATCCGGTGACGGGCATGGTGATGGACTTAAAGGAACTCAAGGAGATTCTCAACCGCGAGGTGGTGGATCCGATGGACCACCGGTTCCTCAACCTTGAAGTACCTCCCTTCGATCGTGTGGTCCCGACGACGGAGAACCTGGCGATTGAAATATTCCGCCGGCTCGAACCGAAGATTAAGAGCCGGGCGGCACGCCTTCACGCTGTGCGCCTGTATGAGACCGAGGACCTTTATGTCGATTACTTTGGAGAAAAGATTTGATCCGAGTCACGCGCAGATACAATTTCTCTGCGTCGCACAGGCTCCACTCGCCGAAGCTGACCGAACGCCAGAACCGCGAGATATACGGAAAGTGCAACAACCCGCACGGACACGGTCACAACTACGTCCTTGAAGTAAGCGTTCGGGGGCCGGTGGACCCCTTCAGCGGCCTCGCAGTGGATGTTGCGGCCCTGGACCGGCTGGTGCAAACGCAGATTCTTTCGCACTTCCACCTTCGCGACATGAACCGGGACGTACCGGAGTTCGAAGGACTCGTGCCGACGTCCGAGAACCTGGCGCTTGTTGTGAAAGAACGGCTGCAGCGAGCCTGGGCTCAGGAATTCCGGGGAGAATGGCCGGTACTCGAAAAAGTTAGAATCCAGGAGACGCCGAGGAATATCTTTGAAGTGTTCGTGCCTGTCGAGTCCAGGACCGTCCAGGACCAAACAGCGGGCCGGGAGTTTGTATCGAAATCATGAAGAACAGCAAGGCCGTAGTGACGGCGAGTCAGATGTCGAGCGAGGATTCGCTTGCTACCTTAATCGAAAAGATGTTGTCCGAGCTGGGAGAAGATCCAGCCCGGGAGGGACTCAATCGCACTCCTCCGCGGGCTGCGAAGGCATTGCGCTTTCTCACCAGCGGATATCACATGGATCTGGCCGAGATCGTAAACGGCGCGCTGTTCACCGTCAAGTACGACGAAATGGTGATCGTGAAGGACATCGAGTTCTTCAGCATGTGCGAGCATCACCTGCTGCCCTTCTACGGGAAAATGCACGTCGCCTATCTGCCGAAGGACAAGGTCATCGGACTCAGCAAGATTCCGCGGATCGTGGACATGTACGCGCGGCGCCTCCAGATTCAGGAGCAGTTGACGCAGCAGGTGGCCAACGCGATTCAGGAAGTGCTCGAACCCCAGGGCGTCGGCGTCGTCTGCCAGGCCCGCCACTTCTGCATGATGATGCGGGGGGTCGAAAAGCAGCATTCGGGCGCGATCACGAGCGCCATGCTCGGCGCAATGCGGGACTGCAAAGAGACCCGCGATGAGTTCCTCTCGCTGGTAAATCACAACACGATGCAGTTTTGAGACCGTTTCGCAGCAGGACCGAGGGCGGTCGGGCTGCGTGTTACGATGAGGAAGGAATGTTTTCGAATTTCCGCCGCTTCCAAGTCACCGATCCCTTTGATCGCCAATGGGATGTCGAGTTCCGCTGGCTGCAGAACGCGATTTCGATCCGACACAGCGACTCGGTGGACGTCAAGTTCTGGCTCCACCACGCCGAGGAGAAGCTGGAGCGCGTGATTGCGCTGATGCATAAGGATCTCCTGCGTCTCAGCAAGGAAATGGATCGTCCGTTGAGCGACGCATGGTGTCTGAAACTGGGAGCGCTTCACCTGGCGCATATGGTCACCACCTGGGAGGATATGGAGAAGACCCTGGTCACGCCCTCCTACGAGGATTTGAAGCGCCACCACCTCGAACTAAAACAGGCGGAAGAGCTGGCCAGCGCTGAAGCCTGAAGCCAGCGGCCACGCGATCGCCAAAAATCCAGCATGTTCGCTCCCGCGCCATACAATGGTTGTATGGTGCGAGCTGAGACTGTTCTTGAATCCTGGAAGACCGTACGGCAGGACACGGCGCAGGCCGTGGAAGACTTTCCGGAAGAAGAGCTGGATTTTAGCCCTGCTGAAGGCCTCATGACCTTCCGGGCGATTACAACGCACATTATTGAGGCTGGCAATTCTCTGACGGGAGTTCTGCTTGACGGAATGACGGATCTCTCGGGCGGGAAGTTTGCCCAGGTCCGAGGCAAGTATGCCCCCGATCTTTCGGAGAAGTCGGGAAAGGCAGAGCTGATCGAAAAGCTGCGTAGTATGATCGAGGAGCGCTGCTCGCGGCTCGCAGCGCAGCCGCCCGAGTTCTTCTCGGAGATGATTACGCGCTTCGATGGGCAGCAGATGACGCGCCTTGAAATGATTCAATTCATCAAGGAGCACGAACTGACACACCGGTCGCAGCTCTTCATGTATCTTCGGCTCAAGGGAATCGTGCCGGTGACGACCCGCCGAAGGCTGGCGCAAACCGCAGCCAAACCGTAGATCTAAGCGTAGAAGGAACGGATCGTGTCCGAGATCCAGGAGATCTCGGACTCTCCGAGTTCAGCCTGCACAGGCAGAGCCAAGACCTCCTGGGCTGCACGCTCTGCCTCCGGAAAGTCGCCGACCTTGTAGCCGAGCCCGTGAAAGCAGTCTTGAAGGTGGAGCGGCAGGGGGTAGTAGATCTCCGTCCCGATTCCAGCCGCGGTCAGGTGGGCCCGCAATTCGTCCCGGCGCCGGCATCGAATGACGAACTGATTCCATACATGGCGAGTCTGATAGGGCGCTGCCGCCGGAAGGGTGACCGGGGTACCAGCGAGCAACTGCTGATACAGCGCCGCGTTGCGCTGCCTGCCCTGCGTCCAGGAGTCGAGGTATTTCAGCTTGACGCGCAGCACCGCCGCCTGAAGGGCGTCGAGCCGGGAGTTCCATCCGACCCACTCGTGATAGTACTTCCTCCGGCTCCCGTGCACCCGAAGGGCTCGAAGGCGATCCGCCAGACCGGCGTCGTTTGTCGTCATCATGCCGCCGTCGCCGTAACCGCCCAGGTTCTTGCTGGGGAAAAAGCTGATGCAGCCGATTGTGCCCAATCCCTGGGCGCGCCGTCCCTTATATTCGGCCCCGATCGATTGCGCGCCGTCTTCGATCACCGCCCAGCCGTTCTTGCCCGCAATGTCCAGGATCGGATCCATGTCGGCGCAGCCCCCAAACAGATGCACCGGCACCACCGCCTTGATGTTCGGATGCTTTCGGGCCGCGTCTTCCATTTGGTTCACATCGAGGTTGAAGGTTGCGGCGTCGATATCACAGAAGACGGGCGTCGCTCCGGCGTGAACGATTGAACCCGCAGTTGCGAAGAAGGAAAACGGAGTCGTGAGCACAGCGTCGCCCGGCCCGACGCCAGCGGCTGCCAGGGCCAGGAGCAGTGCGTCTGAACCGGATGCGCAGCCGACGGCGTAGCGTGTCCCGCAGTAGTCTGCGATCGCCTCTTCCAAACGTTCGACTTCCTCTCCCAGGATGAACATCTGCGATTCAATCACTCGCGTCACCGCGGCCATTACTTCGTCGCGAATCGACGCATGCTGCAACCGCAGATCCAGGAGCCGTACCGGTTCTCTTTTCGCCTGCATCACATTCGCAGTATACGGAAACGGTCTCAAGCCCCGCAGTCCTCCTTGGAGGATTGAGGCCGGGCGAGACGCAGCCCGCCCGGCGCCCGCTGATGATTACTCGGCTGGCTGAATGCTATCTACCTTGATGATTCCGGTCTTCTCATACAACGTTCCCGTGACCTTCACTTTCTTAGCAGCGTATTTCTCAGGAGCTTTCTGGTCGCTCAGCCGGTAGATCTTGCCGTCGGACAGAAGGGCGTATTTATGCTCTTTGCTCGACCGGACGCACTCACGCACACACTTCTCGTTCGGTTGAACGTTCATATGCGCATGATCCTTGCCGCACATCGTATCCGTGATGACGCCGGTAAACGTCCTCGCTTGAGAGGCAGCAAGCATACCGGCCGAAATGATGAGGGTAAGTATTGTTTTCTTCATTGTTTGTCCTCCTTGTAAAGGTCCAGTATCCTTAGACCCTTTTCTTTGTTGAGCCGCTGCCAGAGCTCGTTGTAACGATCCTCGGACAGCGGTTCCTTAAGCTGAAAATCAAATTCCTTCCGGTCTCCGTAATGAAGACTTCCGTGTTCGAAGGTAACCATCGTCAGGCGAAACGGACCGGATGTGCTGAGATTGTCGATGTCGCGATAACGCCAGGTGCGCGATTTACCCGGGTCCTCGCTCTTGTAAGCGATACGATCCTCGCCGACGACCAGGATTCCGTTGCTTCCGTTCACCAGCCCTCGTAATTTCACGGGCACAGTCCATAGCGCCTTCACGTCATCGGCAACGAGCGCCGCCACGAAACGCTGGTCCAGGCGGTTCTTGAGCTGGTCGTAAGCGAGTTTCGGATCCTGCCCCGCCTGAAAGAGAAACGTGATTTCTTCATCGGCTCCAAGCCGCCAGACGCGGTCCCTGTAGGTCTTGATAAGAATCGCCTTCTCGCTCAGCTCGAGCTGCTGGATATCCTGGTACTGCCAGGCCCAGGTGTGGAGTTTGCTGGCCGGCTTCTTCTCTGACGCTTCCCTATAGATGATCCCGCCGGCGTTCAGAGCCAGGGTTCCTTCACACGAACCTCTCCAATGCTTGTGCAGGACCCGGTATTGCAGTTCACCTTCGGGCCATACATCTTTGCCCTCCACTCCATGAAGCGGCCAGGTAGCGATCAGCGTGAGAGCAATCAGGCCACAGCTTGTTTTTTGACTTCCGAATGCCATTTCCACACCTCGTAGATCGCGGGGTAAACGACAAGCTCCAGCACGAAGGATGTGAAGACGCCCCCGATCACCGGAGCGGCGATCCTCTTCATAACGTCCGAGCCCGTTCCCGTCGCCCACATGATTGGAACCAGACCGATGAACGTTGTTGCTACGGTCATCGCTTTCGGCCGGATGCGTTTCACGGCACCATGCAATATGGCCGTCTGAAGGTCCTGCAGGTTCCGCATCCGGCCTTCCCGCTTTGCCTGCTCATAGGCAAGATCGAGATACAGCAGCATGAAGACGCCCGTCTCCGCGTCGATGCCGAGCAGAGCAATCAAGCCTACCCAGACGCCGACGCTCATGTTGTAGTCGAGGATGTACAGGAGCCAGATTGCGCCTATCGCAGAGAAGGGAACAGCCAGTAAAACGATGGACGTTTTTACCAGCGACCTGGTATTCAAATAAAGCAGAAATACGATGAGTACGAGCGTGACAGGCAGAACGATTTTCAGCTTTTCCTTTACGCGCTCCATCGCCTCGTATTGGCCGCTCCATTGCACTGAGTAGCCGGGAGGCAGGGTGAGACTTTCGCGTATGAGCGCCTTTGCCTCATCGACGTAACTGCCGATATCCCGGTCTGCCACGTCCACGTAGACGTACCCGGTCAGGAGCCCGTCTTCGTCGCGATACATCGACGGCCCTGAAACAGTCCGTATCTCCGCAAGCTGTGATATCGGTACTTGCAGCTTCCCGCCAAGGACAGGAACGAGAACACGACTCAGACTGGCGATATCGCTGCGGAAATCCCTCGCGTAGCGAACGCTGACCGGATACCGTTCACGCCCTTCGACGGTTGTGGTCACAGTATCACCGCCGATCGCGTTCATCACGACAACCTGCGCGTCAGTGATCGTCAGACCGTAGCGGGCGAGCTGTTCCCGCTTCCAGTCAAAGTCGAGGAAGTAGCCGCCTCCCGTGCGTTCTGCGAAGACACTGCGTGTCCCTCTCACTGTCTTGAGGACGCGCTCGAGATCACGCCCAATCCGCTCGATTTCGGCGATATCTGCTCCGTAAATCTTGAGGCCGACCGGCGTCCTGATTCCCGTCGTCAGCATGTCAATGCGAGCCTTGATCGGCATCGTCCATGAGTTGCTGACTCCCGGGATCTGCATTGCGGCGTTCATCTCTTCCACCAACTTCTCTGTCGAGATGTGGTCCGGAGTGATCTTGCGCAGAATCTTCTTCGCCCATTCAGGGGACCACGACGAATACCACGTACCGACCTTCCGCCATTCGCTCGCAGGCTTCAGCAGGACAATGGTCTCGAACATCGAGAGCGGGGCGGGATCGGTTGACGTTTCCGCACGTCCCGCTTTTCCAAGGACAAGCTGGACTTCCGGGAACTGCATCAGGATGCGGTCCTGAACCTGCAGCAACCGCTGTGCCTCGGTGATGGAGATGCCAGGCAGGGTCGATGGCATGTAAAGCAGTGTTCCTTCATCGAGCGGCGGCATGAACTCCGAGCCCAGCTTCTGAAATACGGGCACTGTCACCGCGACCAGGGCTGCGGCACTGCCGAGGACAACCCACTTCCACTGGAGGGCCCAGCGGCACACGGGTTCGTACAGGCGTACCAGCAGGCGGCTGACCGGATGCCTCTCCTCCGAATGAATCTGCCCGATCAGCAGGGCAGTTGCTGCGCGCGCCAGCCAGCGGGGACGGAAGCGGAAGTTGCCGGCGTGCGTGAAGGTGAGCCGCAGAGCAGGGTCCAGCGTAATGACGAGAACGGCAGCTACGATCATCGCCAGGTTCTTGGTATAGGCGAGCGGCTTGAATAGCCGTCCTTCCTGAGCCTCCAGCGTAAGCACCGGCAAGAATGCGACCGCGATCACGAGGAGACTGTAGAAACTGGGACGCCCTACCTCTTTCACTGCGGCGAGCACCACCTCCTGCACCTTCCCGGGCCGTCCGGCTCTTTCCCATTCCTCCAGCTTCTTGTGCGTCTGCTCTACCACGACGATGGCCGCGTCAACGAGCTCGCCCATCGCAATCGCAATGCCGCCGAGCGACATGATGTTCGATGTGAGCCCCATCGCCTTCATCGGAATGAAAGAAATCAGGAAAGCGACCGGAAGCGTGATGAGAGGGATCAGGGCGCTTGGCAGATGCCAGAGAAAGAGCAGGATGATCGCCGAGATCACCACGAGCTCTTCAATGAGCGTCTCTCGTACGGTGTCAATCGATTTCAGGATCAGGTCGCTGCGGTCGTATGCCGTAACGACTTTCACTCCTGGCGGCAAGCCGGGAGCAATCTCATCGAGCTTCGCTTTGACGCGCTCGATGACCTGAAGCGCATTCTCGCCCTGCCGCATGACGACAATGCCGCTAACCACTTCGCCTTTGCCGTTCAGATCAGAAACTCCGCGGCGGAGATCCGGTCCGATCGTAACGGTGGCAATATCGCGGACACGAACGGGCACCCCATTTGCGCTCGCCGCAACCGCAATATTCTCGATGTCCGCCAGACTCTTCGCATATCCGCGCCCGCGGATCATGTACTCCGCGCCGCTGAACTCCACCAGGCGCCCGCCGACATCGCTGTTACCCTCGCGCACGGCCTCCACGACGCGGCTGATTGGCAGGTTGAAGGCTCTCAGTTTATTCGGGTCCACGTTCACCTGGTATTGCCGGACGAAGCCGCCGAGCGGGGCGACTTCTGCGACGCCAGGCACGGACTGCAAGTGATAGCGCAGGTACCAGTCCTGCAAGCTGCGAAGCTCAGCGAGGCTGTGCTTGCCGCTCTCATCGACGAGAGCGTATTGGAAGACCCAGCCGATGCCAGTGGCATCCGGGCCAAGCTCCGTCTTCACGCCTTGAGGAAGCCTTGGGAGCACGCCGGAGAGATATTCGAGCGTGCGGGACCGGGCCCAGTAGATGTCCGTGCCTTCCTCAAAGAGGATGTACACGTAGGAGTAGCCGAAGTCGGAGAGGCCGCGAACGGTCTTGACTCCAGGGACCGCCAGCATTGCGGTGACGATCGGATAGGTGACCTGATCCTCGATGATGTCCGGGCTGCGATCCCAGCGGGAGTAGACGATGACTTGGGTGTCGCTCAGATCCGGAATGGCGTCGAGGGGTATGTTCTTCATCGACCACCAGCCGGCGAAAGCGGCGCAGGCGACGAGTAGAAGGACCAGGAACCGGTTGTGTCCGCAAAACTCGATGATCCGATCAATCATCTCTGCGTACTCCGTGTCCTGCGGCCGCGCCTGCGTTGGGCCACTTCAACTGACTTTCTGAATTGAGGAGGAAGTTGCCGGAGACCACGATCCGTTCGCCTTCCTTGAGCCCTTCGAGAATCTCAATCCGGTCGCCTAGCCGTAATCCCGTTGCGACGTTGCGCGGCTCAAAGTAGCCGTCGCCGAGATCCACGAAGACAATCTTCCGGACGCCCGCATCAAGCACTGCTTCCGCGGGAACGACCAGACGCGAGCCCTGAGGGACAATGAAATCGACGTCGACATACATTTCTGGCTTCAGCACCAGGCCCGGATTAGGCGCTTCCAATCGAACCTTGAGCGTGCGGGTGTCGGGATCAACCTGAGGAAGGATGTAAGTGACGCGAGCGCGGATCTTGCGGCCGGGCAAATATGACGCCGAAATCGTGGCCTCCTGACCGACGCGCACGAGGGCGGCATCGGATTCGTAGACGTCGGCGATAATCCAGACCTGGCTCAAGTCAACCAGCGTGTAGATCTGCGTTTCCGGACCGATGCGCAGGTTTGGAAATGCATTCCGCGCGGTGATGTAGCCGGAGGCTGGCGCCTCAACTGTGACGGACCGGATCGGGGTCTGTGTGTGCTCCAGCTCCTGGATTTGTTCTTTGCTCAGGTTCCAATGCTCCAGCCGCCGCCTGGCCGCCTCGACCATGCGTTCACTGTCGTCGGCCGCGCCCTGCACCGAACTGCGCGCCATCATCTTTCTTGCGGTCAGCGCGAGCAGATACTCCTGCTGGGAAGCGATCAGCTCAGGACTGTAGACCGTGAAAAGCGGCTCGCCTTTCCGGACATAACGGCCGGTGTAATCGGCGTTCACCTTTTCGATCCAGCCTGCCACGCGAGAATGCACGTGCGAGATGCGGCGCTCGTCGATATCGACCTTTCCGACGGTGCGAAGCGGGACGGAGGCCGAGGTGCGATCGACCATGCCAGTCCGTACGCCGATCAATTGCTGCTTCTCAAGGCTTACGTGAATGCTGCCCGGCACATCTTCTGCGTAGAAGGGCTCCAGATCATTGCCCGTTTCCGGATTCAGTCCTGGATGATCGGAATGGTACTTCGGATCCTTCGGGTCGAAATAGTAAAGAATCTTTCGATCGCGTTTTGACCCGCCTTCTCCGCCGTCCGCATACACCGGTTCCAGACGCATGCCGCAATCCGGCGCGATGCCGGGCTTATCCGACTTGTACTGCGGATGCATGGGGTCAACCCAATAGAGAACCGTCCGCTCGCTCTTGCGAGGAAGAGCCGGCGCGGATCGGCCGCGGAAGTACCAACCGGCCGCAAAGCCGGCGATGACGAGCACAGCCACAAGGAGACGCTTCATCGTTCGAGCAGCTCCACACCGGCCATCTCTTCCAGCCGGATCAACGCAAGGTGATAGTGCAGCAGCTCCTCGTTGTAGCCAATTTCGTACTCGAGCACTGCCAGCGCGTTGTTGAGCAGTGTTGTGAGGTCGGTTTGTCCCGTTTGATACGCGGGCATCGAGCTTTCCAGTGTCAGCCGGGCCTGCGGCAGCAGCGTGTCCTGATACATGGTCAGCAGACGGCGCGATGTTTCCGCGATTCGATAGTCGTCCTGCATGCGGAACAGCAGCGCCTGATCGGTCGTCTCGTAGTCGCGGCGAGCGGCGCTCAGCGTAGCCGATTGCTCCGCGATTCCCGCCCGCTGTTTGCTGCGCCAGGATGTGGGTAACTGGAACTCGACGCGGAACATGTACATGTCCGGCATGCGGCCCATATTGAAGTAGCCTGCCGAGAGTGTGTAGTCGGGATAAAACTCCTTTCGAGCCAGATTCACTGCGAGCTCTGATCGCTCGATCATCTTCTGGTCTCTTCGGATAAGCGGCGAGTTGCGCCGGGCTCGCGTGACGAGATCTTCGAGCGTCACATCGAACGGCTCCATGACCGGGTCCGCGGGCCTGCCCAGTGGGCTGCCGGGGCGGCGGGCCAGGAGCTGGTTCAGTTCCGCTTCTTGCGACCGTTTCTCCTGCTGCATCCGCTCGATGCGGAGAGTCTTTTCGGAGATCTGTGTCTGCAGGCGCAGCAGGTCCTGCTGTGCCGCTTCACCAAGCGCAAACCGCGCCTCGACTGCTCGGAGGATTTCCCGCAGCAAATCACGGCTCTGCGCCAACAGGTCAATCGCCTTGTAGGTATGGTTCAGGCGGTGATACGCAGACTTTACCCTTGCGATGACAGAGAGCT
>Ga0207874_1002716_pt1 | contig 16093 bp, 13 predicted proteins | sample HigsolmetaAR201D_FD_184833 | JGI IMG/M metagenome (GOLD analysis project Ga0207874, IMG submission 184833) | Ionic liquid and high solid enriched microbial communities from the Joint BioEnergy Institute, USA - AR20-1-D (SPAdes) (version 2) ...
GACAACTCGCCACCTATACGCGCTACAAAGCGGAAGAAGCTGGTAGAAGGTATATCGAGATTGACCCACGCGGAACATCGCAACACTGTAGCCGGTGCGGAGCGGTGGTCAAGAAGTCTTTGAGCATCCGTGTGCATCAGTGTCCTCATTGCGGTCTTGAGATCGACCGCGATCTCAATGCCGCATACAACATTTTGAGACTGGGACTACAGTCTCAGGGGCTACGGCTCCAAGAAGCCCCCAGCCTTTCGGCGGGGGAGTAGTCACTCTGTTTTGGCAATATCTTACATTCTTATCTTTAACAAAAAGCACTGTCATCTCGAACGGTCGAAGCCCTGAGCGAAGCGAATGGGGAGAGATCTCAAAGCGCAATCAATGTAGAACAATGAGATTCCTCACGTCGCCTAGCGGTTCGCTCGAAATGACAATGAAAACTGTAGAGAACGTATAAGACAATGTACTAATGCCAACATTCTCAGGGGAGGTGGTATCAATGCGCTGCTATGCGTAGCGCATCGATACCACAAAAACGTCACATACCTTGCTGCCGCAGGCTAAAACGGGTTTGTCATTGACACTGCCCAAGCGGATTTGGTATGAATAGACTCAAACGTGAGCTCAAGATGACTCGATTTTTGCGATTTTTTCAGTATCATTCCAAAGACAACGAGTCGCATTGAAATGCGCCCAACGCCCCGCAGACCACATACTACTCTGTATGTAAAATTTATTACACCTCGTACCATATACTCATCATGAGGTGTAAATATTTAAGATGCTCCTCTCAATACAATAGAGCCATAAGAAAGAGTCATTGGAAACCATAATGTGTACATTTTCGTAACACTTTTGTCCACATGTGGTAAGTCTTTTTTTGATTGACAGTATAGCCACAGAATGGTATATTGGTATCATCACTGAACTGGTACTAAAATTATACCGAAGCACATCGAAAAGCCAAAGCGGCTTTTGTTCGTAGAACCCGGGAGAACTATGGTACGTTACATCCTTCTACGGCTTGTTGGCATTATCGGCGTGCTCTGGTTAATTGGCACCATCACCTTTTTCCTCATGCATGCGGTGCCTGGTGGGCCTTGGGACGAGGAGAAAGCGTCACTAACGCCAGAGATGCGGGAGCTCATGATGCGCAAGTATGGGCTCGACCTCCCGTTGAGCGGCCAATACGTGCGCTACTGGACGAATCTCTTGCAGGGTGATCTAGGTGTGCCGTATCAGTCTCCGAGTGAGACTGTGCTAAGCCTCATTGGGCGCGCTTGGCCCGTCAGCGTACAACTCGGTGGTATGGCAATGGCGCTTGCCATTGCGGTCGGTCTACCGATGGGTTTGCTCGCGGCCATACGGCAAAATACCTGGATCGACCACCTTACCACTGCGCTCGCTACTTTCGGTTTAGTTGTCCCCAACTTCATTCTCGCCGTATTCGGCATCTGGGTGTTCAGCCTGATCCTCAAGTGGCTACCCCCAGGCGGCTGGGAAAGCCCTCGTCATTGGATCATGCCAGTCATCATCTTCGCGTTATCGCCGATCGCGATCGTCGCGCAGTACACGCGCGCCGCCGTGATCCAAGCCAAGAGCAGCGATTACGTGCGTACGGCACGCGCCAAAGGCTTGACAGGCACTACCATCGTCTTCCGGCATATCCTGAAGAATGCCATGATCCCAATGCTGACGATCATTGGGCCGATGGCTGGCGCGCTGGTGACAGGCTCGATCTTTGTGGAGAATATCTTCCGCGTCCCCGGTATCGGTCGCTTCTTCAGCCAAAGCGTCTTTAGCCGCGACTACCCGATGATCATGGGTTTGACCCTTCTGTATGCGGTTATCGTCGCTCTTGCGTATCTGATCACCGATCTTCTGTACGTCGTTGTTGATCCACGAATCGATCTCACGAAGAAGTCGCAGAGTTAATAGTTCGCGTTTCTGCTGTTTACTCATTTCTACAAGGGATAACGAGAGTGGCTGTATCTTCACCTTCCCAAGCCCAAGTAGCTCAGGCACCAATGCAACTAGCCGAGCGCAACGCCTTTCTAATGGGATGGCGGCGCTTTCGTCGTAACAAACTGGCGATGATCGGCTCGGGGATCGTGCTGCTGATCATCCTGGCTGCGGTCTTGGCGCCCATTTTGGCACCAGAAGGCCATAACAAGCAGGTGTATGCCGACGCCTATCAGTTCCCGAGTTGGGCGCACCCGATGGGCACCGATGGACTTGGGCGCGAGATCTGGATTCGCCTCATCTATGGCGCGCAGATCTCCCTCTTGGTTGGCCTCGTCAGCCAGACGCTCGCGTACCTGATCGGTGTGCCCATTGGGGCGGTTGCGGGCTACTACGGCGGGCGTGTCGATTACATCATCATGCGCTTCGTCGATGCAATGACCGCCTTCCCGTCGCTCTTGTTCGCCATTCTGGTGATGGCCGTGCTCGGCCCGGGTGTCTGGCAGGTGCTGCTGGCGATCGGGTTGACCCGCTGGATCGATGGCTGCCGCATGACTCGGGCGCAGCTCCTACAGTTGCGCGAAGCCGATTTCGTGCTGGCCTCCCGCTCACTTGGCACAAGTTCGGCCCGCATCATCTGGCGGCATATGCTTCCAAACTCGCTCTCCCCACTGATCGTTGGTCTGATGCTGGGCATCCCCGGCGCGATCTTCAGCGAGGCAGGCCTGAGCTTCCTGGGCTTGGGCATCAGCCCGCCCACGCCAAGCTGGGGCCAGATGGTTGGTGAGAGTGTGCAATACCTGAGCTACTACTGGCACATGGCAGTGTTTCCCGCGCTAGCTATCGCCCTGATGATGCTCGGTTTCACTTGGGCTGGCAACGGCCTACGCGATGTTCTCGACCCGCAATCTTCGATGTAAGCCATAGGTCGTGTTCGATACGTTATTCAGGTTCCTGTTAATCCGTAATCGTTTAACATCACTCAATCGCGTGAACGCATTTGTGTGTTGTGCTTGGAAGCCCATAGCACGACTCTCGCCCAGCGCATAAGACCAATTACGCTGCTCATACTGTTGGTATTCCGTGGGCAACACATCATAACGATTACCACTCTTTCACTGGGGATAAGAGCACTCGCGCCGGGTGGCTGAGGAACGCTTATCTATACACAACCAAGACACGAATGTCAGAGATCAGGAGAGACCATGGGTACTAAGATTTCACGGCGAGCATTCCTACGTGGTGTAGGTACCGCGACTGGCGTCGTTGGTGTGAACGCGCTGTTGGCTGCTTGTGGCCAGGAAGCTGCTCCGGCGGCTCCGGCTGCTACCACTGCTCCAGATGCTCCGGCGGCCCCCGCTGCCACTACTGCCCCGGCTGCTGAGCCAGCCGCTGCGGCCAAGACCATTCACGGTATCGACCTGCCTGCCGATGCTGCGCCTTACGATCAGCAGGTGTATCGCGCGATGGTGTTCGCCGAGCCACCGCACTTCGACCGCTCGGCGGGCGTGTCGAGCAGCGGCTCGTTCTTCCCGTTCTACTTCGGCGATCCGCTGGTCAAGCTGAACGAGGACGGCGAACTGGTTGGCGCCATCGCTGAATCGTGGAAGCTGGAGGACGATGGCTTGACCTGGACCTTCAAGCTGCGCGAGGGCCTGCTGTGGAGCGACGGCACACCGCTGACCGCTGAGGACGTGGTGTTCACGTACCAGCGCATCGCCGATCCGGCAGTCGCCTTCGACTGGCGCTGGTTCTTCCTCGACATCGTGAACTTCGCCGAGATCAGCGCTGGCGAGATGGATATGAGCGAACTGGGTGTGAAGGCCGTTGATGAGTTGACCTTCCAGGCCGTCATGAACGCCCCCGCACCGTACTTCCCCGACAAGACCCTGATGCTGACGATCGTGCCGAAGCACATCCTCAAGACCACCGACGCCAGCCCGAACTGGTCGGTCGACCCGGCAACGGCGATCTCCTGTGGTCCTTGGAAGCTGACGCGCTGGGACAAAGGCAAGGAAATTGTCTTCGACGTCAACGAGAACTACAAGGGACCATTGAAGCCCTACATCAAGACCATTGTGCTGAAGGTCGGCTCGGCTGAGGCGGTGATGCCAGCCTACGAGGCAGGCGAAATCGACGCCATCGCCTACGAGGGCTTGAGCATTACGCCCGCCGACATCGCCCGTGCACAGGCCGATCCGGTGGCGTGGGGTATGCATTCGTACGTCGACTACGGCGCGTACTACCTGATCTTGAACAACAAGATCGATCCGTTCACCAACACCAAGCTGCGCCAGGCCATCAACTACGCGATCGACCGCGAGGCCCTGGCTAATTCGGTTGGCCGTGGCCAGAGCGTGCCAGCGTTCTCGATGCTGCCTCCTGGCTTCCCTGCACACAACCCCGAGTTGAAGGAACTGCAAACCTTCAACCTGGAGCGCGCCAAGCAGTTGCTGAGCGAGGCGGGCTACGCCGATGGTTCCGAGCTTGGCAAGTTGGTGCTGACCACGCACGGTCCGCTCAACTCGCTGCGCAAGGGCTGGGTCGAGGGTGTTCAGGCGCAGTTGAAGGAGAACCTGAACATCGACATCGAGATCGTGGTGCAGGAGCTCAAGGTCTTCTACGCCGAGCGCACCAAGCACGAGTTCGCGATAACCTTCCAGCAGTACCAGTTCGACTACGTAGACCCCAGCAACCTGTTGGGCATCTGGAAGTCGGACGGCAGCTTGGACTACAACAACCCTGAGTACGATGCGCTGATCGTAGAGGCCGACCACTTCGTTGGCTCGCGCGAGGATCGCATTGCCCTGTACCAGAAGGCCGAGCGCATGCTGGTCGAGGATGCTGGCGCGGTCTTCCTGTTCTGGCCTGAGGTGACGCAGTTCTGGCGGCCATACCTGAAGGGTGCATCGTTGGAGCCAAACAAGAACGGCGTGCAGGCGTTCCGTGGCAACAAGCTCGGCTTGACGCACTACAACATGTACATCACCAAGGATCGCCCTTCGATCTAAGCGAACATCTCACCTAGCATTTCGAGAGCCGCAGCGCGACCTACGTGGCTGCGGTTCTCAATTCCGCTCATCTTTCTTCACCATTACGGTAGCGGAACTCGCTACCCCCATTTCTTACACACAAGACGAGAAAACAATGGAACTGAGCGATATTCGCAAGCTCACGGCAGGCACACAGACGCTGATTTACTTCAACACCAGCGGCTTCTCGCCGAAACCCACGCCCGTGATCGAAGAAGTGATCAAGTGGATGCACTTTCAGAATCAAGGACCAGCTCGCAGCGACGTATACCAGCCGATCCTCGCCATGTTCGATGGTGTGCGCGAGAAGATCGGCAGGGCGCTGAACGCCTCCGCCGACGATATTATGCTGAACGAGAACGCGACGGTCGGCATCAATATCGTGGCCTACGGCATCGATTGGAAGCCGGGCGACAACGTGATCCTCAGCACGCACGAGCACCCGGGCAACCGCATCACGTGGTACAACATCGCCACGCGCTACGGCGTCGAGTTGCGCTTCCTGCCGATCACCAACGATGAACAAGCGCTGCTCGCGTCGCTCGACGACCTGATCGATGCGCGCACCCGCTTGGTCAGTGTCAGCCATGTGTCGCGGCGCAGCGGCCTGCGCTTGCCCGCCCGCGCGATCAGCGACTTGGCGCACGCCAAGGATGTGCCCGTGCTGTTCGATGGTGCGCAATCGTTCGGCTCCATCCCCGTCGATGTCCAAGCGATCGACTGCGATTTCTATACCTTCAGCGGCCACAAGTTCATCATGGGGCCGCAGGGCACCGGTGGCTTCTACGCACGGCGCGACCGCCTCGAATGGCTCAAACCGAGCTGGATCGGCTCGCACTCGCAGAGCGAGATGGACGATCGGGGCAACATGAAGCTGCACAACGCCGCCAAGCGCTTCGAGTTCGGCACGCGCAACATGGCCGACCACGCTGGCTTCGGCAAGGCGCTGGATATCTGGGAAGAGATCGGCTGGGACCGTGTATTCGGCAAGATCGCCGAGAGCACCACACTACTCAAGCAGCGCCTGCTGGAACTGCCCGGCATTGAGCTCGCTACGCCGCTCCCCTACGAGAAGTCCTCGGGCATCGTCTCGTTCCGCATCGATGGTCTGGATCTCGGCAAATTGGCTGGCGACCTGCTCGAACACGAGAAGATCCTGGCCTCGCCGATCGAGTGGGGCGAGAACGAGCGTTTGGGCCTGCGCATTTCGGTGCACGTGTTCAATACGCCCGAAGAGTTCGATACGTTGATCAGTGGTCTGAAGCGGATCTCTGCACAAGCGGCAAAGGAGTAGTCATGCCCCGCTATCCACAAGGTATTCTCGTCTCTTGCGAAGTTCCTTGGGACGAACAAGAGCGTCTGATAGAAGATGTGTTCCGTCGCGAAGTCCGTATGATGCTTGAGTTGGGCTTCAACGACATCTACATCTTCGGCACCGCAGGCGAAGGTCACGCCGTCGATACGCCACGCTTCCGCCAGATCACCGAGATCTTCTACGAGGAGACACGCGGCGAAGGCGTTCGCCCGCAGGTCGGCGTGATCGGCCTCTCCACGGCGAATATCGTTGAGCGCATTCGGATCGCGCACGACATCGGCTTCCGCGTCTTTCAGATCTCGCTGCCAGCCTGGGGCGAGCTGAACGACACCGAGCTGCTGACCTTCTTCAAGGATGTGTGCGGAAGCTTCCCTGACTCGCAATTTTTGCATTATAATCTTCTGCGCGCCAAACGCCTGTTGACAGGGAAAGATTACCGACGAATCGCTGATGTAGTACCGAATCTGGTGGCTACAAAGAACACAGGCGGCGGTGCGGAGCGCGCACACGATTTGATGCGCCACGCCCCTGATCTCCAGCACTTCTTCGGCGAAGGCAACTTCCCCCATGGCATTTTGCGTGGTGAATGCTCGATCCTCTCATCGTTCGCGGCCATGCTCCCGCGCCCAGCCAAGGCACTGTTTGAGGCTGGCCAGAAGCGCGACTACGAGACGATGATGAAGCTCCAGCAGTGGTACGCCGATATGATGCACGATGTGCTCGGCCCACTGCTCGCGCAGGGCCGCATGGATGGCGCCTACGATAAGCTGATCGTGCGGCTCGCAGGGCTGGAGGAGATGCCGCTGCGGCTGCTCTCGCCCTACCAAGGCTTCAGCGAAGAAGAATATCAACAGGCCAAACAGATATTCGACGCTCACTATCGAGATTGGAACGGTTAATGCAGATCTGTGCAAGCGGCCTTCTGAGCCGCGCTGAACCAGGAACCCACCGCGCAGTACACACCTTCCCGGCGATGATCGCGCTGCGCAGTGGCGTTCTGTTGGCCTTCGTTCATACGGGTTCGACTAAGGATTCGGAGGACGAGGCCATTGAGGTCTATCGTTCGCAGGATGAAGGCGCAACCTGGCAATTGCAGGATCGCCTCACCGCCGATATCCGCATCAACGGCGCGCAGGGTGGGCTGCGGATCGCCTACCCCACCGAGATCGCGCCCGGTCGGCTGTTGCTGACGGCAATGCTGATCGATCACACCACGTACCCGGGCCAACCGTTGTTCAACCCGGCCACCGAGGGCTGCTTGCCGATGTACATTCTGCTGGCCGAATCGCAGGATGACGGGGCCACTTGGTCGCCGTGGCGGCATATCCCGCTGCCCGACGAGATCGGCCCCGCCAGCCTGACCAGCCCGATCATCCAACTTCCCGATGGCACGCTGGTGCTCAGCATCGAGAACAACAAGCATTATTTGGATGCGAGCAAGTGGATGCAGAAGGTGGTGCTGTTTCATTCTCGCGATGGCGGCCAAACCTGGGGGCCACCGGTTGTCGCGGGCGAGGACCCGACCGGGCGCATCTACAACTGGGATCAGCGCTTGGGCCTGGCTCCCGATGGCACGCTCGGCGCGTTTGTGTGGACCTACGATAGCCAAACCAATCGTTACCTGAATGTTCACCGCCGGATCAGCCGCGACGGCGGTTACACCTGGAGCGAGGCCGAAGATCTCGGCTTCGCCGATCAGGCGGGACGCCCCGCTGTGCTGCCCGATGGCCGCGTGGTGCTGCCGTGGGTCGATCGGTTCGGCTCGCACAGCATCCGCGCCCGCGTGGCCCCATCGATCGATGGGGCGTTTGATCCGGCGAGCGAGGTGGAACTGTATAAGCTTGGCGATGACAGTGCGAGCAGTGAGAGCGAAGACACGGGCGAACTGCTTTGGCTGATGGGATTGTGGACGTTTGGCTTGCCCTTCGCCGAGGTGCTACCGAACGGCGATGTGATGGTGCTCTACTATGCTGGCACTCCAACCACTATGGAGATTCACTGGGCGCGATTACGCGTGTAAGGTGAGCCAATATGACAAGCATCACCATTCTCGATAGCGGTGTGATCTATCGCAACCCCGACCCTGGGCACCGCCATATTTCGGCGCTATTCCCGCACCCGTGGGAGTTGCCCAGCGGCGAACTGATCTGTGCCTACAATCGCGGCAGCGCGCTGTATGCCACCGATCTGGCCTTCTTTATCGCCCGCTCCAGCGATGGCGGCAAAACGTGGACAGATCACCAGCCAATCGTCGATCAGAGCCGCGATGATCGCCCGTACTCCTACCACGATCCGTTTCTCAGCCGTATGAGCGATGGGGAACTGCTGATCGGCGCCTTCCGCTCCGACCGTTCCGACCGCGATAAGCCGATGTTCAACGAGCACACTGGCGGGCTGCGCGAGGTTGAGGTCATTCTGCTGCGCTCGCACGACGAAGGGCGAACCTGGAGCACGCCCGAAGTGGTGGCGCTGCCCGATGGGATTGTTGCCACACCCGCCACGGCGATCATCGAGTTGGCCGATGGGCGCTGGTTCTGGCCCTTCGATCAGTGGAAGGGTTTCGATGAGGAAGGGCCGTATCAGCCGCGCACGCTGGGCTTCTTCTCCAGCGACCGAGGCCGCAGTTGGAGCGCGCCGATCGCCTACGCCGATGGAGCCGCCGAGGGCAAGGGCTTCTGGCATGGCAAGCCGATCGTGTTGCGCAACGGCCAGCTTCAAACGATGTATTGGGCAGCGGATATGACTACCGGCGCGAACCTGACCAATCACGTGTGTCGTGCCGATGCCAGCGCCAGCACCTGGGGCGAGCCGCAGGCAACCAATGTTTCGGGGCAGACCAATGCGGTGGTCGAGCTGGCCGACGGGCACCAGTGCATCGTCTACACCGATCGCGAGGGCGCACGGCCCGGCATTTTCGCGGCCTGCTCGACGGATGGCGGCCTCACCTGGCAGCTTGACCAACAGGTTCAGCTATGGGATGCCACCGAGCGCGATCGGTTGGGCGTCGTGTCGCTCGACACCTACCCGCGCAGCCACGATACCATCGCGTTCGGCGCGCCGGAGGCCCGTCCGCTCGCCAATGGCGATGTGTTGGCGGCATGGTGGTGCATGGAAGCGGCGATTGTGCATGTGCGCTGGGCGCGGTTGCGGTTGCAAGATAGTGTCTCGTAGTTGCCGCAGAAGTGGGCGACGGCGGAGCGAGCCGAGTGTGTGGCTATGACCAGTCGGCTACGCAAGCGAACCTGCCTGCTTGCGTAGCGCACTTAATCTCGTGTAGTTCAACAAGGAAGAGGTCATGACTCAACCACTGCGAATCCTTTCGATCGGCGCGCACCCTGCCGATATCTTCGATCAGTCGGGTGGCGTGATGGCGCACCATGTGGCCCGTGGCGATTATGTTGGCTGTGTGGTGCTGACCCACGGCGCTCGCATCCACGATCTTGTGATCAGCGATGCGATGCAGCGCGGCGCGGAGGTGCCCGAGGGCCCCGAGCTTGAGGCGCTGATCGCGGAGCGCGCCGAGGTGAAGGCCGAGGAAGTGCGCCGCGCCTGCCGCATTCTGGGTGTCGAGGATATTCACTTCTTCGGGGCCGACGACGCGATTCTGCAGGTAACGCCCGATGTGGTGCGCAGACTCGCACGTTTGCTGCGCGAACTGCGCCCCGACGTCGTGCTGACGCACTACCCTCGCGAACACGATGGCATCGCCAACCCGCACGCGGTGGCTGGTCAGATCGTGCTGTACGCCATTCAACTGGCCGCCAGCGTTGATCCGGGCGACCGCAACTCGCCGCACCGCGTTGCGCAGACGTTCTTCTTCGGCAATGGCGCAGCAGCGCTGCCACGCAACCTGTGGGATGCCGCCCGCCCGCTCTACAACGATGTGTTCATCGATATCACCGATGTCATCGAGAAGAAGTTGGCCGCTATCGATAGTTTGGCCAGCCAGGGCTACAACGGGGCCTACGCTCGCAAGCGCATCGAGACGGGCGACGGCGCGTTCGGTTCTGCGGCGGGCTGCGCCTACGCCGAGGGCTTCATCTCGGCCAACGCCGAAACGCACTACTACCTGCCCGTCACGGAGCACGCGCTGCTCGTGGCGCGCTCGTCGGATCACGAGAATATGCAGCGCTATTCGTACCGCATCAAGGTCGATTAGTTCGTACCGTCGGTTCGGATGAGCTTAAGATTCGTTTCTCTGTGTGGTGGTTGCGTTTGTGATGCGCAGCAGCCGCACAGAGGAACGATTTTCAGGAAGGTGAGCCTGTGACACGTTCCACTCCACTGGTGCTGAATGGAGATCGCACGATTCGCTCGGGCAGCCCCACCGCGCTCGCCGATGCGATCCGCCGTGGCGCCGACCTGCGAATCGGCACGTCCTTCCGCCACAACGAGCATATCGATACGAACTCGACATCGGCGGAGTTGGTGAACGAGGTCGCCGAATTTCGTGTGACGTATCTGGTGGAGGATCGCTGGAGCGCGGGCATTATGTCGCTGCGCATGCCGGTTGAGTTGCCGGATGGGTTTGGGCCGCGTCCGTCGATGTCGTTCTTTCTGTACAACCAGGACGGGCAGCAGGCCATCGCCAGGCCGTTCCTCGATGGCGCGCCCGCTCAGCCGCCCTGCGGAGCCTCGCCGCTTGAGGATCACAGCGCGATGCCCCGCTATCATCAACTCGATCAGTGGGATGCGGGCAGCAATGCGCCGAGCAGCAATTTCATCTACGATTTCGATCACTACTATTTTCACGTCAACGACCGCTGGCACGAAGTGCTCGCCCACACTGCCGATGGCACTGTGGAGCGCGGCTCGCTCGCGGCGCTGACTGAGGCGTTCTGGCGCGGCAGCCCGATCAAACTCGGCATCCGCGGGCTGTGCGCCGATCTGGCCGAGCATCCCGATCAGGCACCAGATCACGAAGTGTTCGTTCACGCTGGCTCATCGTACCACTACACCGAACAAGGCCTGTTTATGACCGGCACGCATCCCGTGGTGCGTGTGCGCCCCAACATCCCGATGCGCTACAGCAGTGGGGCGTGGGATTTCGGCTGGCTGATGGCGCGCACCGATGGGCATGTGGCGCGCTGGCTCTGCAATCCATACACCTTGGCATTCGAGAAAAGTACTGCACGTTATGCTATTCGTTGGTTTGTCGCTGCCGATTAGGAGGGGCACGCAGACCGCAATCACGAGGAGTCTATGGAATATCGTCAACTAGGCCGTAGCGATCTGAAGGTCAGTGCATTGGGCATGGGCTGCGCTACGTTTGGACGCGAGATCGATGAGGCAACCTCTTTTGCAGTGATGGATCGCGCATTGGAGCGCGGTATTACGCTGTTCGATACGGCGGAGGCGTACTCGGCGGGACGCTCGGAGGAGATCGTGGGCAACTGGATCGCGAGCCGTGGCGTGCGCGACCAGATCGTGCTGGCGACCAAAGTCACGTTCCCGCTAGGCCGCGAGCGCGTGATCGCATCGTCGGAGGCGAGCCTGCGCCGCCTGAAGGTCGATGTGATCGATCTGTTCCAGTTGCACACCTTCGATGCCAATACGCCGCTTGAGGAGACGCTGGAGGCGCTGGATGTGGTGGTGCACGCTGGCACAGCGCGCTACATCGGTTGCAGCAACTTCGCGGCGTGGCAACTCACCAAGGCGCTGTGGCGCTGCGATGTGAACCACTGGACGCGTTTCGAGTCGATACAGCCGGTCTACAACCTGGCGATACGCGATATCGAGAAGGAGATCCTGCCGCTCTGCGCCGATCAGGAGATCGGTGTGATCACCTATAGCCCGCTGGGCGCAGGCTTCCTGACGGGCAAGTATCGCAAGGGCGATCCGGTGCCTCCTGGCACGCGCTTCGATATTGTGCCGGGCCACCAGTCGATCTACTTCAACGATTGCAGCTACCTGCGTATGGAGCAGTTGCGTGAGGTGGCGGCGAAGTACGGGCTGCCGATGGCGCGCTTGGGCATGGCCTGGGTGTTGAGCCGCAGCGGCGTGACATGTACGCTGGTTGGCGCGCGCAGCGTCGAGCAGGTCGATCAGGCGTTCGATGCGCTGGAACTGGCGCAATCGCCGGGCTTCGCCGAGATCGCAAACGAACTGGCAATCTAGGTGAAGCGTTTGCTTTAAGTGCTCTGTTTTGGAAGTTTTTCACATGTTCCGATTCAACGAAAAGCATTGTCATCTCGAACGGTCGAAGCCCTGAGCGAAGCGAATGGGGAGAGATCTCAAAGCGCGCAGCAATGCAAATCAATGAGATTTCTCACGTCGCCTGTCGGCTCGTTCGAAATGACAATAGGAACTGTGAAGTATTAACAAAACGATACATTAAATGATACCAAGTCCAAGTGTTCACTGACACAATCGAAATGCCTGCAAAAAGCATCTCTTCGGCATTGGAATTGATGTCAACACTTCCCAATCAGGTGGTGTCAAAGCGCTGCGCGTAGCAGCGCTTTGACACCACAATAAAAAGAAAGTACCACGCTGCCGCAGGCTAAACAGCTTTCTAACCATCACCCTCCAGCCAGATTTGGCAGTAACCCCACAACTCTTATCGCACGAAACAACCTGCGATGCTGCGAGGTGTAGCATCTGGTCGGTTCTCTCCCTACATAGGCTCGGTTTGTATGTTGGAGAAAGGGACACACCATGAGCGACCAGCAAACGTCTACCAAACCCAAGGTGCTCGTGACGGGTGCGAGCGGCCTGATCGGCAGTTTAACCATCGCGCAGTTGGGCCACAAATACGAGTTCAGCGGCTTCAGCCGCCGTCCGGTCGAGGGCATTCCCCACACACAAGGCGACATCACCGATATCGATGCGCTGCGCCGCGCCAGCCAGGGCATGGATATGGTGTTGCACTTGGCCGCTGAAACGCAGGATTATGACAACTGGGATAAGGTGATGGCGAGCACCATCGGCGGCGCGCTGAATATGTACCGAGCGGCGCAGGAAGCCGGAGTATGGCGCGTGGTGTTTATGAGCACGGGCAGCACGATGTGCGGCTACGAGTGGTTCGAGGGTTCGCCCTACGGCCAACTGGCCGCCAACACGCTCGAACGCATGCCCGACGACGTGCCGATGATCACGCACCTCGACCCGCCGCGCCCCGATAGCTTCTACGCTGTAGGCAAGCTGTTTGGCGAGAACACTGGGCGGCTGTTCTCGGATCGCTACGGTATGTCGGTGCTGTGCATTCGCCTGGGGGCGGTGCTGCGCGACGATAGACCCACGCTGGTGCGCCACTTCCCCGGCTACCTGTCGCAGGCCGATGCCGTGCAGATGATCGATAAGTGCCTCTCCGCACCAGAATCGATCAGGTTCGATATCTTCGATGCGATCTCGGAGAATGCGCGGCGCTGGCGCGACACTAGTCACGCCAAAAAGGTGCTGGGCTGGCAGCCAACCGGATCATCGGACAACTTCGATCCCAAGGAGTTGAGCAAGTAACATCTGGTTATGTTCGCTTGATGTCGAGGCGTTGCTTGTGTCGCGCCTCGACATCACCGTTCCAGAAGTTACGTTTCCCCTGTCTGGCTTCTGTATCATCCTATTAACAAGGACAAGCCGATGTCAACTCTGCGCTATGGCATCCTTGGCTCCGGCTTTATGGGCCGTACCCACGCCGAGGCCATCCAACACATCCCCAATGCCGAGTTCGTTGCCGTGGCATTGGGTTCGCGTGCGCCCAAGCTCGCCGCCGATTACGGCGCGGCGCTCTGCCAATCCACCGAGGAACTCGTCGCCCGCGACGATATCGATGCTGTGATCATCACCACGCCGCAGTACGCCCACGCCGAAGAAGCCCTGCTCGCAGCCGCCCACAACAAACACCTGTTTATCGAAAAGCCGATGACCACCACGGTCGAGGACGCCGATGCGATCATCGCGGCCTGCCAGGAGCGCGGGCTGGCGCTGGGTGTCGGCTATCAGCAGCGCTACCGCAACGTGCCGCGCGCCACCTACGAGCAGATCCGCAGCGGCGCGATCGGCAAGGTGCTCACTATCCAGTTCAACCAAACATTTCAGATGTACGTTGACCCGGCGTTCGGCGGCGATTGGTCGTGGTGGGCCAATCCCGAGAGCGTGGGGCATATCCTGGCTGGTGGCGTGCACGGTATCGACCTATGCCGCTGGATGCTGGGATCTGAGGTTGTCTCGGCCTTCGGGCATTCGCGCACCTACCGCGATCCGCACGAGCCAGAGAACACCACGATGGGGCTGTTGACCTTCGACAACGGCACGGTGATGTCGCTGTGGGCCAGCAGCGCCTGCCCGCCGCCCGGATTCCCCGGCCTGACCTTCCGCGCTCAGATTATGGGCGAAACAGGTATGCTCGATATGGATGCCTACGATAAACTCCGAGCCGCCACCGACGGCACATGGAGCACGCTGGCCGAGCAGCCGCCGGTCAACAGCGAGCAGGCATCGACGGCCTTCGGCTTCCCGCGCATGCGAGCCTACATCGACCAACTGGTTGATTTCACGAACGCAGCGCTGAACGGCACGCCGCCGCCCTCCAGCGGTGCCGACGGTCGCGCAGGCGCGTCGGTGGCGCTAGCACTGCTCGAATCATCGCGCACCGGGCAAGTGGTGTATCTGAAGTAGATTAGCACGGTTTGGATATGGCATCGACCTTCTGTGTAACGCAGAAGGTCGATGTTATGTGTGGGGATGTTGGGAATGCAACACCGTTGTCTTCCAGCGTGAGGCGCTGCGCTTCGCAACGTTGCTCGACGGTCGAGCGTTCATTTGGTTAGTTTAATCGCTATCGTCGCCTCAGTAAAGATTATGAACAGCGTACTGATGTCAGTTAAGCCATGATTCATCTTGCTTCTATCAGAAGAATGCTCCGTTGGCTTGATCATCATCATAATACACATAATTCTTAAACACGCTCTTAATAAGTCTATTTACACGAATAAGCAGCGAGTATTTTTCAAATACGTTCTTATCAATCTTTTCTACTATCGCAGTGTGAAATACCACCACCATTTACGATTTTCCCACTTAACATTTACAAATTCCGGTACTTCTCCATCAAATATGCCACCCAAATCAATTAATGTTGCTATCACACACCACTCAAGATATGAGAAACGCGGTAATACCACGTGAATCTTCGTATCTCCATCCGCTCTATTGAGTTCGCAAGGTAGTATAAATTCGGATGACGAAAACACACACCAATCTCCCTCATCTGATAAATCAAGTTCAATATGTAAACCCGTTCTTTGACGAAGTTTTACCCACATCTGCTCAGGGTTAGGAAGGCCATTTGGGAAGCTTATTTCTGCATAACGCAACCCGCCCATAGTATTCCTCCATATTATGATTATTCACACTAAAAATCACAATGAGACTTCAACTAAAATAGTAACTATCTCTCTCCTTCATAGATGACTGGAAGAGACAAATTCTTCTTACCTTTGAAACGGAACCAAAGGTCAAGTAGATGAGGTGTGCGCGCCCACCACGGTGGTTTGAGACCGGCAGCATTCAGAACATTAATACAAGTTGTTGTACAACTGTTATTGAGAATATGATATGGTTCTCCACGGCCAGTCATTTTCTGCGCTGTAATATAGGCTGTTTGTGCTTGCTCTTCGCTGAGCGCAATCTTTCCAATCTTAAAGTTGCCTAGGTTTTTTCCTGAGAGGGCGTTTAAGAATTGTGGCTCCAAATATGCAGGTGCTGGGAGGAAAGTGAGCAACGAGCACCAGCATATAAGGAGAGAGCCATGACTACGAATATATCGAAACCGAAGATGAGTCGGAAAGCC
>Ga0207874_1002725_pt1 | contig 16026 bp, 10 predicted proteins | sample HigsolmetaAR201D_FD_184833 | JGI IMG/M metagenome (GOLD analysis project Ga0207874, IMG submission 184833) | Ionic liquid and high solid enriched microbial communities from the Joint BioEnergy Institute, USA - AR20-1-D (SPAdes) (version 2) ...
ATCGGCGTTCTTGTGTTCACCGGCATTGTGGGCGCTTCCATGTCGACCGCAAACGGCGCGATGCTGGTCATTTCTGTCGTGATGGCTCGAAGCGTCCTGCAGAGATGGCGCGGCACAACGATCAGCGACAGGAAGATGCTCCTTCTGTCCCGCCTGCTGGCTATCCCGACCGCGGCGATCGCGGCGTGGGTCGCCTATGTCCGGCCTGAGCCTGGAGTTCTCCTGGTTGTTGCGTTTGACATCGTGTTTGCGGGATGCGTTGTTCCTCTGTTTCTGGGCGTGTACTGGCAAAGAGCGAATGCGGCGGGGGCCATCAGCTCGATTGCCGTCGGGACTTCCGCCCGGATCGCCTGCCACTTTCTGGTTCCTCCGCCGCTGATGGGGCTGGAAACGCTGCTTCCTCCCGTGCTTAGCGGCCTTACCTTCGTGGCGGTCTGTCTGTTGACGGAACCCGAAGTCGCAAGAGAGGCGAGGGTCATCGAAGCGACGGATCAACTGGTGTCGGAAGGCACAGAAGGATAGCGGGAGCGCGTCTCTCGCTTTCGCGCTGTGCAGGGCGGCCTAGCTAGCCGCCCGCCTGGCGAGATAAGCTCTCCAGCCGCCCAGGCTGGTAATCTCCTGAGCATTCTGAACGGCCCACGGTTCGCAGAGGAAGCCCTTCACGCTGCTTCCATCTTCGAGCGTAACCGTGCCAATCGTCAGAGGCGGCGGCACAGCAGCTACGAAAGTACCGAAGGCGTCTTCCGGTACTGCCCAGACCTCCGCCTCGATACCCGGCCCCTGAAAGCCCGGCTCGCGAACCAGACCCGGCTTTGCGGGAACGGTTCGACTCAGCGCATACAGGCGATACTCGGGCGCTGTGCGGCAGACGCGCATGAGCTTCGCCCCCCGCTCCGTCAATTGATAGTTCAGTGGTTGCCCGGTCAGGTGAGCTCCGAGTACGGCAAGCGCAACGCAGCCGGGCGGAGCCTCAGCCGGCGCAATCGGCGGCGTGGAATCCAGCGCGACGGAAGTCCCGCCAAGAGACCCGCCATTCAGCCGGTGAAAACGATCGGCAAGCTGTAAGAGAGCGTGATCGGCAAAAGCCCGCCCGATGAACGTAACTCCGAACGGAAGCCCAGTGGACCGAAATCCCGCAGGCACGGCAACTGCGCTGAGGTCCAGTAAATTGACAAAGTTCGTGTAATAGCCGAGATTCGTGTTCAGGCGAATCGGATCTGCCTCGACATCCGAGACCTTGTAGATCGTGCCTGTCGTTGGCAGCATGAGGACGTCGATGTCCTTCCACACCTTTTCCGTTTCACTCCGAAGCTCCGCCAGACGGTACTGCGCTTGAAACGCGTCGACCGCGGAATAGCGGTCTGCCGGCAGAATGATTCGGCGGACAACGGGATGAATCGAATCCGGCTTCTCTTGAGCAAACCTCCGGATCGCCGCAAGACGCTCCGCTACCCAGGGGCCTGAATAGAGCAGACTGGCGGCATCTCGAAACGGTGAGTAATCGATTTCGACCGGCTGTCCGCCTGCCTGCTCCATCCTGGCGACCGCTGCCTGGTAGAGCGAGGCAGCCTCCTCGTCGCCAAAAAACTCAAGTTGCCCGCTTCGGGGAATGCCGAAACGGAAAGCGCCCGCCAGCCAGGGCGAAGCGCCGTCCCCTGCCTGCGCTGCCCGCGAGAAAGGATCCGCTGGGTCGCAGCCAGCCGCTACATCGAAAACGTCCCGGGCGTCCGCACTCGTCAAAGCGAAAACGGACACACAATCGAGGGTCCGGCACGCTGGAACAACACCCGCCGCACTCAGTAAGCCCCGGCTGGGTTTGAAGCCAATGATATTGTTAAAAGCGGCGGGGACGCGGCCGGATCCCGCCGTGTCCGTTCCGAGAGAAAAGCTCACCAGGCCGTTCGCGACAGCCACGGCGGACCCGGAGCTGGAGCCGCCCGACACGTAATCCGGATGAAAGACGCTCCGGCAGGCGCCATACGGAGAACGAGCGCCCACCAGTCCTGTCGCGAATTGATCCAGATTCGTTTTGCCGATCAGGATCGCGCCTGCGTTCAACAGACGCTCCACAACGGGAGCCGTCCGCGGCGGAATGTACGCGTAATCCGGGCAGCCCGCGGTTGTCGGAACGCCCCCAACATCGATGTTGTCCTTAACGGCGAATGGAAGGCCGTAGAGAGGAAATTGATCCTTTGGCGCGGCCTGCAGCCGCTCTGCCTGCGCCTGAGCCTGCTCCCGTGTCAGCGAAATCCAGACAGGACGGAGTGCTCCTGCTTCGATTCTCCTGTAGACTTCCGCCACCAGGTCTGCGGGCCGGAGCCCGCTCGCGTAAGCCTTCCGCAAGGAAGCGAAGTCCAGGCTCAGCTCTGAAAGAGGACTGTTCACGACGCCGCCCCCGCAACCCGGACAACCGCCAGTGTCTGGCCCGCCGTAACCATCGAGCCCGGCGAGCACCGCATCTCCACGACTTCTCCGGCGTGGGGTGACGTTATTGCCATTTCCATTTTCATTGCCTCAATCACGAGCAGCTTTTGCCCTGCCTCGACGCGCTGCCCCGGCTCGACATGAATGTTCCAGACGCTGGCCGTGATCGGCGCTCGTATGCCATGGCAGCCTTCCGGGATCGCCCCGTTCGTGGGAGGCGGCGGGGGAGCCTGCAACGACGGATCGGCCATATGCTCAGCCTGACCCGCCGCAGCCCAGCGTTCCCTCTCCTCTTCGAATGCCGCCTGCTGTTTCCGCTTGAATGCATCCGCTTCGGCTCGAATGGATTCGAGGAACGAATGATACTCGCGAAGGCGAAAAGTGCCTTCCTCTATCTGGAGCTGATACTGCCCGCGCGGAAACTCCTGCCGCAAGCGCAGAAGCTCCTCGCTGCTGACCGGGTAGAAGCGGATTTGATCAAAGAACCGGAGCAGCCAGGGCGATCCGGGCTTGAAATCCCTGGTGGTCTTGTACGTGTTCCACATCTGCACGGTCCGGCCGACGAATTGATACCCACCCGGCCCCTCCATGCCGTACACGCAAAGATAAGCGCCGCCGATGCCAACGGCGTTCTCCGGCGTCCACGTTCGCGCGGGATTGTATTTGGTCGTCACAAGCCGGTGCCTCGGATCCACGGGAGTCGCGACGGGCGCCCCCAAATACACATCGCCCAGCCCGAGCACCAGGTAGCTGGCATCAAAAACAATGCGGCGGACCTCGTCCACGGAGGAAAGCCCGTTAATGCGGCGGATAAATTCAATATTGCTCGGGCACCATGGAGCGTCGGGGCGTACGGACTGCATGTACTTTCGAATGGCGAGCTGTGTCGCAGGATCATCCCATGAAAGCGGAAGATGAACCGTGCGAGTTGGCACCGTCATGTCGTCGATGTCCGGCAGCGACTTCTCGGCCGCATGCAGAGCCTCAATCAGTTCTTCCCGGCGCAGCAGGCTGCTGTCATAGTGAATCTGCAGAGACCGGATGCCCGGAGTGAGATCGATGATTCCCGGAAGCTGCGCCGCCCGGAACCACTCCATAAGCGCGTGCGCGCGTAAGCGCAGATTGAGGTCGAGCACTGGCGGTCCGTACTCAATCAGCAGGTAGCGATCGCCGGAAGCCCGCACGACGATCGCTGGAGCGTGCTCCGACCCGGCACACTGCTCCAGAATCGCCGGCTCCTTGCAGACATCGTTGTCCGGAAGCTGCGGCAGCGGTGTAGTGAGTGTAGAAATGGTTTCTTCGATAGCGCGATCCATCGCCAGCGCCTGTGCTAGGGTCAACCGGCGGAACCGCACAGTGTCTCCGGGACGCAGTTGCCCGACTTTCCAGAGCTCGGCGTTGACGATCACAGCAGGACACACGAAGCCGCCGAGGCTCGGCCCGTCCGGCCCGAGAATCACGGGCATGTCACCGGTGAAGTCAATCGACCCGACACCGTAGGCGTTGTCGTGAATGTTTGAAGGATGCAGACCGGCCTCACCGCCGTCTTTGCGAGCCCAGGAAGGCTTCGGGCCGAGGAGGCGCACGCCGGTGCGGTCGGAGTTGTAATGAACCCGCCAGGCCGTGGAGAAAAACATATCGATGTCGCCGGCAGTAAAGAAGTCAGGAGCGCCGTGCGGTCCATAGAGAACTCCAATCTCCCATTCCGTTCCGTACTGCGGCTTTGCTTGATCCGGCAGTGAAGCTTTCGATGGCGTCGAGGCGGGCTCTGGCGCGAGGCGCAGCATATCACCCGCTCGTAGCGGGCGTCCGGCGTGTCCCCCAAAGCGTCCCAAAATGAACGTGCTCCGGCTGCCGAGATACGACGGCACGTCAAACCCGCCGCGTATCGCAAGGTAGCCACGGCTTCCCGCTCCCTCGACAGCGCCCATAGAGAGAACGGAGCCTGCAGGAACATCCACAGCCTCCCAGAGAGGAATGGGCTTCCCGTCAAGCGTAGCTCCCATCGACGCACCGGTAAGAGCGATCGTCGCAGGGACCAGGAATCGAAGAGACGGGCCCGTCATCGTGAACTCGAGACCCGCAGCAGACTCCTCATTCCCCACCAGGCGGTTCGCCAGCCGGAATGCCAGCGAATCCATCGGGCCGGAGGGCGGGACTCCTACGTCCCAGTACCCGAGGCGGCCGGGAAAGTCCTGTACTGTGGTTTGCGTGCCTGGCTCCAGAACTTCAATCGCCCGGGGCTTGTACACAAAGCGCTGAAGGAAGCTGGTGGGGAAAGCTCCGGCTTCGAACTCGGGATCCGCCGCCACCATGCGCAGATAGTCGAGGTTGGTTTCAATCCCGGAGAGTCGCGTTTCCGCCAGCGCCTTTCGCATCTTTGCCAGGGCCTGGGAACGATCATCGCCATGCACAATGATCTTTGCGACGAGCGGATCGTAAAAGGGTGTAATCTCCGTTCCCGCCTCTACCCAGGTCTCACAGCGGACATCTGTCGGGAAGACTGCTTCCGTCAGTACTCCTGCGCTCGGCTGGAAATTCTTCGCAGCATCCTCTGCGTAGATTCGAACCTGGACTGAGGCGCCGCGCGAAACGGGCCGGGGCATCGCGAGGTCGCCCAGCTCGCCTGCCGCCTCGCGCACCATCCACTCCACAAGATCGACACCGGTTACTTCTTCGGTGACGCCATGCTCTACCTGGAGGCGTGTATTGACCTCAAGGAAGTAAAACTTTTGGTCGTCACTGTCATAGATAAACTCCACCGTGCCCGCAGATCGATACGCCACCGAGCGACCGAGTCTGACCGCTGCTTCGCACATCTGCTGGCGAACTCTTTCCGGGAGGTTGGGAGCGGGCGTCTCTTCGATTACTTTCTGATTTCTGCGCTGCGCCGAGCAGTCGCGCTCGCCGATTGCGATCACATTGCCGGAACCGTCACCGAAGATCTGAACTTCAATGTGCCTAGCCCGTTCGACGAATCGCTCCAGATACGTTCCCGCCTGCTGGAAATTCGCCTTCCCGAGCCGTTCGACTGCAGCAAACGCCTCCGCGATCTCTGCTTCGGACCGGCACAGCCGCATGCCGATGCCGCCGCCTCCGGCGCTGCTTTTCAGCATCACCGGAAAGCCAATCCGCCGCGCTTCTTGCAGCGCGTCCGCAGAGCTGCCAAGAAGGCCCGTACCAGGCAACAGCGGCAGGTCGCAAGCCTTTGCCAGTTCCCGCGCTGTATGTTTCATCCCGAAGGCACGGATGTGCTCTGGAGAAGGCCCGATGAACACGAAGCCTTCGCGAGCGCATGCTTCAGCGAAATCGGCATTTTCACTCAGAAATCCGTATCCCGGATGAATCGCTTCCGAGCCCGATTTTCTTGCAGCTTCAAAAATCCGTTCGAAAGAGAGATAGCTTTGTGCAACGGGCGGCGGGCCGATACACACGGCTTCGTCAGCGGACGACACATGAAGGGACTGGGCGTCCGCTTCCGAATAAACGGCGACGGAGCGCACGCCCATCCGGCGCAAAGTACGAATGATCCGGCACGCAATAGCGCCGCGGTTTGCAATCAGTACTTTCGAGAACATGGCCGCTTCAGGACACCGAATCCCAGATCAGCAGGCGGACCGGCGTCGGGTTGTACGCATTGCATGGGTTGTTGAGCTGCGGGCAGTTACTGATGAGGACCAGCGTGTCCATGTCAGCCCGCAACTCGACGTACTTGCCGGGCTCAGAAATACCGTCCTCAAACGTCAGCCGCCCTTCCGGCGTGACAGGAACGTTCATGAAGAAGTTGACGTTATGGGAAAGGTCGCGCTTCTCAAGACCTCTGCCCCAGCCAATCATCGCTTTGAGAAAGCTGTTCCGGCATGCGTGCATATATCGCTTTTCAATCGCGTACCGGACCATGTTGCTCTCCTGCGCGCAAGCGCCGCCCAGCGTATCGTGCCGCCCGCACGTGTCCGCCGTAATGGTCATGAGGACGTTCCCGTTGATCGTGAGCAGCCGTGTCCCGGTGGTCAGGTAGATATTTCGCTGTGCGGTAATCGTGTCGATCGCGCTGTAACGGTCTTCGTAATCATGAGCGTTGAAGAAGAACGTGTCGACCGCCTGGTTCCCTCCCAGATCCACAATGCGCAGCGTCTGACCCGCCTTCACTTCATAAATCCACGGATCACCGGCAGGCAGAACGAAGTCGTAAATGGCATCCGCCGGATTGAGGTTGCTTTCAACCAAAGATTGAGTCGCCATGATGATTGTTCTCCTTCGGCTCATAGAAAGTAGCGTTCGGTAAGGATGAAGCCGCGTTCGTTTTCAGGCCTCGACGTTCTGCAAGGGTCATCCGACCCGGCTGGGGGAACCCGGCGAATCGACAAGTGCACGGGCTTGGGATCGTACTTGTTTCCCGGCTCAAGCGGATGCTGGCAGGTGTTCAGAATCACCAACGTATTCAACTCGGCACGAAGCTCCACGTAGTCGCCCGCCTTCGAGTTGCCGAGTACATACTCCATCGTTCCGTCTTCAGCTACGACCACCTTGCTGAAGAAATTGATGGACGGAACAAGGTCTCGCGGACCGAGACCGTATTTGGCCAGCTCGATCAGAAAGCTGTCTCGGGAGTTCTTGTGAAAGTTATTGCGATGTTCCTGATATGTGGCGACGCCGTACTTCGCACACACCATGGGAGCGGTGGAATGTCCGCCGATCGGGTCATGCCATCCGCATGTATCTTCCGTAATGGAGCAAAGAATACGCCCCATGTCGGAGTAGATCACGAAGCCCTTGGTGAGCCGCGCAATATGCTGCGCCTTCAACGTGTCGGGCATGTTGTACCGCTCGACGGGATTCTCGAAGTTGTAAAAGAGTGTTGCGACGTTAGCGCCTCCCTGGGTATCGGTAATCCGCAGAGCGGTGCCTCTCTTCAAGACATGCGACCAGGTAGACCCTCCCGGTACGATCTCTTCCCAAAGAACTGAATTCATAAAACAGTCTCCTTGCAATGCAGAAGCGCGCAGGCAGGGCACGTCCCTTAGTCCAACGACAGGGTGGAGAGTGTGAACGCGAAGATGGAAACGACAGGGGGACTATGTTGTCCGGCGGGTTACGGAGGCGGACAACACGATCAATGCGGACAGGACGGCGTTAGAAGAGGACTAAGGAGGGAGGACCGCAGCAAACATCCATCGCCGTCAGGCGCAGAAGCACACGAGGTTCAATTTTTGCCCGTGTGGATCCGTAATAGCCGGACGTCATAAGACCACATGATTGCAAAAATCAACCGAAGCTGCAATAGAAATCTCAGAGGGGGAGAGCCCGAGAAGCACTAAGCAGGCGAATCCCCCACTTCCTTTTGCAGTTTGTAGAGTTCCGACTTCAGCCGCTCAATGATAGCCTTCTGCGATGGGTCTCCGTAGAGATTATTCATCTCACGCGAATCCTTCTTCAGGTCGTAGAACTCCCACTCGGGCGTCGTCTCAGGGTCTCGGGCGCCCTTCATGCCAAGCGGCTTGCCGTAGTAGTAGATCAGCTTGTGCTGCTTCGTACGGATGCCATAGTGCGCGGGCACGTGATGATCGGCGCTGTTGTGCATCCAGTAGCGATAGTACATAGCGGTGCGCCAATCCCTGGGAGTCCGCCCTTCCAGATTCCGCCGGAAACTGCGGCCCTGCATCTCCGCCGGCGCCCTCACCCCTGCGTAATCAAGGAACGTGGGCGCAAAGTCGATGTTCAGGATGATGTCGTCATTCACGGATCCAGGACGAATCTTGCCCGGGTAGCGGATGAGGAACGGCATTCGCAAGGATTCCTCGTACATCAACCGCTTGTCGTACCAGCCATGATCGCCCAGGAAGAAACCTTGATCGGACGTGTAGATTACGATCGTGTTCTTCGACAGACCCTCTGAATCGAGATAGTCCAGCAGCCGTCCGACGTTATCGTCGACGCTCTGAACACAGCGCAGGTAGTCTTTGATATAGCGCTGATATGCCCACTTGCGAAGCGCGTCACCCTCGAGGCCGGGCGGCGGGTCGGCTTTCAGATCGCGTTTGTTGTTGTCCTGGCCAACACGCATCTTGACGTTCGCGACGCTGGCCGCTTTGCCTTTGTAGTCATCGTAGAGGTTGTCCGGTTCTGGAATCGTCTCATTCTCGAACAGGTTAACGTACTTTGGCGACGGTTCCCACGCACGGTGCGGCGCCTTGTGATGACACATCAGGAAGAACGGTTTACTCTTGTCTCGGCTCTTCAGCCAGTCGAGGGAAAAATCTCCGATCAGGTCGGTGCAGTAACCTTTATAAGTTTTCTTCTCGCCATTCTCGATGAATACGGGATCGTAGTAGAGGCCCTGCCCGGGAAGAATCTTCCAGTAGTCGAATCCGGTAGGGTCGTTGTGGAGGTGCCATTTTCCCACGATCGCTGTCTGGTACCCTGCCCGGCGCAGTTCCTTCGCCACGTTGTTGCGGCTGCCGTCAAGGGGATCGGCGAGCGTGTAAACGCCGTTTTTGTGACTGTATTGTCCGGTGTGAATGGCCGCCCGGCTCGGAGTGCAGATCGAGTTCGTACAGAAGCAGTTGGTGAGACGCATCCCGTCTCGCGCGAGCCGGTCAATGTTCGGCGTCCGGTTGATCTTGCTTCCGTACGCGGAGATTGCGTGGGACGCATGGTCATCCGCCATGATGAACAGGATGTTCGGCCGCTGCTCCGAAGCAGCGGAACTGCTGACGGCAGCGCCGAGCAAGCTGAGGAACTGTCTCCGAGTCTGACCGAACACCATTGGCATGGTAGCTTTTCGCTTTCGAAGTTTTGAACTTGTAACAGAGAGGAAGTCTCTCACAGAGAGCCGGACCGTTCAAGAGCGGATGGAGTTTGATCAACAGCGGTTGCGGGCTTTGACTCGCAAGCGGAAGCATTTGTTACCATTTCGCGAGCCCAAAGAAATGGTGTAATGATACTGCTCCATCAGCGTCAAGATAGAGTGCGGCACCCTTAGCATTAACATTATGGCACTGCCGAATCCTCTGTTGATGAGGGATAATGCTATCCACTGAAGTTCCATTGGCTCGAAGGGAAACAAAATCGTATGACCTTTCGTAAATTACTTGGAATCGCCTGCTGCGCAGTGTTGACTGCGGCGTGTGTACCGACGGCTTCGGCAGCGCCAGCCGCGCAGGAAAGCCGCACTCCCGACGTCCCCTACGTCCCCACTCCCCAGGCGGTAGTTGACGAGATGCTGAAGCTGGCCCAGGTCAAGAAGGGCGAGGTGCTTTACGACCTCGGCTGCGGTGATGGGCGCATCGTTGTCACGGCCGCCAAAAAGTACGGGGCCAAGGGAACAGGGATCGACATCAATCCCGAGCGCATCCGTGAAGCTCAGGAGAACGCGCGGAAAGCTGGGGTCGTAGACCAGGTTCGCTTCATTGAGCAAGACCTCTTCCAGACCGACCTTCGCGATGCCGATGTCGTCACCCTGTATTTGCTGCCGAGCGTGAATCTGAAGCTACGGCCGAAGCTCCAGTCCGATCTGAAGCCGGGTGCCCGGGTTGTTTCCCATAGCTTTGATATGGGCGACTGGCAGCCGGATAGGACGATCGAGGTAGACGGGCGAAAGATTTATCTGTGGGTAATCCGCAAGTCTAACTAACCAAACCCGCACCCGGACGAAGGCTCCTGCTCGAAATCCGAGCTTCTGCCTTCGAGCCGGGTGCGTGCATTCAGCGGCTAGTCCTCAGGCACCGGAAATGTGTCGCCTGTATCAGCCACCCACTGGCGCAGCCGGGATAGCAGCTTTCTCCTCTCTGCTCGATACCGGTTGTTGTGAGCTAGATTCGCCAGCTCAAACGGATCCTCCGCAAGATTGAACATCAGCCACGGAGTGTTTTCAAAACAAACCAGCTTCCAGCCATCCTTCGTAACGAGGCCGCGGTAGGGGCGGGCAACGCTATTTGGATGCCCCGTAGGAATCACGTTCTGTAAATACGCGGAATCCGGCTCGGACGGCGCGTTCTCCTTTTGAATCCGCAGGTGGGAGTAATCTGTCCCCTCCATCCAGGAAGGCTTCGGAATGCCGCAGAGTCCAAGAGTCGTTGGCGCAATATCGACGTGGTTCAGAAGAGCGGAAACGCGTCCGGTTCGCCATCGCTCATAGCGCGGCTGCCCTCCGCTGATGATAAAAGGAATTCGAATCGACTCTTCCCACGGCGCCGTCTTCCGATACTGGCCTTGAGACCCGTGCATGTCGCCGTGATCGCTGAAGTAAATAATGTGGGTGTTCCAGGCCAGGCCGGTCGCTTGCAGCACCTGTCGAATCTTTCCGACATTGTCGTCCCAGTTTTCGATCATGGCGTAGTAACCCGCCAGGTCCCGGCGCGCCTGCTCCTCGATTGACCTCACCGGCGGCACGTTGCGCCGCATCTCCAGCTTGGCGGGGTTGAACCTGCGCATGTATTCTTCCGGAGCTACATACGGGTCGTGAGGAGGCTGCACAGAGAGAACTGCAAAGAAGGGCTTTGCATTCCCCGACTTCGCCTCCTCCGCGCGATCACGGAGATACTTGATGAACAGCTTCGAGAGCTCGTCCGTCTCGTAGCCCGGCAGCCGGTAGTGGAATGCATCCTTTCCCGCTCCTCCGTGTACCCAGCTGTCCCACTGACTGTTGTTGTTCTCGTAGCCGACCCAGGTATCAAACCCGCCTCGCCGCTCAGGCTTCGTGATGTGCATGGCTGCGCGGCCGTTGCGCTCGTGAAATCCGTCGAGATGCCACTTCCCAAAGTAGGCCGTCTGATAGCCAGCGTCCTTAAATGGCTTTGCGATCGTCGGTTGTCCCTCAGGTAGGGGATACTCGTGCCCGGGGACGCAGTGGTGCGGATAGCGTCCGGTAAGAAGCGATCCTCGGAACGGACAGCACAGCGGAAAGCCCGAGAGAGCGTTCGTAAAGTGCACGCCCTGCTGCGCCAGAATATCCGCATTCGGAGTCCTGACATTCGGGTCGCCGTTGCAGCTCATCGCCTGCGCACGGTGCTGATCGGAAAACAACCAGATGACGTTAGGTCTTCGTGACAGTGCTGTCGTTTGGCTGCCTTGCGCGGCCATGCCCGCAGACGGATGTACCATACCGATTGAGGCTGCGGAACCAGCCAGAAAAGTGCGTCGATCCATACAGCCCAATTCTTTCAGATCGATACAAAGACCTCCATTACCCGCGAGCAACGGGAGGGATAAACTGGTGATAGAGCCACTGACATGGTCAAGCGCTCGGTGTCGGAGGAAACGATCCAGAACGGGCTGCGATATCACGGCCTCGATGCCGAGAAGCTGATCAACGCCTTCCGCATCATGTACCTGTCCCGGCGACTGGATGACCGGGAAGTGATGCTGAAGCGCCAGAATCGCATCTACTTCCAGATTTCCGGAGCGGGACACGAGGCAATCCAGGTAGCAGCGGGAATGCTGATGCGGCCCGGCTATGACTGGTTCTACCCCTACTATCGCGATCGTGCCCTCTGCCTGACTCTCGGCGTGACTCCCGCAGAGATGCTGAAGCAGGCGGTAGGAGCTGCGGACGATCCCGCGTCCGGCGGCAGACAAATGCCTTCGCACTGGGGGCACGCGCGCTACAACATTGTCAGCTCTTCGTCACCGACCGGTACTCAATTCCTCCAGGCGGCGGGCTGCGCCCACGCGAGCAAGCTCGCCGGAAAGGACGAGGTAACTTTGGTGTGCACCGGTGACGGAGCAACCAGCGAGGGAGAGTTCTGGGAGTCGTTGAACATTGCCTGCCTGGACCGGCTCCCGCTGCTCTATCTGGTGGAGGACAACGGATACGCGATATCCGTGCCAATCGAACGGCAGACAGCAGGCGGCAGCATTTCGGCGCTGGTTTCCGGTTTCCCCGGTCTCTTTCGAATCGAGTGCGACGGGACAAACTTTCTCGAATCCTACGCCTCATTCCAGCGCGCCGTCGAGTATTGCCGCTCCGGCGCGGGACCCGCGCTGGTCCATGCACACGTCATCCGCCCATACTCCCATTCCCTCTCTGACGATGAGCGTCTGTACAAGACGCCGGCGGAGCGCGAGGCCGAAAAGTCGCGGGATCCGATCGTCACATTTCCCGAGTGGCTCATTCAGGAAGGGATCCTTGATCGCCGGGCGTTGCAGCGCATCGTCCACGAACAGGAGCAGGAGGTTCAGGCGGCCACTGAAATCGCGCTGAGAGCGCCAAGCCCCGAGAAGGATTCGATAAAGCGCTACCTCTACTCCCCGACGTTTGATCCCACAGATACCGCCCTCGAGAAAGTGCCGCAGTTCCGAGGCGAGCCTCGGACGATGGTGGACGCGATCAACCAGACGCTGGCGGAGGAGATGCGGCGGAATCCGAAAATCCTGGTCTTCGGAGAAGACGTCGCCGATTGTAGCCGCGAGGAGAACCTGAAAGAAGTGAAGGGCAAAGGCGGCGTCTTCAAAGCGACGGCCGGTTTGCAGTTGGAGTTCGGAAGCACGCGATGTTTCAACACGCCTCTGGCAGAGGCCGGCATCATCGGGCGGGCGATCGGACTGGCAACCCGCGGCTTTAAGCCAGTAGCTGAGATTCAGTTCTTCGACTACATCTGGCCGGCGATGATGCAGATCCGGGACGAGCTCGCCACCCTGCGATGGCGCTCCAACAATGCCTTCTCAGCCCCGGTCGTCATTCGCGTCGCAATCGGCGGCTATTTGAACGGCGGAGCTGTATATCACAGCCAGTCCGGCGAAGTTATCTTTACCCATAATCCGGGCCTGCGGGTCGTCTTCCCTTCGAACGCGCTCGACGCCTGCGGCCTCCTGCGGACCGCGCTTCGCTGCGACGATCCGGTGCTCTTCCTGGAGCACAAGCGGCTCTACCGCGAGCCGTATAACCGCAATCCTCATCCAGGCGAAGATTTCACCGTCCCGTTCGGCAAAGCTCGGATCGTAAAGCCTGGCGCCGATTTGACGATCATCACGTACGGAGCACTTGTTCAAAAGTCTCTGCAGGCCGCGGCAGAAATCGAGCGGCGCAGACCCAAGACAGTCGAGATCATCGATCTGCGCTCCCTCTCTCCGTATGATTGGCAGGCGATTCGAACGTCGGTTGAAAAGACAAGCCGCGTGATGGTTGTTTACGAAGACACGCTTTCGTGGGGCTACGGGGCTGAGATTGCCGCACGCATCGCTTCGGAGCTGTTCCAATTCCTTGATGCCCCGGTGAAACGTGTGGCAGCCAAGGATACGTGGATCGCCTACAATCCTCAGCTCGAGGCTGAGATTCTTCCGCAGACGGAAGACATCGTAGGCACGGCGGAAGAAGTACTGAACTATTGATTGCGTTCAGCGTGCTTTAGCGTCCGCTCGAAGAAGTCGGTCATCCCTTCCAGCATCTGCCGCTGCACAGGCCCGATCACGGCGTGAGCCTTTTGCGGGTAAAGCATCAGCTCAAACTGCTTCCCAGCACGCTGGAGCGCATCGGTCATTTGGAGAGTGTTGGCAAAGAGAACGTTGTCGTCTTCGAGATTCTGGACAATCATGAGCTTCGCCTTAAGGTTGGCTGCCTGGTGGACTGGGGAGCTCAGCCGGTAGCCCTCCTCGTTGTCGGAAGGCAGTCCTAGATAACGCTCGGTGTAGATGGTGTCGTAGTTTCGCCAGTCCGTTACCGGTGCACCGGCGACTCCGGCTCGAAACAGATCAGGCTTGTTCAGCAGGGCGTACAGCGTCATATAGCCCCCGTAGCTCCAGCCGTAAATTCCCAGGCGTTGCGCATCGACGAAGCCCATCGAGAGCAGAGACCTGACTCCCGCCTCCTGATCCTCGAGCTCCTGCTTCCCAAAGCGGCGATACAGCTTCGACTCCCACAGATGCCCTCGCCCGGCCGACCCTCGATTGTCAACCTGCCAGACCACAAAGCCTTTGTGCGCCAGTGCCTGCTCCCACTTCAGGCCAGTCCAGCAGTTGCGGACCGCCTGGGCATGAGGCCCTCCGTACACGAACACAATCGCCGGGTACTTGCGTCCTGGCTGAAAGCCTTTTGGTTTTATCAGCCGCGCATACAGGGTAGCGCCGTCGGGCGTCTTCACCGTGACGATTTCCGTAGGCAGGATCTCGTATTCATCCGCCGTACGGTCGGCCTCGCGGAATATGGCCCACTCGGTCGCGTCCGTCTGGTACAACACCCGCCGCTCCGGCTGCGTCAGACTGCAATAGGTATCGAGGTAGTAGTGCGGCTGCGGGCCCATCGAAATCCGGTGAGTTCCAGGAGCCGCGGTTAGTTTGCGCTTCCCCGCCCCATTCAGCCCTACCACATACAAATGGCGCTCCAAAGGACTTTCTTCCGTCGAAGTGTAGTAGACCCTCCCTTGTGGCTCATCTACACCGTTGATCTCGCTGACCTCCCAGTCCCCCTGCGTGAGCTGAGCGCGCAGTTGCCCGTTCATCGAGTACCGGTAGATGTGGCGGAATCCTGACCGTTCGCTCGTCCAAAGGAAGCCGTCCGAGAGAAAGCGGAAGTCGTTCGTTACGTTGATCCAGTAGCGATCCGTCTCGCGAAGAATGACTTTGGAGGCGCCTGTTTGCGGATCGCCGGCAAGCAGCTCCAACTCGTTCTGGACGCGGTTCAGCTTCTGAACCCACACGGACTTTGAATCGGGAGCCCAGTGCACTCGAGCGAGCAGGTGATCGTCGCTCTTGCCTAAATCGATCCACTGCGTGGAACCGCCTGAGGCGGATACAACCCCAAGCCGGACTTCCGCGTTCGGTGTTCCCGCCTTCGGGTAGCGCTGCGGCTCGTAGACCGGCTGCATCTTTGTCACATCAGAGTGCGGGTACAGCATCTCCCTCGCGACGTCGAATTGGAGATACGCAATCCGGCTCGAATCGGGCGACCACCAGAAGGCTGTGCCGAGATCCAGCTCTTCCGGGTACACCCAGTCAACCTGACCGTTCCAAACCGTCGCTGATCCGTCCTGGGTCAGGCGTGTTACGTGCTTGTCACTCAATCGGAGAACGTAGAGATCCTTCTCTCTCCGAAAGGCGACCTTTTCTCCGTCCGGCGCCAGTTTCGGGTCGCGTTCTGCACCCACTGTAGACGTGAGCTGCTCCCACTTGCCGGTGTCAAGATTGAGTAAGAACAAGTCGCCGGAAGCATTGATCAACAGATCACGGCCGTTGCTTGCCCACTGAATCGGTTGTTCACTGACACGCCGGTTCTCCCATTCCGTTGCCTTCGGTGCCTGCGGCCGTCGCGCTGCCTTCTCCAACACGTCGAGCGAGATCAGCTCTCTCGATTTCAGCGCCGGGATGTCGTACAGATACACCTTGCCGGCCTCTCGATAAACGAAACGCTTCCCGTCCGGGGACCAGATTGGGGGGCCGAGGTCGGGAGCTTTCACCGACGTAACGGCTTCGATCGTAACCGGCTTCCTCCCGGCTTCACAGTCGGGAACCACAAGGCATGCAAGTGGCAAGAGGCGAAGGAGCCTGGCAAACATTACCTCAAGTTTAGCTTGAGGAGTGGGGGGCTGTTAGGAGTGAGGGGAGTGGTAGGGGGGAAATAAAAAAGCCCGGGGGGTTTAGGTCCGGGCTTTTTTGTGTTTTTAAGATCGG